>AERA01000329.1_pt1 | contig 14181 bp, 9 predicted proteins | sample 267968 | NCBI WGS metagenome assembly AERA01 (sample SAMN02954363, study PRJNA61401) | activated sludge metagenome | biome: terrestrial; feature: wastewater treatment plant; material: activated biomass; isolation source: activated biomass of an industrial wastewater treatment plant | reverse complement strand
CGTGATGCTGACCTGATGCCATGGGATGCTTCCTCATTCGAATAGGGCGGGTTGAGCCCAGGAATCGCGATAATTCGTCGTTGGTCGTTGACCGCACTTGCCGCGGCAAGTATACGTCTGGCACCTCGCCGCTCGGGACATCCGTCCCGGGCGGCAGCCGTGTTTGTGCCCCGGCTTGGTGTATCGCGATGGTTCAACCCGCTGATATTCCTCGTGAGGAGGCAAGGATCATACCAGGCAAGGAGCCATACGATGGCGAATACCAAGTCGGCCAAGAAGGCCGTCCGCAAGATCACGAAGAATACTGAAGTCAACAAGGCGCGCCGCACACGGATGCGTTCGGAAGTCCGCAAAGTCGAGGAAGCGATTGCTTCGGGTGACAAGTCTGCCGCCGCAGCCGCACTCAAGGCCGTCGAGCCGGTGCTGGCGCGGACCGCGCAGAAGGGCATCGTTCACAAGCGCACGGCCAGCCGTAAAGTTTCTCGCCTGACGGCGCGTATCGCCAGCATGGCGAGCTGATTCCAGCCAGCGGCTTAGGTGGCGGTTGATGCTGGACAGGGTTTCGGTGTGATCTGTTCGCCACAATCAAGAGTCGCTGATTGTAGGGTCAAATGGTTTCGTGAACGCTTCTAAGTGACGGATTCTTCGGCCTCGGCGGAGGCTTTGTAGTTCCACCACAGGGGCGCGATGAGCCGGCAGGCTCATCAAAAATGGCAAAAAACGACACGGGCGGCGCTCTTCGAAAAGAGCTGCCGCCCGATGCGTTTCAGACCCTTTGAAAGGTAAGTTTTCCCAAGGCACTCAATGGGATTCTCCACAGAGCTGTGGATTCTTTTGGGGCATCCGCACGCACCAAAAACCCCGTATTTCCGGACTTTTTTGAAGAGCGCCTGTGTGCTTGCGCTGGGGATGGTTAAGGGTTAATTAATCTCCCTAGCACGGTCGTGCGGGGATAACTTGTGAGCTTCTGGTGTGGGGCTGGACCGTGGCCGCGTGTATCGCGTTCGTGTGTGGCGTATCAATCAGTAAATAGTGAGTAGCAAGGCGCGGTTGACCGGGTTTTGTCCGGATCAGCGTTCGGAGTATCTTGCGTATGTGGTGGCCGAGCTCGTGCGGACGCTTGGCCATGAGTGTGCATCGCATCGTGCTCCATGGTGAATTCGCGGAAGTGAAGTAGCGGGAAGTGGAGTGCACGTGTGGCGAAAGGGGTAAAGGCGTGAGCTCCGGAAGTGTTGTCCACATTGAGAACGTGTCGGTCCTCGAAGTCTGGGCACGTCTCAAGAGCGATCGGCAATCGGTGATGATCGATTGCAGAACGCGTGCAGAGTGGGCGTTCGTGGGGTTGCCCGACCTTAGCGGGATCGGCAAGCAGCTCCTCACCGTCGAGTGGCAGACGTTTCCTGACAACCGGATTAATCCGCAGTTTGTCGTGGAACTTTCAGCGCAGCTCGATGCAGCCGGTGTGCAGAAGGATGCGGAAATCTTCTTCATTTGCCGGTCTGGTGGACGCAGCCGCATGGCAGCACAGGTGATGACGGAAGCGGGATATGCACGCTGCCGAAATGTGACGGAAGGGTTCGAGGGGCCGCTCGATACGCTTCGTCACAGGGGAAAGGCGAGCGGCTGGAAGGTCGCTGGGCTTCCCTGGGTGCAAGGCTAGGCACCGCAACGCAAAGTCGGATTGGCAATGCAACGCCGCTCGAGGGGTCGAGCGCGAAGGGGTTGCTGTTGCCTGCCGGGTCACTGCGGCGGCGGTTAAGAGCGGCGGTCGAGATTTGAGTTCAAGGGGGCAGGTACTATGGACAGCATCGAGAAGTTTGGAGCGGAAATTCTAGCGAAGGCGGCGGGCGAGCGGATGCCTGCCAAGTCAGAGGGTGATGCAGCCCAGAAGGCGGTTGAAGGGCGTGGCCACAAGGCACGGGCGATGCTGCGAGCGCAGCTTGGTGAGGACATCTTCACGAGCTGGTTCAACGCGATGGAATTTGTCAGCTTCGATGGCGTGACGGTTCAGGTTTCGGTGCCGGTGAAGTTCCTCAGGAATTGGATTCAGTCGCATTACGAAGATGCGCTGCTCGCGTGCTGCAAGGCGGAATTCAAGGGTGCGGAGCGCGTCGAGGTGATGCTGCGTCAACCGGGCGGTGGCGCGGGCAAGGCGCCGCCGACGCATTCTCATGCTGCAACGCGCGACATGGATTCGATGGGCGGCGCAAAGGTGCCGGCTGCTGAAGGTCCTCGCGTACTCTCCGCCGCGGCGATGCAAGCAATCATGCCGCCTGCGCAAGGTCGCACGCAGGTGGGCGGTTTCGAAGGCTCGCCGCTCGATCCGCGCTATACATTCGATACGTTCGTCGTCGGCTCATCCAATCGCCTTGCGCATGCAGGCGCAACGCAAGTTGCCGAAACCGTGTTGACGTCGAGCCCTGCGTTCAACCCGCTTTATATTCACTCATCGGTGGGTCTTGGTAAGACGCATCTGCTTCACGCGATTGCGTGGGAGGTCAAGAACCGCAATCCTGATGCACAGGTGCTTTATCTCACTGCAGAGCGGTTCCGCTATCAGTTCGTGGAAGCTCTACGCAGCCAGGATCCGCTGGCATTCAAGGAGAAGTTCCGCTCGATCAACCTGCTGCTGATCGACGACTTGGAGTTCATGCACGGCGAAAAGACCGAGCAGGAATTCGACCATATCATCAATTCGCTGCTCGATGGCGGGCGACAGATCGTTGTCGCCTCGGCACGTGCACCCAATCATATCGATCGCCTCAACGAGCGTATGCGTTCTCGCCTGCAGCGCGGGCTCGTAACGGAACTCGGCGGTCTCGATTTCGATCTGCGCGTGAAAGTTCTCGAAAAGCGTATCGCGGAGAAAGCGGCTCTCGACCGGTCGTTCCAGTTGTCGCCAGACGTCATCAACCTGCTGGCGGACCGATTGACTGAAAACGGTCGCGAGTTGGAAGGTGCCGTCACGCGGCTATTTGCGAACTGGCAGTATATGCGCACGCCGATTTCGCTCGACATTGCCGAAACGGTGGTTCGCGATCTGGTTCAGGGTATTGAGCCGCGTCGCATCAAGATCGAGGACATTCTGCGGATCATCTCGCGTCATTTCGGGGTGTCGAAGGGCGATCTGTTATCGCAGCGCCGTCATCGCTCGGTGGTCTGGCCGCGTCAGATCGGCATGTATCTGGCGAAGCAACTCACCGCGCGCTCGCTGCCAGAAATCGGCCGGCGCTTCGGCAATCGCGATCACACAACGGTTTTGCACGCAATCCGCAAGATTGAGAACGAAATTTCTGGGAATCCGCGGCTGAGAGACGAAATCGACGAATTGAAGAAGCTGCTGAGCCATTGATGGCTAGAGTTTTGCCGATGCCTGAGTGCCGTCTTGCACAGCGGTTCGGTGTCAAAGTTCGTTTGCGAGGGCCAGAGGGAAATTTACGCCGTCGCAGACACTAGCGGGGGAGAGAGCGGCGACCGCGGCGGTTGCCGCTCTCTTGTTTTCTTGGGGTTTTGGTAGATCCCGGTTCGGGCAGGGTGAGGCCGCTGGGGTTTGTGCGCACAAAAGAATGTTCAAGAGCCCCGGCCATTGCCTTGGACCCCTTGAAAATCAGGCGCGTATGGGGTGAAGTGCGAGCCCCTATTCCCGTTTCGCTGGGCACACTGCAAACTCTCCATGTGCCGATGCCCTGCCGGGAACTCCCAACCCGGGGTACCTGCCCGCCGCCTGTACATGGCGCCGGTGGCACGTGACCTCACGGATTCTCATGAAGCGATTTGAGGAACTGAGCATGCGGCTAGTCATCGAACGAGGTGAGCTTCTCCGGGCGCTCGGTCATGTTACCAGCGTCGTTGAGCGGCGTACGACAATTCCGATTCTGTCGAACGTGCTGCTCAGAGCCAAGGATCAGCAACTCTCGTTCAAGGCCACAGACTTGGAACGCGAGGTTGTGGAAGGCGTTGGTGCGGATGTCGGCGCTGCTGGTGCCGTAACGGTTCCTGCGCATGTCCTTCATGACATCGTGCGCAAACTTCCCGATGGTTCGGAAGTTGAAATCAAGAGTGATGGCGAGAAGGAACGTTTGACGATCACGGCGGGGCAGGCGCGCTTTGCCCTGCAGACGCTGTCGCCTGAGGATTTTCCCGATGTCGCTGCTGGTGAGATGACGCACAGCTTCGATATTGCGGCCGCCGATCTTAAACGGCTCATCGAGAAGACACGGTTTGCGATTTCGACAGAGGAAACCCGCTACTATCTCAACGGGATATACCTGCACACGGCGAAGACGGCCAAGGGTGAGGCGTTGCGTGCGGTTGCTACCGACGGGCATCGGCTGGCGCAAGTCGAGCTTGAGATGCCGAAAGGCGCGTCCGGCATGCCCGGCGTGATCGTGCCGCGTAAGACGGTGCACGAACTGCATCGTTTGATCGAGGCTTCGGGTGACACCGTGCATGTCAGCGTGAGTCAGTCCAAGATCCGCTTCCAGATCGGAACCGTGACACTCACCTCGAAACTCATCGACGGTACTTTCCCCGATTACGAGCGCGTCATACCGCAAGGCAACGACAAGGTGCTGAAGGTGCCGAACGCGGAATTCATGAGTGCGGTCGATCGTGTCTCGACGATTGCCAGCGAGCGCGGACGCGCAGTGAAGCTCAACATCGCGCCCGATAAACTCATTCTGTCGGTGAACAATCCCGATGGCGGCAGCGCAACCGAGGAGATCGGTGTCGAATATGGCAACCAGCCGTTGGAAATCGGTTTCAATGCGCGCTATCTGCTGGATATCGCCGGGCAACTCGAAGGTGATGAGGCAAGTTTCATGCTGAATGATCCAGCTTCACCGACGATGGTGCGCGATGCGGGCGATCAGAGCGCGCTCTACGTGCTGATGCCGATGCGGGTGTGAGGACGACCAAGGCGCTGGTGGGGGGTACCTTGTCGATCGCTTCAGCTCTGCAGAAGGACGGCTTCGTATACTTGGCGCGATACAAGCCCGAGCCGGTGAAGATTGTGCTGGACAGGCTGATCCCATTCTACAAGGCGCACCTCGGAAGCGCATCCAACGTGTCTGCTTGAACCCACAGAGAACTCGGAAGCCTTTCCAATGTCCAAGATCAACTTCCCAAACTCGAACAACAAGACCATTACCATGGCGGCGGTCATCAATCTGCCGCCCAGCTTTGACAAGAACGCCAAGTATCCGGCCATCGTCGTCTCGCATCCGGGCGGCGGCGTGAAGGAGCAGACGGCCGGCACCTATGCGAAGAAACTTGCCGAGAATGGCTTCGTGACCATCGCCTACGATGCGTCCTATCAGGGCGAGAGCACGGGCGAGCCGCGCCAACTGGAGAACCCGCACATCCGCACCGAGGATGTCAGCGCGGTGATCGATTATCTGACGACGCTTCCCTATGTCGACACGGCGCGCATCGGTGCCATGGGCATCTGCGCGGGTGCCGGCTACAGTGCAAATGCTGCGATCAACGACCGCCGCATCAAGGCCCTCGGCACCGTCAGCCTCGTCAATATCGGCCAGATGTTCCGTAACGGCTGGGACAACAACGTGAAGGATGCCGACGCGATCCCGTACATCAAGGCAGGATCGGATGCGCGCACATCGGATGCAGCGGGCAATGCCGTCGCGACGATCCCCTTGGCACCACTAACGGAGAAGGACGCGCCCAACGAGGAGCTGCGTCAAGCTTGGGAGTACTATCACACGCCGCGCGCCGAATACTGCACTGCACCGGGCTTCGCGACGGCACGCAGTCTCAACCAGATCATCACCTACGACGCGTTCCACAAGGCTGAAGCATTTCTGACCCAGCCGCTGTTGGCTGTTGTCGGCAGCAAGGCTGGTAGCAAATGGATGAGCGACGATCTCGTCAAGCGCGCAGCGAGCACCGACAAGCAGATGCACATCGTCGAAGGGGCCAACCATATGGATCTCTACGACGGCACGCCGCAGATCGAGGAAGCCGTCCGTGTGCTCGCACCATTCTTCCAGCGGACGCTTGTCAGCGGCTGACACCCGCGCCCCCGAAATCTGCACCACTAGATAGAAGGCCGAGCAAGTAAGAGGCCCGGTCTGCTTTCGTGCAGTGGAATGTCTCCTTGTGGCCCGTCGCGTCAGTGGGGCGAGGGTCGGTATCAAACGATTGCGACAGGGGGCAAAATTGGCTCGATCACCAGTCAGCCTAAACAATGTCCGCTCCCGGAGGTATTGCGGTGGCAGGCTGTCCGTCGTCCCGACCTCAAGTTTGACCGGCGTCTGACGACTGCTTTCTTCTGCGAAACGGGCAAAAGTGCCTCGCAAGTGTCGTATCTGCTCAGGCATGCTCCCGATCACAACCTGCCCCGCGTTTCACGCTGGGTTTTGTGCTGCAATTCGCGATGAGATGGTAGTTTTGGGGTGCGTAAGCGGCCATATTGCGTGGCATGAATCACTTCGATCAAAGACCGCTACAACACGGCGCGCCCGCCGCTGACGATGACGTTGGTGCGCGTGGTAGGCGTCAGCGGCTGTGGATCGAGCGGGTGCAGTTGACGAACTTCCGCAGCTATCAGAGCGCGGTTGTCGAAGCGGGCGCGGAGCCGGTCGTTCTGGTTGGCGCCAATGGTGCAGGCAAGACCAACTTTCTCGAAGCGATTTCATTGCTGGCGCCGGGACAAGGGCTGCGCCGCGCGCCGTTCTCAGACCTTGGGCTTGCGTCGGGCGATGGCGGCTGGTCGGTCGCGGGGCGCGTCCACACGCATTTAGGCACGGTCGACATTGGAACGGGGCTCTTACGGGGAGGCGTAGGGAGCGGCGGCGACGGACGTCAAGGCGGACGTGCCGTGAGGATCGACGGGGAGCCGCAGTCGGGCTCGGGTGCGCTTGCTGACTATGTGGAAATGGTATGGCTGACGCCGGCTATGGATGGGCTTTTTACGGGCCCTGCTGGAGAGCGCCGCCGCTTTCTTGATCGTCTCATCTTGTGCTTCGATGCGGGATACCGCACGCGCGTTGGGCGTTTCGAGCGCGCCATGCAATCGCGTAACAAATTGCTATCTGATGGCGTGCGCGACAATGCGTTGATCGAAGGCTTTGAAATTGCGATGGCCGAGCATGGCGTGGCGGTTGCAGCGCAGCGCGCCGAGGCGGTCGCATCATTAGCACTGGTCATCGGACGGCGTCGGGACCGCGATCCAAAATCGTTGTTCCCGTGGGCTGATCTTGCCATCGAAGGGACGCTGGAAACGGCGCTTGCCGATCATCCTGCCGTCGAGGTTGAAGATATATACATGCGTGAGCTTCGCAGCGTTCGCGAGCGTGATCGGGCGGCGGGGCGTGCATTGTCTGGCCCGCACCGGTCAGATCTCGTTGTTGGTCATGGACCAAAAGCCATGCCGGCGCGGCTGTCATCCACGGGTGAACAGAAGGCACTGCTGTTTGGGGTCGTGCTGGCGCATGCCGAGCTCGTCGCAGAGCGCCAAAGCGGACTGGCTCCAGTGCTCCTGCTCGATGAAGTTACGGCGCATTTCGATGCAGATCGGCGCTCGGCTCTGTTTGATGAGATCGTGCGTCTGGGGGCTCAGGCGTGGATGACGGGCACGGATGCGACGGCGTTCGATGCCTTGTCAGGGCGGGCGCAATTTCGGCTCGTTTCCGACGGTGGCGTGATGCCGCTCAGCGGGAAATAGGTCGGCCGATATGTCGCACGGCTAACTTTATGTTTCTGCCTGACTATTTTGGTCTAAATGCAAGTGTTTCAAGGGCTAATTTTGGTGCGGCGGCCACATCGATGTGGTATAGGCTTTTTGTCTCGACAGGGCTGCGCCGCGCGGCCCCAATTGGCCCTATGTCGCGAAATGCCAGAATGACGTTCCGGCAGCAATTCAGGGTCGACGCGGCACTCACCTAAAGCCATTTCCGTTCCGATAAAATCGGAAGGGGGCTCTAGAAAATTAAGCTGACGCGTTTTCTTCACGCGAACGGTTTCCGCTTCGCTCGAAATCGCTCTCGTCGTGCTGCAGCCGTGCGCTTTCGAACGCGTGGCGCACAATGCGAACGGGAAGAATTAGGGACACCGCATGAGCAAGAACAAGGGCGCCGAAAGCTATGGCGCCGATAACATCAAGGTGCTCAAAGGTCTCGACGCGGTGCGCAAGCGTCCGGGCATGTACATTGGTGACACCGACGATGGATCAGGTTTGCATCACATGGTCTACGAGGTGGTCGACAATGCCATCGATGAGATCATGGCGGGGTTTGCGACCAAGGTTCTCGTGACGCTCAATGCGGATGGTTCTTGCACGGTGCTCGATGATGGGCGCGGCATCCCAACCGACATCCACAAGGAAGAGGGCAAGTCGGCGGCCGAGGTCATCATGACCCAGCTGCATGCGGGCGGTAAGTTCAACGAAGGCGGCGACGACGCCAACCCCTACAAGGTGTCGGGCGGTTTGCATGGTGTCGGCGTTACGGTCGTCAACGCGCTATCGTCATGGCTCGAACTGCGGATTTGGCGCAGCGGTAAGGAACATTTTGTTCGCTTCCGTCACGGTGAAGCGGAAAAGCCGCTTGAGGTGGTGGGCGATGCTCCCGACAGCAAGCGCGGCACGCAAGTAACGTTCCTACCTAGCACAGAGACGTTCTCAAAGACCGATTTCGATTATCACACGCTCGAACATCGTTTGCGCGAATTGGCGTTCCTCAACTCGGGTGCCGAGATCGTGCTCGTCGATTCACGTCATGCGGATGAGAAGCGAGAGGTAATGCATTACGACGGCGGTCTTGCGGCCTACGTGCGTTATCTCGACCGGTCGCGGAGCGGCCTGATTTCTGACCCCATCCAGGTTTCGGGTGAGCGCGACGGTATCGGTTGTGAACTGGCGCTGTGGTGGAACGATAGCTACCACGAGAATATGCTTTGCTTCACCAACAACATCCCACAGCGGGATGGCGGTACGCATCTGGCTGGCTTTCGCGCGGCGCTGACTCGCGTCATCAACAAATATGCGGAAGAGAGCGGCATCGCGAAGAAGGAGAAGGTTTCCTTCACGGGCGACGATGCGCGTGAGGGGCTGTGTTGTGTGCTCTCGGTAAAGGTGCCCGATCCGAAGTTCTCGTCGCAGACCAAAGACAAGCTCGTCTCGTCGGAAGTTAAGCCGGTCGTTGAGAACGTGACGGGCGAAACGCTGGCGCAGTGGTTCGAGGAGCATCCCAAAGAAGCCAAGTTGATCGTCGGCAAAATTGTCGAGGCGGCGGCGGCGCGCGAGGCGGCACGCAAGGCGCGCGAGTTGACGCGCCGTAAGGGCGTGCTCGACATGGCTAACCTGCCCGGCAAACTCGCCGAATGCCAGGATCGCAATCCAGCCAACACCGAGATGTTTATCGTCGAAGGTGATTCCGCCGGTGGTTCAGCAAAGCAGGCTCGCAATCGTGAGTTCCAGGCGGTGCTGCCAATTCGCGGCAAGATCCTCAACGTAGAACGCGCACGCATGGACAAAATGCTGTCCAGTCAGGAGATCGGGACGTTGATCACGGCGCTGGGTACGGGGATCGGGCGCGGTGAAGACGGCGGGTTCAATCTTGAGAAGCTGCGCTATCACAAGATTATCATTATGACGGACGCCGACGTGGACGGCGCACACATCCGCACGCTGCTGCTGACGTTCTTCTATCGGCAGATGCCGGAACTGGTGGAGCGGGGCCATCTCTACATCGCGCAGCCGCCACTCTATAAGGTCGCGCGCGGCAAGTCGGAAACGTATCTCAAGGACCAGAAAGCTCTTGAGGATTATCTCGTCGAAAGCGGTATCGAAGATGCGGTTCTCGTGTCGAGCGAGGGCGCGGCGCGCGCCGGGCGTGACTTGAAGGACATCGTCGATCAGGCACGCGCCATCGTTCGTGTCATCGATGAAATGCATTCGCGCTATCCGCGCGCCATCATCGAACAATCGGCGATTGCCGGGGCGTTCGATGCGGCCCTGCTCAATAATCCGGCCGAGGCGCAGCGTGTTGCCGATGTTGTTGCGCGTAGGCTTGATGCCATTGCTGACGAGACTGAAAAAGGCTGGACCGGCACGTATGGCGATCAAGGCTATTTGTTCCGGCGGGAAGTGCGCGGCGTGACGGAAGTGCATGCTCTCGACAAGGCACTTATTGCATCGTTGGAAGCGCGGCGCCTGAACGAGCGGCGTGAATTGCTGGCGGAAGTTTATGCGACGCCTTCGGTGCTCAAACGCAAGGAGCAGTCAGTTCCGGTCTACGGACCGCGCGATCTCGTCGACGCGATTTACGAGACGGGGCGCAAGGGGCTCTCGCTGCAGCGCTACAAAGGTCTGGGCGAAATGAACCCTGAGCAGCTTCGGGAGACGACGCTCGACAAAGAAAGCCGCACGCTTCTGCAGGTGAAGATCGGCGACCTGGGCGAGGCCGACGAAATCTTCTCCAAGCTCATGGGCGATGTCGTTGAACCACGCCGCGAGTTCATTCAGGACAACGCGCTCAATGTCGTCAATCTGGACGTGTGAGCGTCAGTTGGGGTTGATTGTTCATCTACGTGCGGGATTTCGACACATGGTTTCATGTGCCGGTGCTCAGTGCGGAGACAATGGGTGCCACGTGGCTGGTCAGCGTCGATGGCGCTTGAGTTGATCGGGGCACCTGCTGCGTTGATCTCGTTCATTGCGACCGCAGGCTGAGACAATGACCATTATTTACGTCGATGCGGATGCGTGTCCGGTGAAAGACGAGGCTGCGAAGGTGGCGGCGCGGCATGGATTCGCGATTCACTTCGTTTCAAACGCGTTCATGCGGTTGCCAGAAGGTGAGCACGTCAATCGTGTGATTGTACCCGACGGCCCCGATGTTGCGGACGATTGGATTGCAGAACGCATTTCGGCGTCGGATATCGCGGTAACAGCCGACATCCCGCTTGCTGCGCGTTGCTTGAAGGCCGGCGCAAAGGTCATCGGTTCGACTGGCAAGCCGTTTACCGACGCAAACATCGGCACGGCGCTCGCCATGCGCGATCTCCAACAGCACTTGCGCGAAACGGGTGAATCAAAAGGCTACAACGCCAGCTTTACCAAACAAGATCGTTCGAGATTTCTACAAGCGCTCGAACAGGCGGTTCAGGACATCAAGCGCGGGCGGTGACCGAAGCCGCTGCAGTTGGGAACTGGTTACGCGGTGTGCCAGCAACATAACGCTTGTTATCGTCCGGCAAAGTTAAACTCTTTTGGAGCAGGTCGGCCTTAGATTGAATCAATTCTGACCAAGGTGGCCTGCTCTTTCTTTGTTCGAGAGACGGAATTCATGCAATCGATGGACGTTTCATTGCTTTCGTCTCAGAGCATTGAGCTTCTAGGTAAACCATTTATTTGGTCAATATCTGATACATGCGGCTATCCACTCTGAATTGAGATCGAATTCGTGCCGTGCTTTCAGGAAATTGGGGTCTTCACATCGATCTTTCCCGAGTGACGTCGAAAATTGCGCTTTATTTGGGCGAGTTCTAGGCGTAGAAGCCCCGCCCAGTCTGCTGCATCACAGTGTTACATCAAGGTGGCCTTCGTGGCTGAACCCTATATCGTCGGCGGGAAGGCCCAGAGTGGTGTCGAAGACCACTCCAACAAGAGCTTTTGGGTTCTTGTTCTTGGATCAATCGGTGTCGTCTATGGCGACATTGGAACCAGCCCGCTCTATGCCTTCAAAGAAGCGGTTTCGGCGGCTCACGGGCAGGGTATTGATAATCGCGAGATCGTGTTCGGTGTGCTGTCGCTGATATTGTGGGCGCTGCTACTCATCGTCACGTTCAAGTATGTCTGGCTGCTGCTGCGCGCTGACAACAAGGGTGAGGGCGGCACCTTCGCACTCATGGCTCTCAGCCAAAGCGCAGCCAAGCGCAGCACTAAGCTGCTTTTGATGCTCGGCATTGCAGGTACGGCGTTCTTCTACGGAGATGCTGCGATCACGCCGGCGATTTCGGTCGTTTCGGCGATGGAAGGGTTGAAGCTCGTTCACCCTAGTCTCGGCAGGCTCGTCGTGCCGCTCTCGATCATGATCTTGTTCGGACTGTTCTGGATGCAATCACGCGGCACGGAACGCGTGGCAAGATTGTTCGGCCCGATCACGGTCCTCTGGTTTGTTGTGCTCGCGGTCGGGGGACTTGTACATATCTTCGACGAGCCCTCGGTGCTCGCAGCAATTAACCCGCTTTACGGCGTGATGTTTCTCACGACCAACGGGCTTGTGGGGCTTACCGTACTCGGCTTGGTGTTCCTGTCTGTGACGGGAGCCGAAGCGCTCTACGCCGACCTTGGTCATTTCGGCCGCAAACCGATCCAGTTTGCCTGGATATGGTTCGTGCTGCCCTCGCTTACGCTGAATTATTTCGGACAGGGTGCGCTGATCCTGTCTGATCCGCATGCCATCGAGGGGTCCTTCTACAGGCTTTATCCTGATTGGGCGCTGATCCCGATGGTGCTGCTTGCCACAAGCGCGACGATCATCGCAAGCCAAGCTGTTATCTCGGGCGCCTTCTCGCTGACGCGACAGGCGATCCAGCTCGGATTGCTGCCGCGCCTCCACATCCAGCACACATCGGAGACGATGAGCGGCCAGATCTATATGCCGAAGGTCAACTGGATACTGTTCGTCATTGTCACCGTGCTCGTCTTGACATTCAAGACATCGAGCGCGCTTGCTACCGCTTATGGCATCTCGGTTACGGCGACGATGGTCATAACATCGCTGATGACGCTGTTTGTCGTCTGGCGGGTCTGGGGCTGGAATCTCTGGCTGGCGATGGCGCTGATCTGGCCACTTATCATCATTGAACAGGTGTTCTTTGCCGCCAATATGTTGAAGTTCTTCGACGGCGGCTGGATGCCGATCCTGATCGCTGGAACGATGATGTTTGTGATGCTGACGTGGCTGGCGGGCACAAGGGTTTTGACCAGTCATGATCGCAAAAGAGATGGTGATCTCGCTTGGCTTGCGCGCAAACTCGAGCAACGTCCACCGGCGCTCGTTTCGGGAACTGCTATTTTCATGACCGCTACTCCCGACGTGGCGCCTACGGCACTCATGCACAACTTGAAGCACAATAAAGTTCTGCACGAACGCAACATCGTCATGGCGATCAAGACCGAAGAGACGCCACGTGTGCCCCGTTATGAACGGGTGGAAGTGGAGCAGATTTCAGAGCGCTTTTATGTCGTGATCGCACGTTACGGGTTCATGGAAGTTCCAAGCGTGCCCAAGATCATGGAGCATTGCCGCCGTAAGGGGCTGGAAATCGAGATGGGTACCTCGAGTTTCTTTCTCTCTCGGCGTACATTGAAGCCGACGCGAGGCAAGGGGCTGCCCTTGTGGCAGGAAGATCTATTTGTCGTCCTGGCGTCGGTCGCTGAAGATGCGTCGGACTATTTCCGCATCCCCACGCACCGCGTTGTCGAGATCGGCACGCAGGTCGAGATATAGAGAGTTCTTCGACGAATTGGACGCCGGTTCGCCGAAGTAGATGTGACCAAACAAAAAGCTAGAACGCAGATCCCGTTCCATCCGGCAGCTCGTGTTGAAGCGGCGTGCGATACGCTCAACTTCAGAAGCGATAACCGTAGCGGACGCCAAGTCTGTCGAGACCCTCGTTATAGGTCATCGTGTAAGCGTTCGATGTGTGCTCGAAGTAGACCGAGAGCGAATTGTGCTCGTCAAACCTGAAGCCGATTTCAGCGGGAATATGAAACAGCACACGTGAACCCAGAGCCTTCATGTCGGTGGCAACGGGATCAGTTTCACCGTCATGAATGGCTGCGCCGAGGCCGATCGCGAAGAAAAAGCCCGATGGAGTGTCAATCTGCCATCGTGCGTCGAGGTAGGCATGGCTGGTGCCGCCGCCAGTGTTGATGGAGCCGCCCAGAGCTGGATGAATGCGTCCCCCGAGGAATGGAATATAGCGCGCGAATATCACTTCGACGCTTATATCCGGAGCGTCGGTCTCTAGCTGAAAGCCGCTCCAGAGGTCGGGAATGTCGTGCGCCAGGACGCCGATTTTAAACTCGGAAATGAAATCGCCAGCGATTGCGTGATTGGGAAGGCTGGAGGTCAGTGCGAGGCATGACGCGCAAAGTGAACCCATCCAGCGGAGCGTCCGGATGGGGGTAAACGGGTGGGCTGCCGTGTGGCG
>AERA01018453.1_pt1 | contig 14421 bp, 12 predicted proteins | sample 267968 | NCBI WGS metagenome assembly AERA01 (sample SAMN02954363, study PRJNA61401) | activated sludge metagenome | biome: terrestrial; feature: wastewater treatment plant; material: activated biomass; isolation source: activated biomass of an industrial wastewater treatment plant | reverse complement strand
ACGGGTAATGGAATCCAAAAGGATCACCACATCATGCCCGCATTCTACCAGGCGCTTTGCTTTTTCCAGGATGATATTGGCGACGCGTACGTGATTGTCAGCTGGTTCATCAAAGGTTGAGGAAACGACCTCCGCCTTGACGCTCCGCTTCATATCCGTGACCTCTTCCGGGCGCTCGTCGATCAATAAGACGATCAGGTAGCACTCGGGGTGATTCGCTGCAATCGCATTGGCCACATCTTTCAACAGGAATGTTTTCCCTGTTTTCGGTTGCGCCACGATCAATCCGCGTTGTCCCTTTCCGATCGGGGTAAAGAGATCGATCATCCGGTTGCCATAATCCTTGCCACCAGGATGGACGAGCATATTGAATTTCTCAGTCGGGAAAAGCGGCGTCAGGTAATCAAACGGTACGCGATCCCGCACTTCATCCGGCGTCTTGCCATTGACAGTGCTGACGCGCAGCAGGGCAAAATATTTTTCGCCTTCTTTCGGCGGACGAATAGCTCCTTTCACCGTATCCCCTGTATTCAAACCAAAGAGTTTGATCTGGGATGGAGATACATAAATATCATCCGGTGAGGACAGATAATTGTAGTCGGAAGAGCGAAGGAATCCATACCCATCCGACATCATTTCCAATACACCTTCACCCTCGATGATGCCATCGACTTCGACATTGAAGCGGTCGCGGGCTTCGCGCATGATCTCGCGGGCGTCACGGGAACGTTCGCCCTGAGGTCCGCCGCCCTTATTCTCTTGTGGTACGCCCGATGGATCACCCTGCTTTTCCCTGTTGCTGTCAGCGGGGGTATTATCCCGGGTTGGCCGGGCGCCTGGTGTCTGATGTGCCGGGCGGCGGTGATCGGGTCGACGGGGTGGATCATTGCGGTCAGTACGACCTGAGGATTGTTTTTGAGGGCGCGCTGGAGCTTCTGCCACTTCATCTGTTGCGGTTTCGGTTTCAGCTTCCGCATCATCATCATCGTCAGCTGATTTCTTCCTGGCCCGTTTGCGGGCAGGACCCGGTTGACGCTTGTCGGCGCGCATATTATCAGAAGATACAGGCACTTCATCCGGCAAGGTGTCGGCTTCGGCGCCATTGGATTTTTTCTTTTCACCCGAGAGGGCCTGGTGGTCCAGAATGGTATAGACCAATTCCTGCTTGGTCAGCTTTTTGAATCCGTCAATTCCCAGGGATTCAGCAAGCTCCCGCAGCTCCGGAACGAGCATGTCGTTCAACTGCAAAATATCGTACATGGTAGACACAGATCTTGACTAAGAGATCAAATGATAGAAAACAGGATAATTCAATGTATGACCAACACTCGGCTTACCTTCTCTTCGCTAACCTCAAATCGTTGGATATGCTTCTTTAAATTGGAGTATCTGAAGGGTGATCAGACCGGTATGGCAGGCTTGTAATTGAACCGCTAAGGTAAAAAAGTATTTTTGATTTGACCGAATTACCTTTGACGAAAATTATCCCGGCAAATTCGTCTTCTGAACGTCGGGAAAGCCTGAAAAGTTGCGTTTTATGCTTGAAATTCATTTGTTACGTGATCAGTTTGACAAAGTGGCCACCGGCCTCCGGAAACGGGGCTGGAGCGATGAGCAGCTCGACGCTGTCCAGCAGGTGATCTCCCTGGATAATCACCGCAAGGAGATCCAGACCCAGCTCGACGGTCATCTCAACGAGCGGAATACCCTTTCCGCTCAGATCGGCGAACTCTTCAAAAAAGGCCAGCAAAAAGAAGCTAATGAGCTGAAAGAGAAGGTACAAGATATTAAGGAAAAGATTGATTCGTTGGAGTTGCAATTGACGATCACCCGGGAACAAATTGATCATATCATCACCTCCATTCCGAATATCCCACATGAAAGTGTGCCGGACGGACGAACTCCTGAGGAAAATGAGGTAGCCAGGGCCTGGACGGGTGAATTGCCCAAACTGCCCGAAGACGCCCAGCCGCATTGGGAACTGGCTGAAAAATATAACCTGATCGACTTCAAGCTTGGCGCGCTGATTTCCGGGTCGGGATTCCCATTATTCCGGGGTCATGGCGCCAGGCTTCAGCGCGCCCTGGTCAATTTCTTCCTGGACCAGGCACGTGCGGCAGGATATGAAGAGATCCAGCCACCTTTGCTCGTCAACCATGACACTGCTTTCGGAACAGGCCAGTTGCCCGACAAAGAGGGTCAGATGTACTTCGTTGAAAAGGACAACCTTTTCCTGATCCCGACCGCCGAGGTTCCGATCACCAATATGTACCGGGGACAGATCATTGCCGAAGCTGATCTTCCGGTAAAACTGACCGGCTATACGCCCTGTTTCCGCCGGGAAGCGGGCTCTTATGGTTCCGACGTCAAGGGTCTTAACCGTGTACACCAATTCGACAAGGTTGAGATCGTGCAGATCGATCACCCGTCACGCTCATATGAAACCCTGGAAGGCATGGTGAGCCATGTGTCCAGCCTGATGGAGAGTCTTGAACTCCCCTACCGGATCCTGAGGCTGTGTGGCGGGGATATGGGATTCACGTCCGCGCTTACCTATGATTTTGAAGTCTACGCAGGCGCGCAAAAGAAGTGGCTGGAAGTGAGCTCCGTATCGAATTTTGAAACCTACCAGTCCAACCGGATGAAGGTCCGGTTCCGGGATGCCAATAACAAGATCCACCTGGCGCATACCCTGAATGGAAGCGCACTCGCCCTGGCCCGAATTGTGGCGGCTTTGCTGGAGAATAACCAGGACGGTAAGGGTATCCGGATCCCGGCAGTTTTAGTCCCGTATACCGGCTTTGACCGGATCGGGTAGCTATTTGATCGGAAAATTGATGACCGGGAATTTAAAAATGAAACCTCCGCGGCTATTTTTGCATTTATATCGGTAATTCCAAAAAGGAAATCACTAAAACTGAAAAGATAACATGGGTATTGGGTATTGGGTATTAATCGGCGTCATTTCCCTGGTGGGCTTCCTGGTGCAGAATCGCCTGCGCGGTAAGTTTCACAAATACAGCCAGGTGGGCTTGTCCAATGGTATGAGCGGCGCCCAGGTCGCCCAGCAGATGCTGAGCCATTACGGTGTGCATGATGTGCAGATCGTCCAGGGTGAAGGCTTTCTCACCGACCATTACAATCCGCAGACAAAAACCGTCAGCCTGAGTCCACAGGTGTATGCCGGTCGTTCTGTGGCTGCGGCTGCGGTTGCCGCTCACGAATGCGGTCACGCCGTACAGCATGCCACACAATACAGCATGCTCCAATTGCGGAGCGCAATTGTTCCTGTGGTAAAGGTTGCCGCGGTGGCTCAGCAATGGGGCTTCCTGGCTGCGCTCCTGCTTATGGGGTCATTTCCGCAGTTGCTGCTGATTGTGATTATTGCCATGGCCATCACCACGCTGTTCAGCATCATCACGCTGCCGGTAGAGTTTGACGCCAGCCGTCGCGCATTAGTGTGGCTGGATAATACCGGTACGACTCGCGGTGTGGAATACGACTACGCGAAAGACTCCCTGAAATGGGCTGCCATGACGTATCTCGTGGCCGCACTCGCTTCCGTCGCCTCCCTGCTTTATTTCATATTGGCGTATTTTGGCCGGGATTAATTGCTGTTTCACCAAATTAGTTTGTCATGAGTGATTCGATTGAAAGCGCCTTTGCACAAGGTAGAGAGCATATGGATCACGCGATAGATCACCTTAAGAAAGAGCTGGCCAAGATCCGCACCGGGAAAGCGTCGACCTCCTTGCTGGAAGGCATACAGGTCGAATATTATGGCAGCACCATGCCGATCAACCAGGTCGCCAATGTAGGCCTGGCGGATGCCCGGACGGTCACCATTCAACCATGGGATAAAGGCTCGCTGGGCAAGATCGAACAAGCCATTTTCGCAGCTAACCTCGGGATCACCCCGATGAACGATGGCGAGATCATCCGCATCACGATCCCGCCGCTCACCGAAGAACGACGGAAAGATCTGGCTAAACAAGCCAAGGCGGTTGGCGAAGAAGGCAAAGTTGCCCTGCGGCATGCCAGGCATAAAGTGATCGACCAGATCAAAAAGGAAGTCAAAGAAGGTTACCCGGAAGATATCGGAAAGCGTAAAGAGGCAGAGGTCGATAAATTATTGCATGATTATTCGGATGTGATCGACCAATTGGTGCACGCAAAGGAAAAGGACATCCTCACAGTATAACGAGAAGCCGGCTGGTCCGGCTTTTTTTATTTAACGCAGCACGCTGATGAGTTTGCGGACAAGCGACTGGCTGCCGGAACGGATACCGATGTCCAGCATTTTGTCAACATGCATGGCTACATCCAGGATCTGGCCGGTCATCATTTTCATTTCTTCCACTTCCCGCTGATCGTTTTCACCTGGCTGAACTTCGTTGAGTGCTTTGAGGGATTGAATGATGGGGTCGAGTTCTCTGCGCTTGCGTTCGCGGGCGATTTGCAACGCCATTTTCCACGCGTCCTTTTCCGAGGCAAAAAACTCCTTGCGATCACCCGGTCTGTCGACTTTGTAGACCACTCCCCAATCCATCAGGTTGCGGAGGTTCATGCTCACATTCCCCCTGGAGATATCGAGTTCCTGAATGATCTGATCGGCAGTGAGCGGATCGGGCGACAACATCAGTAGGGCATGGATCTGTCCCATCGTTTTCGGTATGCCCCACTGGGCACTTAGTTGTCCCCAGGTTTCAATCATTTGATTACGCGCGTCGGTATAATGCATAAGCACAGGTATGGAAGCTCTTTTCTATTGAATAGTAGTTGCCGGGAGAATGTTCAGCATTGACGAAGGAGTTTTTCCAACCGTCTGGCTTTTGACGGGATATTCCAGACATCCGTTCGTGACCGGATGAGTCGCATGAGTTCCGGTTTATCTTTTTCGGCGATAGCCTCAGCAGTTTTCTCTGCGTACATCGGAAACTGATTGACAGGGGCTTTTTCCAGTTGTTCAAATAATAGCGTAATACCATCCGCATAATGCCGCTTCAGTTTGGTGATATTGCTGAGTACGGTCATGCCGCCATCCCGTGTGATCACACTGCCTTCGTCCATCGCCTGCACGATCCCTACAAGGTGTTTGGTCAACGCTTCAGGCTTCGCTTTACTGATCGCTGCCAGGGCCGACATCGCACCCCACCGCATACGATTATTCTTGTTTGACAGCAATTCAATAAATACAGCGTGATGCGGGACCAGCCACGCCGGTCGGCGCTCCCCGATTTCGTACAACACCTTGATCACATCATGCCGAACAGCGGTGGTTTTATGTTGCAGTAACTCAACCAACTCACTCACGCGGTTCTCATCGTTTGACTTTATAATCTTTTCCGCCAGGGCGATATTGGGTTGCTCGTCCTTGCGTCCCTGGGCGTGGGCCAATAAATCGATCAGCTTCATTTTGGTTGATATTAGACCAGGAGGGCAAAACTAATTCCTTTAAATCCAATTACATTTAACGACACAATCTCAGCGTATGATCTTTCCGATTGGCGACGAACAGGTGGAAGGCGGGCACAAGCCCCTGGTGACCTATTTATTCATTGGGATCAATGTGCTGGTCTTTTTCTTCCAGGTCACCCTGCCACACGGTCAGCAACAGAGTTTTGTCATGGAATATGGGATGATCCCCGCTGAAGTGACCCAGGGCACAGATCTGTTTACCCTGCTCACCAATATGTTCCTGCATGGCGGCTGGATGCATCTGATCGGCAATATGCTATTCCTGTGGGTGTTTGCGGACAACATCGAGGCTGTGATTGGCAAGTGGTGGTTTATCCTCTTTTATCTCGGCGGGGGCCTGGCCGCGTGCGGTGCGCATATCGCGTTCAACCTCAATAGTACGATTCCGGCAGTCGGCGCCAGTGGGGCTATTTCAGCTGTACTCGGCGCTTACCTGATCATGTTTCCCGCGAGCCGGATCAAGGTTTGGGTCCTGTACCTGTTTCGTTCTTTTTACATGCCGGCTATTTTCTTCCTGGGCATTTGGGGCGTGCAGCAATTCATCAATGGGTTTCTTTCCATTATTCCCTCCAGTACCTACACCTCGGGTGTGGCCTGGTGGGCGCATATTGGTGGTTTTGTTTTTGGTGGCATCGCGGGTGTCCTCATTCGTCGCTATCATGAATCAAGAACACGCGGTGGTGGTGTGAAATATGTTCACCGCGATATGGTCTGATCCTTATGGCTGTATTGCAAACCATCGTGCCGATTACACCTTGTCCCAACCGGATCCGGTTTTCAGATCCCGTTATCCTGGTCGGATCATGCTTTACGGAACATATTGGCGCAAAACTGTCAGCTTATAAGTACAACACACAGATCAATCCGTTTGGCATCCTGTACAATCCCGTTTCCATTGCCCGATCGATTCAGCGCATCGCGCTCCTGCAATATTATGCGGCGGAAGAGTTGGTACAGTTTGATGGAATGTGGCACAGCCTGGATCATCATGGAAGTTTTTCGGGAGCGGATCAGGACAATGTATTACAAACGATAAATACGCAACTCGATCGCGCTCATGCATTTTTAAAACAAGCGCGGTACGTTTTTTTCAGCCCGGGGACATCGCATGTGTTCAGGTACAACACCACCGGAGAAATCGCGGGCAACAACCACAAAATTCCAGCACCACAATTCAGCCCTGAACGATTGACCGTCAATGATTGTGTCAATGCATTCAGCTCGGCAACCGACCGCATCCACACCCTTTCACCCGGTGCGATGATCATCTGGACGGTCAGTCCTGTACGTCATATCCGGGATGGACTGGTCCAGAGCCAGCGAAGCAAGTCGGTTCTATTGCTGGCTATGGAAGAACTCTTGCGCTTGTATCCTGATACGTTTTACTTCCCGGCTTATGAGATCATGATGGATGAGCTTCGGGATTACCGGTATTATGACCGGGACATGCTGCATCCATCCGCCCTGGCTGTGGATCTGATTTGGGAAAAATTTGTAACCGCTTATCTGCATCCGGATGATCTCCACTACCATCCACGTATTGAGCAGATCCAAAAAAGTATGGCTCATCGGTTGTTGACGACGCAGACTGAAAAGATCCGTGAATTTGCCGGCGGCCAACTGGAACTGATCGAAGCGCTTGCCCGAGAGCTTCCGGACCTGGACTGGCAGGCTGAGCGCATGCATTTCTTCCGGATGATGGAGCCGGATTGATCCAGGTCCGGTATATTCAACCCGATTGCCAATCCTATCCGAAATCAAAGACCATGAAGATCCATGATTCACACGCTCCCGGACATTATGTGGCCCACGAAGACCGCTATACCCGGATGACCTATCGGCGTTGTGGCCGCAGTGGCATTCTTTTACCTGCCATTTCAATCGGACTGTGGCACAACTTTGGACACACGGATGACCTGGAAAAAGGGCGTGCCATCCTTCGGCGCTGTTTTGACTACGGCATTACACATTTTGATTTGGCCAATAATTATGGTCCGCCATTCGGTGCTGCAGAAGAAAATTTTGGCCGCTTGTTAAAATCGGACTTTGGCAAGTATCGTGATGAACTGATCATCTCCACGAAAGCCGGTTGGGATATGTGGCCCGGGCCTTATGGAAATTTCGGTTCCCGGAAATATTTGCTCGCGAGTCTTGACCAGAGTTTGAAACGCATGGGCCTGGAGTATGTCGATATCTTTTATTCACACCGGCCGGATCCGTATACGCCTTTGGAAGAAACGATGGGTGCGCTGCATACCGCTGTGCAGCAAGGCAAGGCATTGTATGTGGGCATCTCCCAATACAAATCTGCCGAGTCGCAGAAGGCAGCGGAAATCCTGAACCGGCTGGGCACACCACTCTTCATTCATCAACCACGCTATCACATGTTTGACCGATGGATTGAGGATGATGGTTTATTGGATACGTTGGAAAAAAGTGGAACCGGTTCGATTGTATTCTCTCCCCTGGCGCAGGGCTTGCTGACCGATCGATACCTGAAAGGCATTCCGGATGATAGTCGTGCGGGACGTGATGCACGGTATTTGAAACCGGACCAGATCACCGCTGAAAAACTCGAGAAAGTGCGCGCGCTGAATGCAATCGCGAAAAACCGGGGTCAATCCCTGGCGCAAATGGCCGTCGCGTGGCTGTTAATTGATCCGCGCGTGACGTCGGTTCTAGTTGGCGCCAGCCGACCGGAGCAGATCGATGATAATGTCGGCGCGTTGAAGGGTCTTGATTTTTCGGATGAAGAAAAGGTGGCGATCCGGAATATTATTGCGTGAATGGAGAACTGTGTTCAGTAACCGGTATTCAGTATTCAGTAGATAAATTTTTGCAAAAGCAAAAATTTAAAAATTCACAATTGACCATTCACAATTCACAAATTCAATCCTGCTGCGCAAAAAAACTCTTCTCCGGATCGATCGTCCGGCTGGTTCCTAACGTGCTGATCAAAGCTTGACCGATGGCTAAACCAGGCATACCGTTTATCCAATGCGTCTTGATAAGGAGGGCTGCTTATGAATTCATCCGTAATTTCCCTTCATGAAGGTGATGATCGTCGAGGACGAGCCAAAAGCCCGTGAAGTACTGGAGCTGATGATCCAGTACCATATTCCTGAAATATCCGAAGTCGTGCAGGCTGAAAGTGGCGTGCAGGCTTCCAACTTGCTAAAGACGTATCAACCGGATCTGGTTTTCCTTGACATTAAAATGCCCAGTCAGGATGGATTTGAATGGCTCAGAAGTCTTGACAGCCGGGACTTTGATGTCATCTTTACCACAGCCTACGACCAATACGCCATCAAGGCGATCCGGTTTGCGGCGTTTGATTATTTACTTAAACCTGTTGATGCTGAAGATCTGCGCAATACGATCGATCGCTACCAAAAATCAGCGCACCATGCCCGACGCGCTTATGACAATCTCTTGCACAATTCCCTTCAACCGGATCCGAATAGTCTCCGGCTGACGATCGCCACGATCGAACAAACGTATTACCTGGATCCTGCAGAGATTGTTCGGTGCGAAGCCGATGGGAATTATACACATTTTCATCTGGCGAACGGGAAGCACATCATGTCCTCCAGATCTCTGGGCCATTATGGAGAGCTTTTAGCGGATATGGGGTTTATTCGTTGCCATAAGTCACATCTGGTCAATACGCGATATATCGAAAGTGTTACGGATAGATTTATTCACTTGTCAACCGGACATCGCATCGATGTCTCCCGAAGACGCCTATCCATCGTGCGGGAAGCCATGGGCAAATAATATAGTCTGTATCATTCAGTGAACAATTCGATGGTAATATTTTGGATGACTGAAGATTTTGGGCATGGCCCACCAAATTCAGAACAATGATGGAACTCCGCTTGCGTGCCTGGCGTCAAGTAGCTGTCATCAGACGCTGGTTTTGGATGGGGATCGTTTGGATGCCCTGTATTCTCATTTGTCAGCAGACTTCGATTAATTTCAGAAAAGTGGATATCCCGCAATATGGAGGAGATGTGTTCGACGGGACAATTGACGACCAGGGCTTTTTATGGCTTTGTGTTGTTGAAGGCGTATATCGCTATAATGGAATAGAATTCACTCTATTTACCAATATTCCGGGCGATTCCACATCGCTGACTTCCGGCAGACCTTCTACTGCGCACTATGGCGGTCATCAGGACCTTTGGATCGGGACGAATTATGGCGGCGTTTCCAGACTGGATCTGACTACCTACAGATTCAAAACGTTCAAGCATAGTCGAACTGATCCGCAGACACTTGGTGGCAATAACATTGGCGGCATCTATGTGGAGAATGAAGATATCGCCTGGGTAGGCAGCAATGATTTTTGTCTCAACAGAATTGATATCCGGCAGGGAATTGTACGCCGGTATTTTCCGGATACGGAATTCAAAGACCGTAGGTTCAGCAATTACCTGGGCAAAATCGTCCCGGATCAAACCGATGAAAATATCCTTTGGGTTGGGTCTCCCCATGGTGTATATCGATTTGACAAGCACACCGGGGTATTCAGGTTATTTGCATACGAGGCGTACAATAGAAATTACAAGTCCTATCCGGTGGGTGTTTATGCCGATCAGCATGGAATTATTTGGGCCACGTCTATTGATGGATATGTTCGGATTGATCCTGAGCGAGAAACGATTGATCATTTTCGAATTGCGGAAGAAGCCTGGGATGTCCATACCGGATGGATTGGCACGGACATCCGTCAATTTTCCGACCACGAATTAATCGTTGTGAATCAGCGACACGGTTTAATTATTCACGATCAACAGTTGGGTGAATGGCACCTGGTCAATCGTGATCCTGCCCTTGGGCGAGGCGCCAGCTTTTATCTAAAAGATCAGGCGGGCAATCAATGGATAGACTCGCATGGCCTGCTGCATGCCACACCGCGGGAAAAAAACTCCACATTCATCAGCCTCCGGAAATTTCCAGGCTACGGTTGGGCCAGAGCCATTCTTCCGGTTGTCGGTAATAACAGCATTTATGTGGGGACCGAAGCCGGTGCAGGATTATTTTATGCGGACCCGACTACAAGAGAGGTAGAAGCCTTTATCTACCGAATCGATGAGAAGTACCGCACTGACGTACACATGCGGGAATTAGCATGGCATTCGGACTCAACAATTTTCATTGCCTCGGATGGCGGTTTACTTCACTTTGATCCAGCCACAAAAAAATACAAGCTGATTGAACTTCCATCCGGAGATTGGAATGATCTGACCTCGGTCTGCACCTGCAATGGCAGGATCTGGGTCTCAGACCAAAAAGGGAACTTATTAGCGCTGGAACCCAAAGCTGCTGAATACCCGCCAGTACACTCACTAGACATGGGCGCAACGATCACAGATCTTCAGTGTGTTGATCGAAATCTGTGGGTGGGCACGGAAGCAGGACTTGCCCTGTATGCGATGGCAGACTCAATCCCGGATTGGTATCTTCTTGATATACATATCACTGAGATATTGCCCGAGCAGGATACATTATGGGTGGCATCATTTGGCGAGGGATTATTTCAGCTCGATATGCAAAACGGATCGATCCTGAAACAACACATCAATGAACTGAGTCGGGGCACAAACAATATATACCATTTCACCCGGGCAAGAAATGGACACCTGTGGCTCAATACGGATGGCGGCGCGACGAGCTATAATCCGGCCACCGGCCTGTTTGTGAACTATATCGAAATGAGCCTTGGCCAGCGATCTCCCATTATCCAGTTGCCTAACGGAATGCTGGCCTCAGGCGCATTCAAGTCACTGCGATTTTTTTATGCCGAAGATTATGCACGGCGCGGGATTCCACCCAAACCCTATTTCACCAGGATCTATATTGCCAATAGACAGGAACGGTTTGACAAGGCTCCTGATCTCATCCGGCAGATCAAATTGCGACCGCACGAACGCGAACTGATCCTCGAGTACAGCGCGATCAATCATAATACAATCCCTGCAACTGATTTTGCCTACCGGATTACAGGCCTGGTTGATGAATGGCAAAATCTTGGTCATCAGCAATATGTGACACTTGATAATCTGAAGTCAGGAACGTATCGATTCGAACTGAAAGCCATCAATGCCTACGGCGGAGAAAGTGAATACATCAAATCCCTTGAGATCCTTGTGGTGCCTCCGGTGCCTCAACGGTGGTGGTTTTTACTGCTCATGGCCGTGTTGGCGATGACCAGTATTTGGGCAGGGTTTTTACATATCCGAAAACGGGCCAGAAGAAAGATCCAAACGGACACCATTGAATATTTCTCCAATTCGAGGTATGCCGAAAATTCAGTGGATGAAATTCTCTGGGATGTTGCCCGAAATGTAATTTCCCGACTCCGGTATGAGGATTGTGTTGTCTATCTGGTTGACCCTGCCTCACAAATGCTTGTCCAGAAAGCAGCCTACGGAGACAAGAACCCAAAGGGAAGAGAGATTAAAAATCCCCTTTCGATCCCTATGGGGCATGGCATTGTGGGTCATGCAGCACGTGTTCAGCAACCTGTCCTGGTGCCGGACGTATCAAAAGACAGCCGATACATTATGGATATGGAGATCAAAGGTGCTGAACTCGCAGTTCCAATCGTGCACCAGGGAATAACCATTGGGGTCATTGATAGCGAACATTCGCAAAAAGGTTTTTTTACAGCTTCAGATGCCGATGTGCTGCTCCGGATCGCAAAGGAATCTGCGCATAAAATCGCCACAGCACAAGCCGCCGAGCTGATCAGACAACGCGAGGTCGAATTGTTAAATGTGCAGAAAGGGATAGCGGAATTAAAACTCACAGCGCTCCAGGCGCAAATGAATCCGCATTTCATATTCAATTCGCTCAACTCCATCAACTGGTATATACTCAAGAACAAGCCGACGGAAGCGTCATTGTTCCTGACTAAATTTTCCAAACTGGTCAGGTTGATTCTCGACAATTCCAGAAACCTGACGATCCCGCTGGACAAGGAATTGGAAGCGTTGCGCCTCTACCTTGATCTGGAGTCCATGCGATTCGAAGACACATTTGATTACGAGATCCAGGCGGATGAATCGATCGACCAGGAAGAAGTCCTGATCCCTCCCCTCATCCTTCAGCCGTTTGTTGAAAACGCGATCTGGCATGGCTTCATGAATAAATCTTCAAAAGGCCATCTGGTGATCCAGATTTACCCGGAAAGCGGTCACTTAAAGTGCATCGTTCAGGATGATGGTATCGGACGAAGAGCTTCACTCCGATTGAAAAAAGATCAGGATCCGAGATATGAATCCAAAGGAATGAAGCTGACCACCGATCGGATCCGGCTTTTACATAAAAACTATTTAAAGGATGACATGATCCGGGTGATCGACCTGGTGGATCAACATGGAGAAGCGATCGGAACGCGGGTGGAGGTGATGCTGCCTTATGAATAAACGCTATTGATACAATGCGTCCGACAAGCGATGCATGAGATTTGAATGATCAATCCTGTTTCGCAAATACTTTTTTAAGCAGATCAGTAGTTCGGCTGGATAAATCAGTTCGGATCTGCAGTTCCTTTTTGGCGACCATGGCAAATAATCCGTCAAGCGCTTCGTCGGTGACGTAGCTATCGAGTTCGGGATTGACTTTGTCGACGAAGGGAATTTTATTATACGCGTTGATCGCATCAGCCCAATATTCGATAGCATTGAATTTGCTGAGTGAATTCGTGATCACGGGCTTGAATTCGCTATGGAGCGGCAGGTAGGTTTTGGTATGCAAATAGGTCGTGGCAGCATCATTTGGGCCCATGAGAATATCAAGGGCGTCATCGAAGGTCATGGAAGTGATCGCATTGACGAATATCGGTTTGGCCGATTTAGCCGCGTCTTCCGCAGCCTGGTTCAGTTTCTGGATAATGACCTCTTCCACATCCTGGAAACCGGGAATGAATTTCAATTTTTCTGTCACCTTCCGGGCTTCAGCCGGCAGGAGGATCTTGTACGGGCTGTCAAAATAACCGTTGCGCTGAGACAAGGCCACGGCCCCATCACTGATACCGAACTCAAGTGCCTGCTTCAATCCCTGGCCGATCTCCGCCAGGGTGGGTTCTTTGGTCAAACTACCTGACAGATCTTTCAAGGTATCGCAGGCGGGGAGAATGGACAAGAGGAGCAGTCCGGTAAAGGCAAGCGTGTGTTTCTTCATAAAAGGTTAACCTGTTTTCGGGGTGCTATGTTTTAAAGCTTCCATTAACCTCATGTTAAATTACATGTGAACAGGGCCTACGGCCCTGAACGACGCGTTGGGACCTCAGCGTCCACCGAGCAGTTGCCCTTAAAGGGGCAAATTATGCTGTATCTTAAGCAGTTAAACGGTCTTACGGTCTATAACATACCGCACATTCGCCGCCTCCACCGGCCCACCGAGCTCTGGTGATAATTTGTGCAGCACGACTTCGATCCGCGTGAGGTCGGGAAATCGATGTTTGATCTCATGTGCGATCTGATAGGCCACCGTTTCAATTAATTTCATGTGCTCTGCCATGATCGCCGCGCAGATCTGGTAAATGGTTTCATAATTGACCGTCAGCTGCAGATCATCTTCCTGCGCAGCGGGCTCGATATCCGCATCGATCGTTACATCGACGAGGAAATGATTGCCTTTGGTCTGTTCATGCACATAATACCCGTGATGGGCAAAAAAGGACATGCCTTTGAGTTGGATCTGGGCCATGGTAGGATGGTTGAATTTGTTAATTGGGGAATGTGTTAATTTGGTAATCCGGCATCTGGCATCTCAGGTAAACTAGTTGAATTTGGGAATGGGTTGAATTTGGGAAATTTCACTTGGTATTTCTCTTTTCACTCTTCCTCCTCTTTGATCTCATACATATCTTTTGTTCAAAGGGCGTTACCCTTTGCTGGCAAATCCTGGCCCTTCAGGCCAAATGGTTAACTC
>AERA01034581.1_pt1 | contig 14423 bp, 15 predicted proteins | sample 267968 | NCBI WGS metagenome assembly AERA01 (sample SAMN02954363, study PRJNA61401) | activated sludge metagenome | biome: terrestrial; feature: wastewater treatment plant; material: activated biomass; isolation source: activated biomass of an industrial wastewater treatment plant | reverse complement strand
ATTTAGGGGTGTCAATGCTCATAGGCAATGGTAACATTCTTCGTCTCTGTAAAAAACCGCATCGCCTCCCAGCCGCCTTCGCGGCCCATGCCAGAATTTTTCACGCCGCCAAACGGTGTACGCAGGTCGCGCATGAGCCAGCAATTGACCCACACGATCCCGGTATGCAGTGCACCCGCCACGCGGTGAGCACGGGCGAGATGGTTGGTCCAGATGACAGAAGCCAGGCCGTAATTCGTGTGATTAGCCAGCTGGATTGCTTCCATCTCGGTTTCAAACGGCATGATGGTCACGACCGGTCCGAAGATCTCTTCCTGGTTGGTGCGGCAATTTTGGATCAGTCCCGTGATAATGGTCGGCTCGATAAAATAACCGCCGCTGAACTCACCCTGAAGGTTTACCTGGTGGCCACCGCATTCAATTTTCCCGCCTTCCTGTTGTGCCAGGTCGATATACGACAAAACTTTTTTCAGATGACCTTCGGAGATCAAGGCGCCGACTTTCGTTTGTGGATCAGCAGGGTCACCGATTTTTAACGCTTTTGTTTTCGCGGAAAAATCAGCGACAAATTTTTCATAAATACTTCGTTGCACGAGAATGCGCGATCCGCAAAGACATATTTGCCCGGTATTGCTGAATGAACTCCGCACGGTGGTATTCAGCATCTCCTCATAATCGCAATCGGCAAAAATGATGACCGGATTTTTTCCGCCGAGTTCAAGTGATGATTTTTTCAACTGCTCTGCGCAAATGCCGGCTATTCGTTTTCCCACTGCGGTGCTTCCGGTGAAAGAAACCGCTTTGACCTGGTCATGTTTCACGATTGCCTCACCGGCTTCGGGTCCTGTGCCGTGCACGATATTCAAAACGCCGGCAGGCAATCCGGCTTCATTGCATATTTCACCCAGCATGGTAGCAGTGGCGGGCGTGAGTTCTGATGGTTTGGCTACGACTGTATTGCCGGCAGCCAGCGCGGGGGCGATTTTCCAGGTAAATAAATACAGCGGAAGATTCCACGGCGAAATGCAGCCGACAGTGCCGATCGGTTGGCGTAAGGTGTAATTGACCGCTTTTCCGGGCGTATAATGCGATTCCGAAGCCCACTGCGAGGATGCTGCGGCAAAAAAGGCGAAGTTGGCCGCTGCGCGCGGAATGTCCAGTTCACTTGCCAGGGAAATGGGTTTCCCGGCATCTATTGATTCCGCTTCTGCCAAGGTATCAAGCCTTCGGAGTATGCCATCGGATATCTGCTGGAGGATCGCCTGGCGTTTGGCCAGGGAGGAGCGTCCCCAATCTTCAGCCGCATGGACTGCCGCCGAGACTGCCGCGTCGACATCCAATGCATCACCTGCCGCTACCTGTGCATATACTTCACCGGTCGCCGGCCGGATCACATCCATCGTCTTACCTCTTTTCGATGGTTGATATTTTCCGTGAATGAAATGCTCGAATGTATTCATCGCGTAGAAAAATAAAACCCGAGTTGTTTTTTCAGATCATCCGGTAGCTCGGGTAATTCCGATCGCGGGATCAACAACGTCGACACCTGGAACAGGTCCGTAAACACATGATGCTGCATCGCGGTCGAGCGCAAGTAATGATAGCCTGAAGAGCCGCCCGTACCTGTTTTCCGGCCAATCATGCGCAATACCATTTGGGAGTGGCGGCTGCGCCAGTTGGTCAGCATTTCTTCAATATCCATCAGGCAGGACAACAGCCGGTAAGGTTGTTGAAGAATAGGTTCATCGCGATAGAGGAAAATGAACAATGCGGCCAGCATGGCCTTGTATGAAAATTTTACTTCCCCTTTCTCGCGTAACTCATCGTATTTCTGTGGATTGAAAATGGCCGCGAAATACGTATTCGTATCCCCCAGCATTTTCAACCGTTGCTGCTTGACATCATCCGTGAGAATACTCGACTCCTGGATCGCGGCTTTCTCCTTTTCCAGCATCCGGCCAACGGATTTTTGATAGGCCTCGAGAAAATTGAATTGCTGCATATTGAGGAACGGGGTGCGTTCCAGCCAGGCGATGACGTGTATCAATAATGATTTTCCCTCGATGCTTTTTTGCAGGATCTCTTTCTGCTTGTCGGAAAAGACCACATCGTATGGCATATTGTTGTACATCAACCGTTGCTCATGTTGCAGACCGAGCATATTTTCCACGACACGGAATTGCAGGCTCTGGAATCCACTGGCCGGAAAAAGATAATTCCGGAAATCCAGGAAGTCGAGTGCGGTCATCGTCTCCATGACATTGATCTGTTCGATCAGCAGTTTCTGGATCTCGATGATGCGTTCCATACGGCTCACCGCGTGCGCGATCTCGCGTTCATCCATGAGATCATCCTCAAACATGACAGAGATGGATTGCAGCTCATGAATGATCTGCTTGAACCAAAGTTCATATACCTGGTGCATGATGATAAACAGCATTTCATCATGCGCGGGCTTTTCCTGCACCTGTTCCGAGCGCAGGTCTTGGGCGTTCAGGATCTTGTCGAGTTGCAGGTAGGTGTGATAGTGGACGGAGGTTAGTTTATCGGCATTCATTTGTTTTCGCTTAGGTAGGCTGTGCCTTTGATCTCGATGAGGATTTGGGGTTTCGGCAGGTCCTTGGCAGCGATGGTGGTTCTGCAGGGACCGGCTTCCGGGAAAAAGGAATTGTACACTTCATTATACCCTTTGAAGTCGTCCATGTCTTTGAGAAATACAGTGACATCGACGAGATGATGCAGATCCGCACCGTTGAGTTGAAGGTAGTGACGGATGTTTTCAAGCACCGCCCGGGTTTGTGCGGCGATGTCCAGCGACCAGCTTCCGTCTGGATTTTGAGTGGCGCCGATAAACGAGTTGTCGGGTCTGCGGCTGCTCGTCCCGGAGATGAAGATCCAGGGTCCGACCTTGCGTGTATGCGGGTAGCGACCCAGGGGTTGTGCACGATCGGAGGCGGTGATGATGTCCTGCGACATGTTGTTTTTTGGTTGAGTGGCAAAGGTAATGCTTAAGGCTGAGGCTGAGGCGAAGGCTGAGGCGAAGGCTGAGGCATAGGCGGAGGCTAAGGCGGAGGCTAAGGCTGAGGCGGGATGCTTACGATATAAATCAAATGTGCTTTCCAGTAGATTACCCATTACGGTATATTAAATTGCCTTTTGTTGGCGTCCTTGCCAACAACCTGAAGGAAAAGGGCCTACAGCCCTGACTTTCCATCTCGGCTCGCGATGTTACCGAGCAGTTGCCTCCCCCGATAGCGATCGGGATCCGTGCAAAACAAACGAGATTCAAATGGAGGATCTTTTCCTCAGCCTCAGCCTCAGCCTTCGCCTTCGCCGCAGCCTTCGTACTTTTACCACCACAGGATCATACAGAAAATGAACATTGACTTAAAAGGCAAAAACGCGCTCGTCTGCGGTGGCAGCAGCGGCATCGGGAAAGCGTCGGCGATCATGCTGTCACAGATGGGTGCGAATGTGACACTGATGGCCCGCAATGCGCCGGCATTGGAGCAGACGCTGAAGGAGCTGGATAAAGCCAAGGATAATGATCACGACTTCATTATTGCGGACGCGTCCAATCATGTCGACTTGCATCAAAAGGTTATTGGGCTCACGACGCAGAAACGGATCCATATCCTGGTCAATAATTCGGGCGGACCGCCGGCTGGCCCGGTATTGAGCGCGGATCTCGTGGCCTTCCGGCAGGCCTTTGAGCAACATGTGCTGGCCAATCAACTTTTGGTGCAACTGCTGGTGCCCGGCATGAAAGAGGTTGCGTGGGGAAGAATTATCAATGTGATCTCCACTTCGGTCAAACAACCAATCCCAGGTCTCGGTGTATCAAATACGATCCGGGCTGCCGTAGGCAACTGGTCTAAAACACTTGCGACAGAACTTGCACCCTTTCACATCACGGTCAATAATGTGCTGCCCGGCATGACGACCACACCGCGATTGAATGCCCTGATCGCGAATAAAGCGATCAAGCAAGACAGCTCCGAGCAGGATGTGGAAGCCGCCATGCTCGCCGACATTCCGATGAAGCGATTCGGCAAGCCGGAGGAAATCGCTGCCGCAGTAGCATTTCTCGCTTCACCCGCTGCATCGTATATCACCGGCACGCAGATCACAGTTGATGGGGGACGAACAGGGGTGCTCTAGGATCGTTAATATTTTTTCTGAACTCAGTACAGGTGAAAGCCAAGACGAAAGCCTACCGGCAACTGTGGTCTGAACCGCCTTCCCTGATATCTGAAAAACTTGTTGATAAACGGATATTTAAACAACTCGTAATGCTGGTACACAGGATTCTCAAGATTCGTGTACCGAATATGCCGGAATGCTAATCCAAGACCTGCATAAAAATCGATAAAGCACTTCTTGTTGAGCATGATTGCAGCACCACCTTTTATGTTGATGCCGGTTTTCCGGTTCATATAATCAACCTGATCAAAAAAGGTCGGAGAATGCCGGACCGTCAGGAAATAACCGTTTTCAAACCGGGCTTTCGCTTGCTGATGGAAAAATTCCAGCGCCAGGTAACCACAATGCGGATCCGCCCTTAAAAGCTGGCGCTTTACTTCTGTGCGGAATTCAACAATATTAAATTTGTTTTCCCACCTGCTTCCTTTGACCATCATATGGTTGATGTGATCATTGCCCATACCGGTTTCCAGACTCAATTTCCAATCGGCATCCAACGAATAATCGATACCCAACCGGTACCGGGGATTCTCGTCAATTAAAAGCAAGGGCGAGACATGAACGGACAATTTACCAGGATTATTGAAATATGATTGTGCTTTGATCCAACAGGAATAAAGGAGTAATCCCATGATCAGGCAGGCCCATTTCATTCCAATAAAAATACTCAATATTTGCAGTCCGGATCTGCTTTGATGGAACATATCCATGGTGTGAATACGTTTTCATCAGTGATGTAAAAAAAAGAATAGTGCGTAAGAAAAACTATTTAATCACCGGCGCCTCGAATGGCATCGGCCTTGAAACCGCCCGGACGCTGGCCGGCCAGGGTCATCATGTGCTGCTGGTGGCCCGAACACCAGATAAAGCCGATCAAGCCATCGCCGATATTCGTCAAACCCATCCGGAAGCGTCTCTCGAAGGGTTCGCAGCTGAAATGAGTTTGCAAAGAGACATCCGGAATTTATCGGCAGAAGTGTTGCGGAAGTATGACCGGCTCGATGGGCTGATCAATAATGTGGGAACGTGGATGTCCAAACACGTGTTGACTGAAGAGGGTGTCGAAACCGTATTTGCCACAAATCACCTCAGTTATTTTTTACTCACCCACTTGCTGTACCCGGTGCTTCGCAATGCAGAAGATGGTCGCGTCATCAATGTGGCGAGTAACGCCCATTCCTACGGAAAGATCAATATTGAGGATCCCGGCTATTCGAAAAACTATCACGGCCTGCGTTCCAATGGCCAATCCAAGCTGGCCAATTTGTATTTCACGTTCGAACTGCATCAGCAAAAGCCCGATGATCACCTCAGCACCTATGCGGTGTCGCCCGGGTTGGTCAAAACAGATATTGGATTAAAACATACCTCCTGGCTGCATGCCGTGGCCTGGAAATTCAGACGCCGGAAAGGTCAGTCGCCGGCTGAAGGCGCCCGGACTTCAGTCTTTTGTGCCACAGAACCGGCAATATCCGAACAGAGTGGCCTGTACTGGGAAGCTTGTGCACCGAAAGACGTTTTTAAATCTGCGCAGCAGCCCGAACTGGGCAAAGCCCTGTGGAATCTGAGCCTTGAAATGACCGGCATTGAGGATTATTTCCATCGCCAAAAACGATAGCCGGGATCGGCCCGATTTAGCTACCTTTGTTTACCTGACCCCTTTGACCCCCTAATTTGGGTCTGTAAATCAAGACTTTATGGTTTTTCTCGAGTTTGAACAACCTCTTCAAACCCTGTATGACCAACTGGAGCAGATCCGTCAAATCGAAGCCCAGGGGGACGTCGACGTATCCTCCGCGATCCGCGATCTGGAAAGCAAGATCACCCAGACCAAACAGGAGATCTACAGCAATCTGACCGGCTGGCAGCGCGTACAGTTATCCCGCCACCCGGAACGGCCATATACGCTCAATTACGTTCAGCAGATCTTCACCCACTTCACTGAACTTCACGGCGATCGCATGGTCAAGGATGACAAAGCGATCGTGGGCGGCATGGCCCGGCTTGATGACCAGACAGTGATGATCATTGGTCACCAGAAAGGGTCAAATACCAAAATGCGCCAGTACCGGAACTTCGGCATGGCCAATCCTGAAGGTTATCGCAAGGCGCTGAGATTGATGAAGTTGGCGGAGAAATTCAACATTCCCGTAATCACCTTTATCGATACACCCGGGGCTTTTCCGGGTCTCGAAGCTGAAGAGCGGGGTCAGGCCGAAGCCATCGCGCGCAACCTGCTGGAAATGACTCAATTGAAAGTGCCTATCCTTTGCTATATCATAGGGGAAGGCGCTTCCGGCGGGGCATTGGGCATCGGTGTGGGAGATCGGGTATACATGCTTGAAAACACCTGGTATAGCGTGATCTCCCCCGAATCCTGCTCATCCATCCTCTGGCGCAGCTGGGATTTCAAGGAAAAAGCTGCAGAAGCCCTGAAGCTCACCGCAGAACACATGGCCGAATTTGGCCTCATCGATGGCATTGTGAAGGAACCGTTGGGTGGCGCCCACCATGATCCGGACGAAATGGCCCGGATTTTGGGAGAGCATATCCGGAAGGCGCTTCAGGAAGTCATCCATCTCACCCCGGAGGATCGGATCCAGCAACGGATCGACAAGTTTTCCGCCATGGGTCGGTTTCATATAAAATCTGAGACGGAAGCTGAGCGTTAGTCCCCATTTAAGCCAAAGCTTGTCAGCGACATATGCTGGGACCCATTCGGACATATTTCTTCGAGAAGGAAAAACGGAAGCATATCCAGTCAGGATTGAAACGCACCATCCGTTTTCATTTCAAACGTAAAAATTATTACGGCCTGCTGCTCGATGCCGCTGATTTCGAACACCGCAAAGAGGTATCGGCCCTGGCGGATCAGTTACGTTCGGAAGGCAACCAGGTCAGGATGCTTGGCTATGTCAACGGACGTAACGAATCCATCCAACTCTCCATGGATGTGTTCACCCTGGCAGAACTCACGAAGGTATCCGGGATCCCCAAAAGTGCAACGGTTGATTCCTTTCTGGAACAACCGTTCGATGTGCTGATCAACCTCTCCATCCATCAACATCACCGGCCACTTGAATATATCAGTGTCGCTTCAAAAGCCGCGTTTCGAATCGGGCCCTGGTATCCGCAGCAAGTCTATAATCCCTATGATCTCTGCCTCGATACCGGTCAGCAAGTGACGCTGAAGGAATGGATCGACGAACTATTGCATACCTTGCAAAAGATCTATTAATCAAATCACATGGCTACGTTCAACCCCCAGGGCACCGGTGTTGCCCTCGTTACGCCGTTTCAGGAAAACAGGATTGATTTTGACGCGCTCACCCGCCTGGTCAACCATGTCATTGAGGGTGGAGTTGAGTATGTAGTCGCCCTCGGAACAACAGGTGAAGCTACAAGTCTATCAGACCAGGAACAGGAGCAAGTCGTCCGGCATATTATTTCTGTTGTGGCTAATCGTGTGCCTGTAGTGGCAGGTCATTTCGGTGGGAATAACACTGCGCAACTGGTGGACAAGTTGAAATCATTTGACCCATCCGGAATTTCCGCGATCCTGTCGAGCAGTCCTGCCTACGTCAAGCCTTCACAGGAAGGGAATTACCAGCATTATATGGCGCTGGCTGAAGCATCGCCTTTGCCACTAATCATTTATAATGTTCCCTCACGCACGGCTTCAAATCTTACCGCAAAGACCTTGGTACGCCTGGCTAACGCGTCGGAAAAATTTATTGCCGTCAAGGATGCATCAGCAGACCTCGTGCAAGGATCTGAAATTGTCCGCGATGCGCCGTCGCGTTTTGCCGTGTTGTCCGGCGATGATCCCACAGCTCCGGCATTGATCTCGATGGGTGGCAAGGGCGTGATCTCGGTGATCGCCAATGCCTTTCCAAAAGCATTCAGCGATTGTATTCGCGCTTCGCTCAAGGGGGACTGGGAGACTGCACGCGCGCTCCATTTTCAACTGCTCGATCTGCATCCATGGTTGTATGTGGAAGGCAACCCCGTCGGGATCAAGGAAGCCTTGGCGTACCTTGGCCTGATGAAAGCCGACCTGAGGTTACCGTTGGTGCAAATGAGTGAAGGCAACCGGAAAAGATTGCGGGAGGAACTCGACAAGATCAACAATTGATCAGTCGATGCCCAGTGATTTCAGGGCTTTATAGGAAGCGTTTTGCTCCGCGCTTTTTTTGTTGAAATCCTCGCCGGTCGCGATTTCTTTCCCATCGACAAAAACGCCGATCTTGAACCGGTCCCGGTTTTCCATTTTAAATCGCTCCAGCACGCGATAGTCGATCTCGCTTCCGTTTTTCTGGCAATATTCCAGCAACTGGCTCTTGTAATTGTCGTCCTTGTCTTCCAGGTCGTGAATATCCAGGTATCGACGAAGGACGCGGCTGACGATGATCTCCCGCGTGGTCCTGAATCCTTTTTCAAGATAGATCGCGCCCACCAAGGCTTCAAACGCGTTGCCCTTCATGGATTCACTCAGGCGCGTATCGTTATTTTCCTGCAGGACGACATCTATCCCCATATCCTCCGCGATCCGGTTCAGCGTTTTTCGCTTGACGATTTTCGACCGCATTTTGGTCAGAAAGCCTTCATCACTGTTGGGATATTTCTGGAAAAGATATTCAGCGACGATGGTGCTCAGCACGGCATCACCCAGGTACTCGAGCCGTTCGTTGCTCGTGACGGCATGTAATTTGGGATCGACTGCGGACTTGTGACTGAAGGCCTGTTTGAATATCCCCAGGTTCTTGGGTGTAAAGCCAATGATGTTTGCCACACTTCGGGCAAATTCCTTGTCTGAGGATAAGTAATGGTTATACAGTTTCCGGATCACAACCGACGATCAGATATCAAACGCGTCCAAAAATAAGGGAGGTGTTGTGGCCTCCGAATCCAAATCCATTGCTCATTACGGCATCCACTTTTCGCTGCTGGGCTTCATTGAAGGTGAAATTGAGCTTGGCATCGATTTCCGGATCGTCTGTAAAATGATTGATCGTCGGGGGAATAAAATCATGGTTCATCGCCAGGATCGAGGCGATGGCTTCCACTGCGCCGGCAGCCCCCAGGAGGTGACCCATCATGGACTTGGTGGAGCTGATATTGACCTTATAGGCATCATCGCCAAACACAGCCTGGATGGCGCGGGTTTCCGCGACATCGCCAAGTGGTGTGGAGGTGCCGTGTACATTGATATAACCGATCTGATTTGTCGATAGGCCGGATTCTTTCAGCGCCATCTTCATGCACGAGATCACCCCGGCGCCTGTCGGTTCAGGAGCGGTGATGTGGTAGGCATCGGCATTCATGCCGCCGCCCAACAGTTCAGCGTAAATGAGCGCTCCGCGTGCTTTGGCGGATTCATAAGATTCCAGGATCAGGCAGGCGGCGCCTTCACCCAATACAAATCCATCCCGGTCTTTATCGAAAGGTCGGGACGCTGTTTTTGGATCATCATTGCGGGTCGACAGGGCTTTCATGGACGAAAATCCACCGATGCCTGCACGGGTCACGGCAGCTTCCGAGCCACCGCAGACCATGATGTCGGCGCGGCCTAATCGGATGCTGTCCGCCCCGGCGATCACGGCGTGATTGGAGGACGCACAGGCTGAAACTGTGGCATAGTTCACACCTGAAAAACCGTGCTTGATACTGATATGTCCGGATGCAATATTGGAGATCAGCTTCGGGATCAGGAAAGGACTGTACCGGGGTACGCCCGTAGCGCGACCGGCTTCTTCAATTTCCTCTTCAAACGTGGAAAAACCACCAATACCGCTGGCCCAAATGACGCCCACGCGGGTTTTATCCAGCGAATCCGTGACGAGCCCGCTATTGACCAGGGCCATATCGGCCGTGACCATGGCGTACTGGGAAAAGGGATCAATGCGCCGGGCTTCACGCCGGTCCAGGTGTTGCTCCGCGTCAAAGCCTTTGACCTCACAGGCAAAAGTGGTTTTGAAGCCGGTGGTATCAAATCGTGTGATCGGGGCAGCGCCGCTGTCCCCGTTTTGCAGTGCTTTGAGGTAGGCTTGCAGATTATTCCCGATTGGCGTCAACGCGCCCATGCCGGTGATGACTACTCTTTTCGACATAAACTCTTTTTTCAGTCCAATCCAAACAGCCGCCGGGCGAATCCGTTCGTGTAAAAATACCGGAGTTGGTGAAATTACAATGAACGGGTCAATCGCGACCTCGGCCGTTGAGCATATTCACGGGGTTATTCGTCGTAGTGTATTCCGAAATGCCCTCGATGGGGAGGAGTATCCATCGGGATGGATAGGGCAGGGCATTAAAATAAAATATCCACAGAGGTATCGGAATCCCTCTGTGGATCGGTAATCGTCTTACCCAGCGTTACCGGCGTCAGGCCGATACCTGGGATTCCAGATATTCAATCGCATGACCAACGGTCTGGATATTTTCTGCCTGCTCGTCCGGGATAGAGATATCGAATTCTTTCTCGAATTCCATGATCAACTCTACCGTATCGAGGGAATCGGCACCAAGGTCGTTGGTGAAACTGGCTTCAGCCGTTACTTCAGACTCATCGACGCCTAACTTGTCGACGATGATTTTCTTCACGCGTTCAGCAATGTCTGACATAATGGATTTGTTTAATTAAGGATGCAAAAGTAATCAAAGAATCGACTTCCAAACCCCACAATGCCCGATCAAAGTTCCCGGCCTCTTTTTACTGCCGTTCAACCACCCGGGAAGGGCCTGTTCCGAACCACATTCACCACGATTATACAAAATATTATCCTGAGCGAATCGGGTCCGTACAAACAAAAATGAGAATTTTGCCTGGCAACGGATATTTTTGCGAACCTTTTTAAATGCTTATGCCCAGTACTCCCGTACAACACACCAAGATCGTCGCGACCGTCGGCCCCGCCTCTTCCTCGTATGAAAACCTGCTCGCCCTGGCCCAGGCCGGTATTTCGGTCTTCCGACTCAACTTCTCCCACGGCACCCATGACGAACACCTGGAAGTCATCCGCCATATCCAGGCCATCAACGAGAAATACGATTTCCACGTCGGGATCCTGGCCGACCTCCAGGGCCCCAAGATCCGGATCGGCGATGTGGAAAATAATGAAGCCCTGCTGGCCAATGGCGCCGAGGTGACCTTTACCAACCAGAAGTGCACCGGAACCGCCGAGCGACTCTTCATCAACTACGAGAATTTTCCCCGCGAAGTCAAGGTGGGTGAAAAGGTCCTGCTGGACGATGGAAAGTGGAGCTCGAAGTCGTTTCAACTGACCGTCAGCGCGAAGTCAGGTTGAAAGTCCTCCATGGTGGAAAGATCAGTTCCAAGAAAGGGGTCAACCTCCCGGATACCCAGCTTTCCATTCCATCGATCACTGATAAGGATCATGCTGATCTCAAATTCATTCTCACGCAGCCGGTCAACTGGATCGCTTTATCCTTTGTGCGGAAAGCAGATGACATTCGGGAGTTGCAGGACATCATTGATGCGGCAAAGCATCCGGCCAAGACCATCGCCAAGATTGAAAAACCGGAAGCGGTCCGGAATATCCGCAGTATCGTCAAGCGGGCCAACGCAATCATGATCGCACGCGGCGACCTGGCGGTCGAGATGGCTATGGAAAAACTGCCCACGCTGCAGAAGGAGATCATTCAGCTCTGCATCAAGCGTTCCCGCCCGGTGATCGTCGCCACGCAATTAATGGACTCCATGATCACCAACCCAAGCCCGACACGGGCGGAGATCACCGATGTCGCCAATGCAGTGCTCGATGGCGCTGATGCGGTGATGTTAAGCGCGGAAACATCCGTGGGCAAACATCCGGTGCTGGTGGTTGAGGCCATGAAAAAGATCATCGCCGAGGCAGAAAAGCATTACAGCCCCAATATTCAACAGGCTGTGCCCTCCTCAAAATCCAATACGTTCTGGTCGGATGTGGTCTGCTACCATGCTGCCCGGATGGCCCAGGACGTAGATGCCCGGGCAATCGTGGGCCTGACCACCTCCGGTTTTACAGCCTTTAAAATATCCTCCTACCGGCCCATCGACAGCCGGATCTATATTTTCTCCGATCAGCATCATGTGCTCAATGCCCTCAACCTGGTCTGGGGCGTGCAAACCTTCTATTACGACAAGTTTACGTCGACGGATGAAACGATCTATGATGTCGTCCAGATCTTGCTGAAGGCCGGCATGGTGCGGCAGGGGGATATTATCATCAATACGGGCAGCATGCCGATGCATAAACGGTACAGAACCAATATGCTCAAACTGACGTTAGTGGATTAATCCGGCACGGCATACCGAAAATCGCTTTTAATCGTTTTCCTTTGTACATGTTTAGTCCCCGCCCGGAGGATAATTCTCCTGTTATGCATCAGTCCATTCGCGCCATCGGAATCTGGATCAGCCTCATCCTGTTGCCCTCCTGGGGCCAGGCACAGGTGCGCCCGGAAGCTGCCGAGGTGACCATCGAGAAAAAATTGATTGAGGGAAAAAAGTATGTGCTGCTGGGCGATTGGGAGAAAGCGGAGGCAGTGTATAAAGCGATCCTGGATGAAGATGTGACAAACAGCGCCGCTTGTTATGAATTGTCCCGCACGCTCTTGACCACTAACCGAAAAGCAGAGGCGCTGGATTATATCCGGAGAGCTATCCGGATCGAGTCGGACAATGTATGGTATCATCTCATGGAAGCCGACATTCATGAAAAAACGGGCGATCTGTATTCGGCCATGAAAGTGTACGACCGGTTGATCAGCATGCGTCCTGATCAGCCGCATTTTTATGAAATGCAAATCAACCTGTGTCAGAAGACCGGGGAAACGGACAAGTTATTTGCCACACTTGATCAGTATCAGTCCCTCGTAGGCGTGACAGAGTCGATGGCGCAACTTCGGTTTGAAACGAATGACGGATTAGGCCGCACGCGCGAGGCGCTTGACGCGCTGATGGAATTGGTCAACGTATATCCATATAATATCGAATACAAATTCCTGGCCGCAGCCTATGCCCGCAAGATCCTCCTCGAGGACATTGCCGTAGAATTATATCGCTCCATCTTGAAGGAGGATCCGGAGAATTCCCGTGCAAAGCTTGCCCTGGCCGGAACTGAAAAAGAAGAAGGCAATACACCTGACTATCTCGCATCAATCGAACCCGTCATCCGGAACCCAGCCGTGAGCATTGATGTCAAACTCGAAGAGTTGGTTCCATACGTGGTACAGTTTTCGGACAAACCGGATCCCGCCCTGGGGCAGGCGCTCCTGGCGATCAGTACTCAATTGGTGGAAGCTCATCCGACCGAGGCCAAGGCCTTCGCTTTTGACGGCGACATTCACGCCCTGATGGGCCACAAGGATGAAGCCATCGCGTCTTACCTCAATTCCACCCGCCGCCAGGACAATATATATGTCGTCTGGGAACAACTCCTGGCCTTAATGATGGCTGACTACCGCTATGCGGAATTGGTGCAGCAAGCTGAGATCGCGATTGATATTTTTCCAAACCAGGCATTCCTGTATTATGCGGCCGGCTTTGGCGCATATCATACAAGTGATTACACCACAGCCCTTGATCACCTCGACCAGGCGATGTTAATGACAGGAAAGAACGCGCATCACCGGATAAATGTGCTCAATATGCTGGGCATGGTGTATGATGCCCAGGGCCAAATGGATAAATCCGTGGAAGCATTTGAAACCTCACTCGCGCTCAACCCGAAGAACCCGGAAACGCTTGCTTATTACAGCTTTAGTCTGAGCCGCCGGATTGTGCAAAGCCAGCGGGCAGTAGACATGGCCGACAAGATGATGGAACTTAAACCACCGAGCGCGTATCTCCACCGGCTGGCAGCCGAGGTGTATCACAAACAAAACCTGCCAGTGAAAGCCGTGCAGGCCATTGATATCGCTGTAAAAGAGGATCTGGATCCGAAGGGATATTATCTCGCGGGAGAAATTTACCTCAAGGCAAATCGGCTCGAGGATGCGGTGAAGATGTGGGAAACTGCTGTTCAGGAGGGACTTGCGGACCAGGATTTGGTGAAACGAATTGAGACGTACAAATCCCAATAAAGCAGCAGGGGCGTGTTGCACCCGCCCAATGAGCGTAGGTACAACCTACGCCCATCCCGGAAAGAGGGATACGGTAGTAATCGGTGTTCGGTGTTCGGTGTTCGGTGTTCGGTGTTCGGTGTTCGGTGTTCGGTGTT
>AERA01018343.1_pt1 | contig 14451 bp, 12 predicted proteins | sample 267968 | NCBI WGS metagenome assembly AERA01 (sample SAMN02954363, study PRJNA61401) | activated sludge metagenome | biome: terrestrial; feature: wastewater treatment plant; material: activated biomass; isolation source: activated biomass of an industrial wastewater treatment plant | reverse complement strand
CGGCTGCGACAGTGTGATCACGGAAGTTGTTGAACTTCAGCCACTCGATACCACTTACATTACATCCCTGACTTGCGATAGTTCACAGACAGGGGAGTACCAACACCCCTTTACGGGAGCTGACGGATGCGACTCACTTGTGATAGAGACTATCGACCTTTTCCCACTGCCCCAACTTGAACTCACCGCGCTGGACTACAACGGCTTCGACCTGAGCTGCGCCGGTGCAGCCGATGGCATGATCGAAGCCATCATCAATGGCATCGGCCCGTCTGCCTATCTATGGTCGACCGGAGATACCACGGCATCCATCCAGGAATTATCACAGGGATCATACAGTGTTTCAATCACAGATGGAAATGGCTGTGTAACCGATGATGAGATATTATTGATCGAGCCGGATGAATTCAACATCGGCTTTGAGGTCACCGAACCAGATTGCTTTGGTCAGGGACAGGGCATGATTTCGGTTCAATCCACCGGAGGTGTGCCGCCGTATTCGTACACTATTGATGGGACGAATTTTCAGTCCAGCCCTGATTTTTCAGGATTGGGTGAGGGTGTTTATCAACTCACTGCTATCGACGCGAATGAATGTGAAGCCACAGAACTGATCTGGATTAATGTGCCACTACAGGTCATGGTAGAATTGGGTGACAACCAGGTCATCTCACGTGGAGATACAGCCGAGATCAATGCGATCATCAATATCCCGTTTGACTCCCTGTCCTCGATCGTCTGGTCCGGCATCGACAGTATTGAATGTCCGGAATGTCTGACACAATTGGTGGCACCCTTGATCACCACCAGCTACTCCATCTCCGTGACCAGCGCAGACGGATGCGTGGACACGGACAGCATGACTGTTTTTGTAGCCACGGATCACAATGTGTTTATCCCGAATATTTTTTCTCCTAATGGAGATGGCATAAATGACAAACTTTTGATTTTTGGCAGTGATGATGTGCAGAAAGTATTATCCTTTACGGTATTTGACCGGTGGGGGAATATGGTGTTTGATGCAAGTGATTTTGATGTGAATGATCCGTCTGTATCGTGGGACGGGAAGTTTAAGGACGAGTTTGTGCAATCAGGGGTATATGCGTATAAGGTCGAGGTTTTATTTTCAGATGGAAGGATTGAATTGAGTTATGGTGACATAACGCTTTTGAAATAAAAACTGTAAGACCTTCAACATCTACTATTCAGGAGGTCCCTGAGCTTGTCGAAGGGCACAGGCGACGTTCCTCTCGCTCTCCCTGCCCCGCGCATGCACCGCAGGTGCGCAGGCGGGGCCGGGAGAGAAAGCGAAATCGCTTTTTCTCCCTTCGACAAGCTCAGGGACCTCCAGGCCAGTTATATTTTGCCTAGACTTGGGCACTTCCGCCCATTCTCCCAAAAACCCGATCTTTATCGACCAGTCTGCTGTTATATAGGTTATGACCGAGGATTTATTACAAAAAGCCCTCCGCCGCGAGTTTCTCACTGCCGATGAAGGCCTGCACCTCTTCCAGCATGCGCCGACCTCCGCGCTGATGTACGTGGGCAATGCGCTCCGCCAGCATCATGTGCCGGGCAATAAGGTCACCTGGATCATCGACCGGAATTCCAATACGACCAACGTCTGTATCGCCAATTGCAAATTCTGCAATTTCTACCGCCGGCCCGGTCATGAAGAAGCGTATGTGACGACAATGGAAGAGTACCGGGTGAAGATTGAAGAGATGTTCAAGCTGGGCGGCGAACAACTCCTTTTGCAAGGTGGCCACCATCCCGATCTCGGACTGTCGTTTTATACCAACCTGTTCCGACAACTTAAAACTGAATACCCAAACCTGAAATTACACGCGCTCGGTCCGCCGGAAGTCGCGCACATTTGCTTCCTGGAAAAAATGAGCCATGAGGAGGTTCTGCGCGAATTACATGCTGCGGGACTGGATTCCTTACCGGGCGCGGGGGCGGAGATCCTCAATGACCGCGTACGGCGACTGATCTCAAAAGGAAAATGCGGCGCCAAAGAATGGCTCGATATCATGCGCGCGGCACATCGCGTGGGCCTGACCACTTCAGCCACCATGATGTTTGGCCACATCGAAACACTCGAGGAACGCATGGAACATTTGGTCGACATCCGGCAAGTGCAATCCGAAAAACCGGATGGCGCCGTGGGCTTCCTGGCCTTTATTCCCTGGCCATTCATGGATGACGGGACTTTGTTAAAACGATTGAAGCGCGCACGCAACCAATGCACCGCCGACGAATACGTGCGCATGATCGCCATCAGCCGGATCATGTTGCCCAATATCATTCACATCCAGGCTTCCTGGCTCACAGTTGGAAAACAAACCGCACAACTTTGCCTTCATGCCGGCGCCGATGATTTCGGCAGCATCATGATCGAAGAAAACGTGGTGTCCGCCGCCGGTGCTCCATTCCGCTTCACCGCCAATGGCATTCAGCAGGCCATTCGCGATGCCGGATATATTCCCCAACTTCGGGACCAGCAATACAAAGAACGAATCTTGCCCGAACACATTGAACAACAACACTTGGATCCCGCGCGGATGGTAATCGATTGATATGCTGCAACCCGGAATTGAATTTGATCGCGTACAGGAAGCTGCCCAGTACATCGAAGCGAAAATGCCCTTCACCCCCAAAGTCGGGATCATCCTCGGCACCGGGCTGGGCGAATTTCTCGACAAGGTTGAGGTCGAACAGGAAATCCATACCGTATGGATCCCCAATATGATTCCGCCCTCCGTCGTATCCCATCGCGGCCGATTGTGCTTTGCGCACGTCGAAGGCGTACCGACAGTGATCCTGGCCGGACGCGTCCATCACTACGAAGGGCATGACCTTGTCGATGTGGTCAGACCCATCCGCGTCCTGCGGACGATCGGCTGCACGCATGTCCTCGCGACCAACGCCGCCGGCGGCCTTAATGCAGACTTCAATGAAGGCGACCTCGTATTCGTACGCGACCATATCAACCTGATGAATGCCCATCCCCTCCGCGGACCGAATGAAGATCGGTGGGGATCGAGATTTCCGGATATGCTCAACGCCTACGATCCGGACTGGATCCAATATGCTGAGCAAAAGGCAACATCAGCTGGAATCCAGGTCCGAAAAGGTGTCTATGCCGGCGTTTCCGGCCCAAGCCTCGAGACGGCTGCCGAATATGAATTCCTCCACCGGATCGGCGCAGACCTGGTGGGCATGTCAGCCGTGCCGGAAGTCATCGCCGCACATCACATCGGGCTCCGGGTCATGGTGATATCGGTCGTTTCCAATGCCTGCTATCCGCTCTCGCGCCTCCGGTCACTGACAGTAGAAGAGGTCATTGCGAATGTCCGGAAAAAGGAAACCGAGGTGGAAAACCTGATCCGCCTCGCACTTCCATTTGTCCGGCATTAATTCCAACAAACGGATTTACAAAGCCTTGAGGATCATTTGACGTTGTGCCCCAACATATTACATATTTTTTATATATTTGGAGATCCATTATATTTATTTCATACCCGTTCCGGGTTGACCATCGAAAATCAGATTACCTTTAAGGAAGACCGCTATGCCAACTGTAGTGATCATCCTCACGCTGCTTCTCTCCTCGCTCCACGCTCCCTACGCGGTGGACCAGGTGCCCGATTTCCTGATCCTGAACAACGACACGGTCTTATTGAAATCTTATCCCCTGGAGCAACTCAATTTTGAGGTCAAGCCTTACGATTATTCCCCGATGCCCTACCCCAGCATCTACTGTCAGCGCGGCTACCAGGCCACCTGGCGGATCGTCAACAACAAATTATTCCTGAGCCGGCTGGGCAATGTCAAAGACCCGCAAGCCAGCATCGACCTGGAAGCGTATTTCCGCACGAATGAATATCAACCGATCGTACATGATGGCATGGTGTTCGCCGACTGGTATACGGTGGATTTTAAACCCTATCCGCGGAAGATCCGGAAATGCGTTTATTTCTTTAAAACCTATAAAAAGGTGAAAAAGGAAAGATCAGTGCTGCGGATTGAACAGGGGATAGTGAAGGTCAATCGGTATTGAAAAGGCGGAGGCTGAGGCTCCCACCTTCGCTCGTTATGCTGTTCGGGTTATGAATGGTTCGGAACTGAGCTTCGGTGGGCGATGAAGGCGGATGCTGAGGCGGAGTTGTGACAAAACCAACTCGATTGTCCGGGAGACATGTATAAAATAAGTAATCAGTATTCAGTAATCGGTATTCAGTAATCGGTATTCAGTAATCGGTATTCAGTAATCGGTATCCGGTCATCGAACGTATTATTTTAAATTTGGAAATTCTGATCAGGATTCTCAATAAGGTCTTCTGCAAAAATTAATTCGTGTTAATTAGTCCCGATATCCCGATAGCCATCGGGATCGGGATTCGTGGCTAAAAAAGAGATTTGATATCTAAGATTGAGCGCTAACGAAAGTTCCCGATCATCAGCAACCCGTAATTGACTTATGTTTTGGTTTACAAAACCTAATTTCCATTCTAAACATTAAACCCTAAACGCTAAACAATCATTGAGAAGTGAAATATTTCAAATTCAATCCTTCTCTAAAGCTAAATGAATAAGATCAATCTGTATAAATGATCTTGCGCCAGAACCGGAACCCTACACGCGCTTCAAAAACAATATTTCGTAAACTGGTTTCCGGCAAAATTAATTCCTGACCATTTTGATAGGTATAGCCTGTCGGTTGCGGTGGAATAAACATTTGTTCCGCAAAATCAGGTGAGAAACCCAGTTCCACGACCACGCTGACCAATTCACCGAGTGGAAATTCAGCACCAACATCCACATTCACACCATAGGTGATCTTATTTTCAGCGCCTTCCAGTCCTTTAAATAACTGGCCAAACTCGGTTTTCAAATTATAGTCACCCCGAATACCGAAACCGTAGTGATAAAACAAGTTGCCAAACTCACGTCGCTGCTTGACACCGAGGCTCAATGACGCATTGTGAAATTCCATGGCATAGGAACGGCCCGGATAGGAATTGCCATCGATATCGAAAAATCGCTGAATGCGCACTGCACTCCCTTTGACATGATACCCCAGCCGGGCATACAGGGAGTTTGGATTGATCTCGCTGGTGGATTCAATATAAACATACCCGTGATGCCGGAGAAATGGCTCACGTGGATATCCACTTACACGCTGATTGCTTAAGGAGGGGCCGCCCATGATCCCGAATACATAGCCTTGAGCTGTGCCGGAACTGGAGCAAAAAACGAAAGTGGGAAGGAACAAGAATAATCGAATGACACGCCGCATCACTGCACATTGAGTTTCTGACCAATATAGATCGTATCGGCTTGCAAATTATTCATTTTTACCAGATCCTGAACTGACAACCCGTAGGCCCGCGCGATGCTGTACAGCGTGTCCCCTTTTGATACCACATGGGACGGCGTCACGACGGACACAGCCGGCTTCGTCACCTGAACACTTGCTTGTTCATAGGTCATTTCACCAGGTTGCTGCGCATCATGTGCTGGCTCAGGCCTGGATTCATGCTGTACTATCGGCGGGGATATCATTGGTGTTTCCGGTGGAAGCTGGTACGGATCGGCTGCGCGAACAGGTGATTTTGCCCGCCCACGAAGATAGATCTTCTGATGGGGCGCCGGGATCATGTTTTCGTCCACGTGATTTCTGCGCAACAGCGAATTGAGTTTCACCCCATATTGTTGGGAGATCATCGCCATGTCCTCACCGGGTTTGATCGTGTGGTATTGCTGCTTGCCTTTATAGCGCGAGCGCTTGGGCTCGACAAAAATGCGCGTGCCTTCTGACAGCAACTGGTTGCGATTATAGATATCGTCATTGAACCGGATGAGCTGATTGGTTTTCAATGCATTTCGGTCCGCGATACTTTTGATATAGTCACCGGGCTTGGAGACGACATAAGCTACCCCATTGACCTCCCGCACCATATCGTAGCCGCGGGAGTCTGCCGGCCTTCCTTTGGCAAAATCACGATTAGAGCCCTGGTCAAACTGGTTTAACTGATACCGCTCGATGATTTCGATGATCTTCCGCGCGTAATGGGGGTCTGTTGCATAACCCGCCCTGGAAAGTCCTTGAGCCCATCCTTTATAGTCATCATGGTCCAGTTCGAATAATCCGCCATACCGGTTTGCCTTCCTCGGATCGGTGAGAAAATCGGAATGCGCGATATAGGAATCCATGGCTGAGCGGAATTCTCTGAAACACGAGGCGATCAGCTTGCCGTTTTTATAATCATCATCCTCCCGGTAAAATTTTTTCCCGTTCCAGTCATCGCCACACTTGATCCCGAAATGATTATTCGCCTCCCGTGCCAGTGTACTCTGTCCGCAAGCCGACTCATGCATGCCCTGCGCCAGCTTGATACTGGCCGGAATACCGGTGCGAAACATTTCGGCAACGGCGATATCACTGTACAACCGGATATATTCCTGCTGCACCTGCGCCATCCCGGTTATGGCACTGAAAAGCATACATAGCCACAATCCACTCGTCTTCCTCATAGGGCAAAAGTATTCCTTGTCATAATATATTACACATTTTTATAATATAAAAACCGTGCCAAATTCCCCGTTCCGCTTTGGGTTTATGAACTAATGACTTAATTTGTCCAACATTAACGTCCGGTTTGACGTTTTTCATTTCCAGCGAATTAATTCTATACATAAACCCTTCAAAATCAAAAGTCATGGATGTAATAGATGTGCTCATGGGCCAATTGGATGACAATATGGTCTCCCAGCTAAAAAATCACATTGGCGCTGAATCCAATGAACAAACCGAAGCCGCCGCCACCGGGGTGATCAATACCCTGGTGACCGCGCTGTCCCGCAATGCCGCTTCCGAGGAGGGCGCGAATTCACTGGTATCCGCCCTTGACCGGGATCATGACGGCAGTGTACTGGACGATGTGGCCGGCTTTCTCATGGGCTCCCGCCAGCCCCAAAACACCAATATGTTGAACGGTGCGGGGATCCTGAAGCATGTGCTCGGCGGCAACCAGCAAAACCAGGTGCAGGACATGCTTGGGCGGGTGACGGGTCTGGATAAATCCCAGATCGGCAAACTGATGATCACCCTCGCCCCGATGGTATTGGGTGCATTGGGCAAAGTGCGCAAACAGGAAAATGCCAATACGAGCATGATCCAGCAAATCCTGATGGGCACTGTGCAGACTCAGCAAGTACGAAAACCCGATATGAATTTACTGGAGCGTTTTCTCGACCAGGACGGCGATGGCAGCATTATGGACGATATCGCCAATATCGGGATAAAGGCGTTCTTGAACCGGAAAAGTTAATGCAACAAAAAATTCAAACCCTTTCAACTCCCTGGAAAATACTGGCCATGATCGTGGTCAGTATTTTCTTTTTTCATTGTAAAAACAATTCCGGCGCAGATGTCCCGTTGACCGGCGATCCGGCGATTGATGCGCTGTCAGCCGCCATTGCTGAAACTCCGGATGATGCCGAGTTGTATTTCCAGCGCGCGGAGTTGTTTTATGAAAAAGAAGCATTCGATCAGGCTACACTTGACCTGGCCGCATTATTGAAAATCGATTCGACCCATCTCCGTGCGCATCACCTGCTGGCCGATGTGTATCTCGACAATTATCAATCCGCCCGCGCACTTCAAACCCTTGAACGCGCGGCGGCTTTGTATCCCGACAGCATCAACACACGATTGAAACTTTCCGAATTTCAACTCATCCTGAAACAATACACCGAAGCCACACAAACCATCCGGAATATACTCGACATCTCGCCGGGAAATCCGGAAGCCTATTTTATGCTGGGCCTGATCTATCGCGACCAGGGAAAAACCGATCTCGCCATCAATGCCTTCCAAACCTCCGTGGAACTGAACCCCGACCAAAGTGAAGCCTGGATCATCCTCGGCGACCTGATGGACCGCACCCAGAATCCGCTGGCTATCCAGTATTTCGATAATGCGATCCGCGTCGATTCCTCAAACATCGCCGCCTGGCACGCCAAAGCCTATTTTTTACAAAACAATGAAGAGATCGACGCGGCGCTCGACATCTATACCCACATCCACAAGATCAATTACCAATACCCCGAAGCGTATCTCAACGCTGCCATCCTTCACCTTTATCGCGACAGCATCGCCGCTGCCGAAAAAGAGATCGACATCCTCACCCAGATCGATCCCACCAATGCCGCCGCCTGGTTTTATAAAGGCAAGGTATACCAGTTCAGAGGCCAGCTCGAGCAGGCGAAATCTGCGTTCGAACAGGCTCTTCGTTTAGATGAAGACTACCAACAAGCTATTGACGCATTACAAGAGATCGCTGACTGAGGTGCTGCGCTGTAAGAGGAAAATGAGGAAAAGAGTTTTAAGAACAGACCTAACCTAGGTCCAGAACTTGGTAGTGGGCCATTTTCTTCCAGGAATTCCCTACCTTTTCAAATCTAAACCAGTTGAAAATGGAACATTGGGAGTTTAATGAACTCTTGAGGAAGAGGACTTTCGCTTTTTCCATTAAAGTCATCGCCTTCCTTGAAACAGTACCTCAAAATCCGGTTACAAGGAATCTCATTAGCCAGTACTGCAGTTCTGCCACATCGGTTGGCGCTAATTGGATAGCCTTCTGCAGAGCTCGTTCCAGAAGAGAACGCTATTCCAAAATCTGTATCGTCAACGAGGAAGCTGACGAATCAAAATACTGGACTGAAATTTTCGAGCAGATGGCGTATGGCGATAAAACTCTTCTCCCCGAGATACATAAAGAAGCCTCTGAAATTACTGCTATAACAACAACGATTAAGGATAAGCTAAATCCAAAATAATTCTTGTGTTCTCGGTTGCTCAAATATGGACTCTTTTCCTCTTTAAACTCTTTTCAACTCTTACATGTCCTAAAGTGATCAACCAAACGACCCTCAACTGAAAAATACTGCGCCACAGCATCCGCCACCAGACATGAATGCACCGGCAGCCACAGGCTCAGATCCCCGGGCTTGTATAAATTAAAAGTTGCTGGCGTGCACTGCACGACGCCATGCTCCTGGGATAACGAAATTAAATACGGATTTTGTGATGCATTGTCCGTTGTCCAGGAATTTCCGGCGGGATTGACCATTCGGCCGAAGCATTTATTGCCATTCTCCAATACGATAAATTCTTTTGAGAAATGAACGGCGCCGCCGTAAATGATCCATTGCAGTCGATCCGGATGAACTGCAACAACAGGACAGGCCATGGCGACGGCGATATCATCAAACGCGCATGCGCCGATCTGCTCCTGCATTAAATCATAGAAAATAAAATTGCCGGGACGGATTTCATCCACGGCGCCAAACTCATCGACAACCGAGGCAGAAGGTGTATCGCCGACGGAAATTTTCAGATCCGGAAAATGTGATTGATATTGGATTCTCAGCGCTGTTAATTGTTGCAGCGTTTGATTATAAATAACCTGTACGGCGCCAGCTGAACGCGCCTGGTAGGTATGTCCCGCATGCGCGATAAATCCGGAGAAGTGGAGTTGATTGAATTGCTGAATGGCATCCAGAATGGACTGGATCTGGCCATGAGCTTCCGGCAATAAACCGGTTCGATGTGTGCCCACATCGATCTTTATCCAGAGGTCAACCGGATGTTTCAAGTTTTCGCCCAGGATCTGAACTGTTCCGGGGTCCAGGACGATCAATCCCAACTTGCATTGCTCACTCAGCGTTTGAATTTGTGGGAGCTGCCGAGTATTGACAGGAAAAGCAATTGTGATGTCCTGCCAACCATCTGCTGCAAAGTATTCTGCCATGTCAATCGAAGAGACTGTGATCCGGTCTATCCCGACATCGCGGAACCAGCGCCCGATCAAGTGCGATTGATGCGTTTTGAAGTGCGGACGAAGGATGATCTTCTGTTCGGTGGTTTTCCTGAGCAGGTGGTCCAGGTTCCGCTGGGCACGCTCTGAATCGAGGAGCAAAGTTGGTTTGGAAATGGAATCCAGCATATTATTCATTTGGCTATTCCCTTTGTTGCCACGAATTACACTATTTTACACGAATAGTGCTTAACTGTTCCGTGTTAATCTGTGTAATCCGTGGCTAAATTTAGTTTCTGTTCTGCACGGAGGCACTGGAGAGGGCACGCAGATGGTATCACTAAACAGGTAGATGGGAACAATTAGTGAAAATTAGTGTAATTCGTGGCCAAAGAAGATGATGATGAGACACATCCATATCCACTTGACACCTGTTGCTGTCATTAGTTTTTTCCTTTCTTCCTCATTCACCATCAAGGGGGAAACACTCCATATCGGCACAGGTCATCCATACAACTCATTGGTGGAAGCTGCTGATGATGCAACGCCAGGGGACACTATCCTGATCCATGATGGCACCTATCCCGGCGGTCTGTTTATCAGCAATCTGCAAGGCTTGCCGGATGCCTGGATCTATATTCATGCCGCGCCGGGTGAAACGGTCATCTTCGAAGGTGGCAATAATGCATGGCAATTTTCAGATGGAGCATACCTCGAGATCGACGGATTCATCTTCCAGCATCAAACCGGAAACGGGCTGAATTTTGATGATGGCGGATCTTATGAAACACCCGCACACCACATTCGATTCAGAAATTGCGTATTCCGTGACATGGACGCTTCAGGCAATAATGATATGCTCAAACTCTCGGGCCTGGACAGTTTTGAGATCCGGAATTGCACTTTTATCAACGGCGCAACAGGTGGCAGCGGAATTGATATGGTGGGTTGTCATCATGGACAGATTACGCAGTGTCATTTTGAAAATATGGGTTCAAATGCGATCCAGGCCAAAGGGGGTACGCAGTTCATCCGGATTGAAGCCAATTTTTTCAAAAATGCCGGACAGCGTGCATTAAACCTGGGCGGATCAACCGGTCTTCAATTTTTCAGACCCCTTGATGCGCCGTTTGAAGCGGCTGATCTAACAGTTTACAGCAATCTTTTCATAGGCTCCGTCGCACCGATCGCCTATGTCGGTAGCGTGCGGGTCGAGGTCATCAACAATACGATCGTTTTTCCGGATAAATGGGTCATGCGAATATTGCAGGAAACCGTGGATACAACACGTTTTCCACCCTGCGGTGACAATTCATTCATCAATAACATGATCGTGATTGACAACCGCGTTTTGGTGGAATGTAATATTGGTCCAAATACTGCTCCTGAAACGTTTACCCTTTCAAACAATTATTGGTTTCACACCCAGGACAATGCCTGGAGCGGGCCGGATTTACCGGTGGAGGATATCGATAAAATTATTGGTGAAGACCCGGCCTTTGAAGACCTGGCCGGAGAAGATTTCAGGCTGCAACCTGGAAGCCCAGCCATCGGCACCGCACTCGGGGTGGACGAACCGGAATTTGATTTTACCGGACAACCGTACTTGATGCCCCGATCCATTGGCGCGTATGAAGGGGGTATATCAACACAGGAGACGAATCCGGAAAACCAGACTCCATTTGAATTCACATTATTTCCGAATCCTGCATCAGAACAACTTCATGTAAAATTCAGAGATCCACTGATTGAGCCCCTCCAGCTCAAATTGACTGACATCGAAGGCAATCTGTTATCACGGTTTTTAATTCCCTCGGGCACTCTTCTGTATCGACTTGAACTTCCGAAAGCAGGCAAAAATGTGTATCTTGTTCAAATCACAGGGAAACGCTTTCACGCCTCCCGGGTATTGCTGACACCACTTTCTGATTAGCAAATGACCTCAGATCATAGCGTATAAGGTCGGATTTATTTCTTCATCTTAAATTCTTTCTGTCATGCGAACAATTCCATTAGTCCTCGCACTCGGATTGATTTCAACCCTGTGTTTTAGTCAGACCACCCCAACCTTTGGCGTCAAAGCCGGCCCTGTTATCCGCACCTGCCTGCTCAGTGGAGAGGATGTGGATTTCTTCGAACAGAGTGCAGGCATGTTGCTGGGTTTTCAGGTTGGCGGAATCGTTGAGCTTCCGTTAAGTGACCAGGTGACCCTTCAATCGGGGCTCACGATTATCACCAAAGGCATGAAGCGGAAGGAAGTTGGCGATGACGATGTCAATTTTAATCCCGTATTTTTAAATATACCCTTCCACTTTCTATTCAATGCCGGTGAACTCCGCATTGGTGGCGGTCCGTACCTCGGGTTTGGTATGGGCGGTAAGATCACGGAAGCCGGTCAGGAATTCGATGTTGAATTCGGCAGTACGGATAATGACAACTGGTCCGCGCTTGATTTCGGATTGGGAGTCCAGGCCTCAAAAATGATCGACGTGCTGGAAGTGGGGCTCGGTATTGACCTGGGACTCGCGGATATGCTGCCCAAAGAATTCAGGGATGAGGGCCTTGAATACCACATTCGCCAATTGAGTATCAACCTGCACGCGGCCTATTATTTCAATTGACCTGTTATTGACGAATTTCAACCTGCCCTGAAATGACGGCTTCACCCTGGTTATGAAGTGCAGTTTCTGTGATCCCTGTCGGGTTCATTTTGATCCCGGATAAATGCAAATCCCCCGCATTGCGGATAAAGGTATTTGCCGTACCTGTAAACTCAATTTGCTTGAGGTGCACCGACGCATTGGCGGAAATGTAGAGACCATTACCGGGGACGTCAAACGACCAGGTGACCTGACCGGGGTTTGCGTTCAGGATCACCAGGTTTTTTGTAATGATGCATTCTTCATCCTGCAGATGCAGGCTATCACCGGGCTGTAGTTGTATCCGGATTGTATCACCCGAAGCCGCACACCCGATCGCTTGTCGCAATGTCCCATATCCAGCATCGTACGGATTCGTAATCGTCGTCACGCAAGGCGTATGCACCAGATGGGAAAGCAATTTCACGTAAGACCCCTGGTTTGAGATCGATGTTTCTGTGATCTCCCATGAATTTTCGGGCCAACTTGTATTCCAATCCTTATAGGATTTCAGCGAGGGTTGAAACTGTGGTGGTACAATACTGCCACCGTAAGCCGGATCAGGAACATAATGCGGATTAAATCCACCGGGTTGATATCCCGGTGCAGGGCCATATGGCGAGGTCAGCGCATTATCATATGCTGTGCCGTCGGCAAACCAGCCATGATACATTTCGTTTGCCGATTTCTCAGCTCCATAATCATACATATTCGTCAGCATCACGGTGGAGATCGGGTTGACGCCATGCAGAAAATGAGCATACCCCGCCGCTGCATCCGTATAAAAAGTGGTGTCAGCACTCAGCGCATAGGTGATCATATTATAAATCATGGAACCGGTATGCCCACGCGGCCGATTGCTGCCCCAGACGTTATCCCCATTATTCATATAGGCCCGGTATCCGCAAGACGTATTGTCGATGGCCGGTTTCAGATGACCGTTATTATTCATGGCATTTGTAAATGAATTCCGGATCGCATTTTTTACAGCGGTGGTGCCATTGGGTAAAACGGAATAAAACAGCAACAGGTCCTGTATAATACTTTCCCAGGGATACCAGAACCACCATTGCAGCGGGTGCATTTCATCGTAATGCTCATCCACATAATTGCGGAACTGGGTGTCGCCGGTCAACGCAAATAACAACACCGCCGCGCCTACCTGGGCTGACAATTGTTGATATTCCGAAATCTCGGGATTGGCGCTATTGAAACCGGCATTGTTGTAATAGGAATATCCCGGATTGGTTTGCAGCCAGGTCCATGCATTGAGTGCGGCCTGTTCCAATGTATCGGCATACAGCAGCGCATCAGGGTGCTCACTTTTTTTGAAAAGCCAATGCAGCCACAGCAAACATACTGGCTGCTGTACGCGTAGCAGAAGCTTGAGCAGGGCCATAGCGGCGAGGCGCGGTATCCGTACTGGGTGGGCTGGCCGATTCCCAATTGGGCACGGAGACTTTCATCAATACCGAGCCATTTGATTGCTGCATGCGCCGCAGCCAATCGAGTTCCCATTTCAATTCATCCAGCAAATCGGGAATTCCATTCCCGGATTCCGGGATATTGTAATCATCTGTCCAGATCTCCGGCCGCTCGATATAGGCCAGGCACATGTCGTGAATGGGTTCATAGGCGAAATTCACATACTTGTTGAAATCACCGGCATCAAACCATCCACCTTGAAGTGACTTTGAAGTGGACGAAACTGGATTCGTGGCCAGCCTGCAATCGAGATCCTGCTGCGGCCCCAAATGGCTGGCATTGTCCGACCACACCCCGGCATATTGGCTGTCCTTGGCGAAGCCGGAACGCTGATAAAAAAACATCCGTACACTTTGTTTCAATACATCCGTGTATACATCATCACGGATATCAAAAAAGAAGGATCGTTTGGCATTGGCCGGATCATACACATAATATGAACCCGGTGTGGTGACCGCTGAAAAGTCAAACCACCACAATTGATCTCCGCTCTGGTCATA
>AERA01005487.1_pt1 | contig 14552 bp, 13 predicted proteins | sample 267968 | NCBI WGS metagenome assembly AERA01 (sample SAMN02954363, study PRJNA61401) | activated sludge metagenome | biome: terrestrial; feature: wastewater treatment plant; material: activated biomass; isolation source: activated biomass of an industrial wastewater treatment plant | reverse complement strand
ATGTTTCCATTCGCGGTTGCGCTTGAAGTTGTGGTCGCCGCATTGTCGGTTCCACCATGATTGGCTGCTATCTCTGGCCGGTGCGTTGGCAACGGCGGGATTGCGCTTGTCTGAGAACCGTTTGCTTTCGCTTCCGCATTCGAGGCGGTCGGTTGCTCGGGTGCAGCGTCGTGTGCCGCCGGAGCTAGCACCACTGGGCTACTGCGCGATGTGCCCTCAGCGTCGAACCGCATGAACGCTGGCATGCCGTTTGGCAGAGCGAACAGCACGCGCGAGCCGGAAGTCACTGGCAGCTGACTCCGCTCGTCCTTGGCGTTTGCTGAAGGCCAGGGCAGGAGTGGATGATCGAGAATCCTGGTTTTGTCTGCAGTGGCAAAATCGTGGGCCATCCATAAGGCGCCGCGTGCCGTTGGGTAGCGCTCAATGATGCGTGCCCCTCCGGTAATCGTGCTGTCGGGAACGATGCCACGGTGCACGGTCCGGCCTTCGCGCGCGGCGCTGAGATCGATGCCGAGTTTCCCCGCAAGATCGGCAAGTTCCGGCGGCAATCCAAGGAGTTTATTATAGAGCTCCGGCTTCATGACCTCATGCGCCAGCCGGTCTCCAGATACCAGTGGGACAGCGGTCGTGGTTTGCCGAGTAATGGCCTCGGGCATGTCAAGTCGCGCGGCTGGCGGGTATCGGTTCGCCAGCTCGTCCCATTGGGCTTTGGTCCAGCCGAGGCCGCTCAGGCGTACCGCAAGTATTGCGAGTGTGTCACCGACGGTTTCGACGGCAACCGGGTTGGGCGACCATGTCAGGCTGTTGAGGATTGCGACGATGCCTTGGCGATATGCAGCGAGTTCCGCGTCGCTGGCGCAGGCTGTGTAAATGTTTGCAAGCGAGATGAAGCGCGTGTCGGCTGCGCGGTCTGAGCCGATAGCGTCGAGCCATCGTGAAACCGTCGTGACGATTGTATCGCGGGTGAGCGGTGCTCGATTTGGGCATTCGCCTGCAATCGGGGCAGCGAGGCTCTTGATCCATGCACGAATTGCACGGATTTCGGCGGCCTCGGGGGGTACGCCTGTTGCGCCATTGTTCGCTGTGTCGGGTGGCATCTGTCGCGCGATCATCTGCTGATAAAGGGGAGATGAATCGGGTTCGCCGGGGCGCACCAGCGCAGAATTTCGCGCGATTGCATCAAGGGACAGGATGTTGGCAATGCCGCCGTCGGGGACCAACCGGCCATGCAGAGCGCCTGATTGGTGGCATCGTGCGCAGTGCTTTTCGAGGACGGTTTGGGCACGCTCGGCCAATGAACTTGGGAGGTGGGGTGGCAGAGGAACGTTTTGTGGCGCCCCAGCGTTGGGTGCCGTGCCGTTCGATGCCGCAGGATTTGGTGCCGTGCCGGGCTCGGCTTGGAAATTGTCGTCGCGCGCTGGAACGTCTGGCTGAGCGGGCTGCGACCGTTGTTGCTCTTGCGGCTGGGGATCCGTGGTCGTGTCCTGCGGCTGAGCGGATTGGGCCTGAACACGCTCGGCGCGGGCAGGGAGCGGAGGAATTTTGCTGGCTGGCGAATTTTGGTTGCGTAAGGCCGGTGCAGCCTCTGGACGAGCATTGGCGGGATAGGCCGATGCGAGCAGCACGATTGCGGCGCTCAGAATGTAGATCATTGGCAGCCAAAACGCGGCGCTTAGCGAAGCGGGGTTGCACAAGCGCCAGTAGGCCGCGTGCCTAATCCGTTCGCCCGCCCGCTGCGGCGCACGCTGCTCGTGGACTGCTTTGGAACCAGGCGGCAAACGAAAACTCCGGCAACTCGTCTTGGAGAGCGGACCATACGGGGGCCTTCCGGGACCGCCTATGGCTGGCCGGCCACACTCAGCCAGCCTTGCGTAGCTTACCTCGATGTGAGGCCCGACGTCGGTTGTGAAAACGGGCCGATTTCGCGGGCAAAGCGAGCTTGGTACGCTCCCTTTCGTTCATGCTTCAAAAGATCGCGAACGCGATCCGGTTTTTGTTCTGTGCGCGTATTTCATGGGCTCGGCCACGAGAGCTGTCGCATAGCACTTACTGTTGCATCCAGGCTTTTCCACGTGGGCGCTAGCGGGAGGTGGCGATCAACTGTCGAACGACAGTGGTTGAGCGAGCCGTTCACGCCGCCACATCAGACTTGCCCGCGACTTTCAGCGCAAAGGCATATTCGATCGCAGTCTCTTTCAGTTGTTCGAAACGGCCCGATGCGCCACCATGTCCGGCATCCATGTTGGTGCGCAGAAGAAGCAGGTTATCGCTGGTATTCAGATCGCGCAGGCGAGCAATCCACTTGGCCGGCTCCCAATACGTGACGCGCGGATCGGTCAAGCCCGCGAGTGACAGAATGTGAGGATAAGGCTTGGCGGCTACGTTGTCGTAGGGGCTGTAGGATTGAATGCGCACAAAGTCCGCTGCACTCTCGATCGGATTGCCCCACTCGGGCCATTCGGGAGGCGTGAGTGGGAGATCCTTGTCGAGCATTGTGTTGAGAACGTCGACGAAGGGGACATCGGCGATGATGCTGAGAAAGAGCTCGGGTGCCATGTTGGCAACTGCACCCATCAGCATGCCGCCGGCTGAGCCGCCATGCGCGACAATGTTGCCGCGCTGGGTGAAGCCTTCAGAAACCAGATGCTCGCCCGCGGTGATGAAGTCGGTGAACGTATTCGTCTTCTTCTCGCGTTTGCCGTCCGTGTACCAGCGGTAGCCCTTGTCCTTGCCACCGCGAATATGAGCGATGGCGTATACGAAGCCACGGTCAACAAGCGACAAGCGCGTGGTGGAGAAGGAAGCGGGAATGGCGATCCCGTAGGCTCCATAACCGTAGAGCAGCAGCGGGGCTGAGCCATCGAGAGGTGTCGATTTGGCGTAAAGCAACGAGATGGGAATCTTCTCGCCATCGTTCGCGGTCGCATAGAGGCGCCGCGTCACATAGGCGTCGGGATCATGTCCGCTTGGAACTTCCTGGCGCTTGCGCATGACACGCTCGCGCGTGACCATGTCATAGTCGTAGACCTCAGTGGGTGTCGTCATCGACGAGTATGAGAAGCGCACGGTCGTGGTGTCGAACTCATAGCCGTAGGAAAGGCCGAGTGAATAAGCCTCTTCATCGAAGGCAATGGTGTGCTCGTTTCCAGAGGCCAGTTCGGTGATGATGATGCGCGGTAGTCCGTTTTCCCGTTCCAGTCGCGCCATGTGTTTCTTGTAGACGACGACATCGAGAATGAGGACGCCGGGGCGATGGGGAATCAACTCACGCCAATTGACGGGTGCGGGATCATCGAGGCTCACGGTGCAAATGCGAAAATCTTCGGCACCATTTGAGTTGGTCGTGATGTAGAGCGTGCTGTCATTCTCATCGACATCATATTCATGGCCTGTCTGCCGCGCAGCAATAAGCCGGGGTGAATCTTCGGGGCGATCGGCATCAATGAAATGAACTTCGCTCGTCTCATGATCGCTGGTCACGATCAAGATGAGACGCTCCGATTGCGTTGCGGTGATGTGGACGTAAAAGCCCGTGTCGGACTCTTCAAATACCAGTACGTCATCTGATTGCGGCGTGCCGAGGCGATGGCGATAGACCGATCGCGGACGGTGGTTTTCGTCATAGCGGACGTAGAACAGCGTGGAACTGTCCAATGACCAAACCATGCCGGGGCCCGCATCGCTGATGACATCGGAGATGTTCTGGCCCGTTTCCATATCGCGTATGCGGATGGTGTAAAATTCCGAGCCCTTCTCGTCGACGGCATAGGCTAAGAGGCGCTGGTTGGCGGCATGGACGCTGCCGGCAAAACCCCAATAGGGTTTGCCTTCGGCTTCCGCATTTCCATCGATCAGAATTTGCTCATCGCCGCCGCCGCGGGGCCGGCGGCAGACCTGCGGATACTGCCCGCCGATGACGTAGCGTCCGAAGTATTCAAAAGACCCATCGGGGGTGGGAACTGAGCTGTCGTCTTCCTTAATACGTCCCTTCATCTCGGTGAAAAGTGCGCCCTGAAGCGCTTCTGTTTCGGAAAGCATCGCGGAGGTGTATGCGTTCTCAGCTTCAAGATAGGCGCGAATGTCGGAATCGAGCTTTTCTGGCTCGCGCATGACCTCTTGCCAGTTCTTGGCGCGAAGCCACCCATAAGGATCTTCCAAGGTCTTGCCGTGCCAAAGGGTTTGCTGGGGCCGCTGCTCAGCGCGCGGCGCGGTGGCGCGAGTTTGCAGGCGCGTGGCAGGCAATTGTTCGGACATGCGTTTTCTCGCTCAAAATCTCTGGGGCGGTCGGTTTGGAGCCGGCAATCGCGCTGTAGCTGCCGCCGGTATAACGGTCCCGGGGCCGGAGGGCGAACGCCCGTTCATCGGTTATTGCCGGGTAAACGACAAGCAGAAATAGCGCCTGACGCTAACCCATATGCGGGGAAATCGTATTCGTAGGCGCCCATGTCAAGACTGCGGCATGTTTAACGTAAGCTAGACTTCGGTAGATACATTATTTCGATTAGGTATGTGCAGTTGTTTTGCAGACAAGTCGTTGACAAACTGCTGTGGTTGTTGTCCAAGCAATACTTATAGAAGTCTAGTATGGGCTGAGAATTCGATACTACCACTTCGCAGAGACTTGTGCGGCCAGATGTTCGCTCGCTGACGTGGACGGATGATCGGTATGTGTGGCGAGGGGGCGCAGTGCCCTCATTGGGCGGGGCAGGTGCATAATGAGTACGGACATGGACAATACCGAGGGTCAAGAGCTGGTCGAATTGACGGCCAAAATCGTGGCCGCTTACGTCAGCAACAACTCCATCAATTCGAGCGACCTGCCACAACTCATCAATGAGACGCATGCGGCGCTTGCGCGGGCTACAGGACAGAGCGCTGAAACGGAGCGGGAAGAACAGCGTCCCAAAGTAGCGGTGAAGAAATCGGTTATGCCCGACTACATCATCTGCTTGGAGGACGGAAAGAAGTTCAAGTCGCTGAAGCGGCATCTGCGCACGCACTACAATATGACGCCTGAAGAGTATCGTGAGAAGTGGGGCCTTCCGCACGACTATCCGATGGTGGCGCCCAACTATGCACGTCAGCGTTCAGACTTGGCAAAGAAGATGGGCCTGGGCACGCGCCGCGACTAATCGCTTCCAAGTAAGCGCGATCGTCTTGTTTTCATTCCACGCAAACTCTCGAAGGGTCGTTTGTGCGGTACGTCTTATGTATCGCATTGAGACTATGCAGCTCTGCGCGGTAGGCGGCATATAGTTGACTGTGCCTAGCAAGATCATAGGTCCAATGGCCGGCAAGCCCGCGTTGGCGCTCGGCCCGCAAGGCGGCGTGTAGCCTTCGAACGATCATTCCTAATGTTTCTGGTTCGCTGCTTTTAACTTCATCAGGCCACAGTCGGATGAGGCGCGGTAGATCGCGTTCGCGGTCGTAGCGCGGCACGTGAGTGGATGTGTGAAGAGCAGGTGATTGGCCGCCGTCATGCAGATCAGCTGGCTTGATGGGGCAAGGATTCTTCAGCGTCGGCAACGTCGGAAAGCCCTTCTATGAAATTGCGCATCGCATGCACAACTCTGCCGATATCTAGAAGGGCGGGGATTTTTCAGTTGGTGGGCGATGAGCCCACGCGCATTGCAATTGAGCTGCGAGACTTGCGTTCGGTTGTGCGGGACTGACTGCGTTTGTCGTTCAACAAAATCCGAAGAGCAAGTTGTGGGGTCGCACGTGCATCGCTGTGACGATCAATAGGCGCTCGGTCTTTGTATCGTTGCTGCATCAACGCATATGTGCGGCATGCGAGTTGCACCGAAGGTTATCCCCCACGTTCACTTACGGCCTAGGTTTGAGATCGCGGATATCGCAGCTTGAACTACTCTTCTTGAAGTTTGATGCGACTTTCAGAACGGTGATACTCATGGAAATATCTTTGCCCGAATTGCCTCGACCACTTGAGATAAACAATTGCAGTCAACTGAATGAAGAACATCATCATGCCTTGAGAAATGAGGCGTTGGACGAGGGCTGCTCCCGCAGCGGTAACATCAAAGCCGCCGGTAGTGAGCCAACGGAGCGCCGAGTGATTGAGGAATCTGTGGCGCAGGTGTTCGGCGTTGAGGGCATTGATCTCAGGCGCGCAACGCGAGGAAAGGCCAAGGTCGCGCGGGCTCGGCAGGTCGCCATGTATCTAGCGCACGTCGGGTGTGGCATGAGTCTAACGGATGTGGGGCGAACATTCGACCGAGATCGGACGACCGTCTCGCATGCGTGCGGTGTTGTCGAGGACGGGCGCGATGATCCGACGTTCGATCGCGTGCTTGAGTTGCTTGAGCAGGTAGTGCATGCGCTGCTTCAAGCTCGTGGACAGATGCGGCGTTCCCGGTCCGACGGGCTTTTCCAATGAACAACAAATCAACGGCACTTGGTGGGCGCGCGCTCGTGCGCCTGCTGAAGGCGCTGGCGCAGGTCAATGCGTTTGCCGAAGTCGACGATCAGGATAGCGAACAACCGCGTGTGCGCGTCTATTGCAAAGTTGGTTCTGCTGATTTGCTCGATGTGAAGCATCACGCAGCGTGGGACGTTTGGCAGCGGGCGCAAGCGGCGGGGCTTGTTGAGTGTTGTGGCGAGTGTACGCCGGTGCGCTGGGTAATTAGTTCGCTTGGCCGCGAGCGTCTTGGAGCAAGCCTCGCGCAAATGCAGCCGTTGGGAGGTGGCGATGGGGCGCAAAGCACTGCTGGCGAGCGCAGGCAGGTTAACGCCCGCAAGTCGCGCACGCGACCTGAGGAGGTCTCGAATGAGAGTCCGCTTGGATGGCTCTACAGGCGTCGCGACAAATCCGGCGAGACGCTCATCAGTCAACCACAATTCGAGGCCGGCGAACGGCTGAGGCTCGATTATGAGATTGCTCAGCTGATGCCGCGTCTGACGATCGATTGGAGTAGAGCGGCTTCTGGCGGATCGAGAACGAGCCCTGGAGCTCAACGGGGTATGGAACTTAGCGAGCGGGCGATTGCTGCGCGAGAACGAGTGTCGCGCGCGCTAAGTTCTGTCGGGCCGGAATTGGCAAGCCTGCTTGTTGATGTGTGCTGCCATCTGAAGGGGCTGGAGCAACTGGAGCGCGCAGCGGGCTGGCCGCAGCGTTCGGCCAAGATCGTCCTGCAAGTAGCGCTATCGTCGCTTGCGCGGCACTACGGATTGGAGCGTGCGGATCGTGGACATGGTTTGGGGAATAAGGGCCCAACTGCGGTGAGGCATTGGGGAGCGGAGGGCTATCGGCCTGAAGCTGTCACGACGCATCGCGATACGGACAGTGCGTCGTAATGACCGACGCCATCCATCAGGCGAGTTCAAGCCGTATGCATTGGTGCAACGGCTGAGTTCCGCAACTGTATCAGCTTGCAATTGTAGCTCAAGCCGAGGCTGCGGTTGCATCGGACCGGATGCGTGCCACCATCGAAGCTAGTCCATTTGAGCGCTGCTGTGTCAGATGCTCTGCCAGTCCGAACTCGGTGAAGACGGATTGTGGATCGCGCTGCAAGATTTCATCGGGAGTCGCGTCCTGATAGAGCGCGAAAAGAACCGCGATCAGACCCTTGACGATATGTGCATCGCTATCGCCCTCAAAGTGCATATGGCGTTTGCCGCCTTCGTCGCTGATGCTGGTTGAAATCCAGACTTGGCTGGCGCATCCGCGGACCTTGTTGGCATCGGTACGCATGCTCTCGGGGAATTCGGGCAGCTGCCGGCCAAGCTCAATAACGTACCGGTAGCGATCCTCCCAGTCATCGAGGAGGGCAAAATCGTCGGTGATCTCTTTAAGCGTGCTCAATGTCACTACTCCGCTCTTCAAGCCATGACATAGGGCGAGAGCGGCTGAGTGGCAAGCGATCAGCCCGAAAGGACGCGGGCGGGGTTCTATATCGCTCGTGCAATGGTCCCCGGTGAAGCTTATTCGTAGCGTATCGGATAGGTGGAGCGGGCATTTCCGCGCAAAGTCGGCGCCATTTCGCCCGGTTTCAGCGTTCCCTGGCTGGTGGGTGTGCGGCGGGGCGAACCATCCCAACGAGAATCGGCTGCGGAGGGCGATGCGTTGTCGTGTGACGCGGATGGGTCGGATTTCTGCTGACTCGTGACCAGCGTGTAGACAACCCCGGCGCCGAAGTGCGCCTTACTCTTGAGATCTTCGAAAACGCCATTGGCTTTGGTGCAGAACTCGGGCTCGCGATCGCAAACGGTCATCACATAGTCAAATGCGTTGGTTGCAGTCGTGATGAAGGCTTGTTGGCGCGCGGGATCTGACGGCAATAGATATACCGCGGCGCCGAGTAGAACGACCGTTCGCAAAGACAACATCACGCAACTCCGCAAGGGAAACTAGAAAATGGTTCGACGGCAACCCTATCGTTTAACCATCAAGAAATGGCTTGGGTATCCGATTCATATCGATTCAAAATTGCGTAAAATTTAATGCATCTGCGCTGGGAAGTTCTGGCTGCGCCACTTATGCAGGACATAAGGGTACGGTTAACGGAGCGTTCACACGAGGAACCGATAATCCGGCCGGCAACGCATGCGTGACGAGCACACCGATCATGACAATAAAGCAGATTAGATTGGGACTGATGGCGACAGCTGTGATCGCAGTATCGGTTCTACTCAATCTCTTGGTCATGCAACCCAATGACGGACGTTTCCCGCGGCCGGACCGGAACTACCGCGGGTTGTCGGGGTTGCCTGGTACGCCGTCGAATACGGTAGATGAACTGAGTTCGTTGGTGGGCTCGGTGCAAAGGGCTCAAGAACATTCCGCGGGTGACACAAAGAACACTGCAAAGGGCGGCGCGGCCCAGTCGGGGCGGGGTGCTGCACAAGGCCTCGAACTCGTTGAAGCCGTACAGAAGGAACTTGCCAACCGTGGCTATGTGGCGGGCAACACCACTGGAACTCTCGACATGGTGACGCGTGCGGCGATCCTTGGCTTTGAATATGACCGCGGAATGGATCTTACTGCGGCGCCTTCAATTGAATTGCTGGCGGAGCTCAAGAGCGACGTGCCGTTGATGCCTAGATCGCCCGGTGCCGTACGTAAGACCAGCGCGGAAGCCGAAGGCGTAATTCGCGTTGTGCAGCAATCGCTGTCACGGCTTAATTATCGCGCGGGTGCGGCCGATGGTGTGATGGGGCAGGCGACATCGGGTGCGATCAGAGCTTTTGAGCGGGATAGGCAACTGCCGGAGACTGGGCGCGTATCTGGGTTGTTGATGATGCAGCTTGCTCAGCAGGGTGCGCACGGACGCACGGCACAGAATTGAGTTGGCGCGCGGGCGGTGCGGTATCACGCTTTCGATGACACGGTTTTATCTGGGCGGGCCTATTTAGGGCTGTGCCTTGCGCATTCGCCTCAGCCTCAACTCATGGCATCGCAAATAGCGTTCCGAATTGAGTTCGATCGTTCAAGCGAATTAAATTTCAGAACGCTTCCATCTGAGTGGTTGAATCTCTATGAGAGCTGGATGCGATTGCGATCCGACATTTGGGTGAAGGCATACCTGCGTACCTGTTCGGTGCAGGGAGCCCATGGTGTTGTCGTTCGACACGGTGACGACGATGCTGGTGCGATATACATCAAAATCTCGCGTCTCGATGGTACGGCGAGTGTATATGGCCCGGCACCGGCTGGTCTCGATGGTGCATCGGGCGAACGTAAATGGGTTTTGCTGACGCGAGATCTGTTCGCTCCAGAACGCGATATTGATCAACTGCTCATACGTGAATCAGAGTTCGATCCTGATCTTTGGATTATCGAAGTTGAGGATCGCTCGGGCCGATCATTTCTCGATGGGTGGCTTGTTCATCCCGACACATGATTGCAACACCGAACTAACGACGGCATTAAAAGGACACTTCTTAACTTCCCATTAACGATTGCGCCTGCCAACTAGGTGATGTGGGCGAAGAATCACAACAACCAGCCCGAGGAAACGCAGGTGAATCGCTGCAGCGGGGACGGTTTATGGGACTCATTGTTAACTTCAACGATCACGCGTCGAGGAGCTTTAGCAAAGCTTCACGCGTGAGCATCGCAGGCTCAGCAGAGATCGTGATCTTTCCTGGGGTGCGCTACGAGCGTTATGCTGGTGACGTGAAGGACACAACACCACGGATTACGAAACGCGATCGAATCGAGCTGCCCGATTAAGTGCAGCGGCAACACACAGATAATTGGGTTTACTGGAACTGCGCGAAGCATTGTTCCATATCGCGATCAAGTCTCGTTAAATCGTGAAACTGATCCAATTGCATATTGAGCGTGTTCTTGTCTCCGAACCGTTACGTACTTCGGCTGAACGCGCGGCATGTCTAAAATCTGCGCGTCGCAGTGGAATTCGTCTGGTCGTTTGGGCAAACGATGACAGGCAAGTTGATGCGGTCATCACTTTAGACAAGTTTTAGCGGCATCTGAAGTTGATGCCGATGCGCCGTGTGCTGCGAACATCGGCATACTTGCAAGCATTCATGGATATTGCGTCAGTCGGGCCGGCTTGGCTTGCAGGATACTGCGGCAAGCTGTTGTTCGGTTGCGGTCTGATATGCGGCACCAAGGTCGGGTGTAGCATAAACAATGATGCCACGTTTAGAATGCAGAGTTGCTGATGGTATTTCGTTGCTGCGAACGCCGCGCGCCTCAGGTGAGAGACCTAGGAACCGGCCATCTGCAGGGACGATGCGCACCCTGTGGTGTGGCACTTCCGATTGGGCAGCAGTGTAGACGGCTTCGCCGTCCGCGTTATAAATCGTGAGGCTCGATCCCGTCTCTGTCAGCTCTACTGAAACGTCAACTGATCCGTTCGCGGTGTCGTAACGGCACATCGCATAGCGCAACGCCGGACTCATGAATGGCAACGGCTGTGCCTGGGGCGTGACTGGCGGCAATATCACAGCCTCGTTGGCGGGCAATACACCATTGAGTCGATCGTAGGCTGTCGATAAGGCCAGGTTCGGCGCGGCAAGCGTGGCGATGATGTGGAGAATACCGATACCACATAGCGCTGCGGCGATGATGCGCCACGGGATGATGCGGAATGGCTTTGTCAGCGCGCGCCAAACGGGTGCTCGCGCCACGTTTGCGAGTGCTGCTCTGGGAGTACTGCCTGGTACGGCAGAGCGTACTGGCAAAAAATGCGCTGCGTTAAGTCTCGGCATTGGTAGTGCCGTGGGCAGCTTCTTGGGGAGCGGAACCTTAGCCAGCTTGGACAGCTCCGAAATTTTTATCGCTGGAATCTTCATCGGCATTTCACACGGACGATCTTCGGCAGGGCTTCGTCATCGCGTTGGCGTTGCTTCTCCGCGATCGAGACATTTCCGTTTTGCAGTACCAGCATGACTGCGAGATTTCCTGCGCCGCCCGTCGGAATCCAGTTGCCTGGGCGAGCACCGCGTGAAAGCGAAATGACGAAACTGCCATTGGGCGAAATAGCAACCGTTTCGCGTGAGAAGGCGTGTCTGCCTGCTGGGTTCTGAATTAACGCGCCCTCCGCGTCGAACACTGTAATGCTCCACCATCTGGCGGCGAAATCACTACCTTCTATCGAATAGTCGCACGAGGAATAGAGCGGATCGCCATCGTCATCTGTTCGAGCGACATACGTGTGCGATATGTCTGCGCTTAACGGCAGGGTGCCAAGGCGAGCGAAGTGGGCGCGCGTGTAGGGGTCGCTGTTATGGCGTGCTGCGTTTTCCCACGATTCCCACGGACCAACGCGCGTAACGGAAAACATTGAGCCTGCTTGTACCATGTACCAATGCGAGCCAATGCCGCCGATCAGAACGATGCCAATGAAGAGGGCCCAATCCGAAACGACACGGAAAAATCCCTGGACGCGCTGCTTCAATTTGTAGATCTGATAATACATCAGCAGGCTCGGCGCTTTCGGGTTTAACGCGTGGCTTGAGTGGTCTCAGCAGTCGATGACTGAGTGGGCGATGGGGGGGCGGCCGCAGACGCTTTGCGCGTCGTCGACATGGCATCGGATTTCTTGGTGGTGCCGTCTTGTGGAGTGACGGGTTCGTTATCTGCGGCTTTGCGCATTGCCGTTGACAGTCGCTTCAGCGCATCTCGAGTGGCAGACGGCATTCGCACGTCACGTCCAGTGCCCGCGCGGGAGGCGGCGAGCTCGGGATCGACACGCTTGAGTTCGGCAAGGCGCTGCTGCTCCTCGATCTGCCGAGGATGAGTTGGCAATCCTGGAATAGTGGGAATGTTCATGTCAGTGTGAGCTACCGACATATAGGCGTGCCAAATTTGGGCTGGCAGGCTGCCGCCAGTGACACCAGATGTGGGTCGGAAATCATCGTTGCCAATCCATACGCCCGTGACCAGTGAACCGGTATAGCCAACGAACCATGCGTCACGATAGCTGGAGCTGGTTCCGGTTTTGCCAGCAACATTGGTGAAGTCGAGCTTGGCGCGGGTTCCCGTTCCCTCCTCGACAACTGCTTGCAACATGCGGTTCATGTTTGCGGCGACATCGGATTCGAGCACCTGAGCGGGTTTTGGTTCATCGCGCTCGCGACTATAGACCGCTTCGCCTTGTGAGTTGAACAGCTCGGTGATCGCGTAAGGACGCACATGCTTTCCACCATTTGCGAAGGTGGCATAGCCGCCGGTGTGTTCCAGTACGGTGACGCCACCATCGCCGAGGGCCATCGAGCACGTTTTCTTGATGCCCGAAACTCCAAGCCGTTCGACCATTTCGAGAACTTTGTCTCGTCCGATCCGCAAGGAGAGATCTACAGCAACGGTGTTCAAGGAGCGCGCGAGCGCTTCAGTCAGCGATAGCGACCTGCCAGAGCCGCCGCCGCCCGAATAGTTCTTTGGCGACCAGTTGCCGCAATTGCGTGAGCTGTCGCGTACCGTTGTGCGAGGCGTGAAGCCATTCTCGAGGGCAACGGCATAAACATAAGGCTTGAAGGATGAACCGGGTTGACGGCGCGCGGTGGTCGCACGGTTGAATTGGCTATCACCATAATCGATACCGCCAACGACGGCACGCACGGCCCCATCTGTTTCCATAGAGACAAGCGCACCGGAACGCGCGCGCACTGACCGGCCGGTCGAGCGGATCAGGGAGACCAGCGCTTCGTCTGCTGCGCGTTGCAGGTTCTGGTCAATGGTGGTTTTTGCCGTCAGCACGTACTGGCCCTTGCCTTCGGCGAGTCGCTGAACTTCTTCGAACGCCCAATCGAGAAACCAATCTGGGCTGGCCGCGGTACGGTTCTCGACGATCTTGGCGGGGCTCAGGCGTGCGGCGTGAACCTGTCCTGAGGTGTAAAAACCGGCTTCGACTAAGTTTGTAAGCACTTCGTTCGTGCGGGCACGCGAAGCTGGAAGATTAACGTGCGGTGCGTATTTTGTCGGCGCTTTATAGAGGCCAGCAAGCAGGGCTGCTTCGGAGAGATTGATGTTGCGAACCGATTTGCCGAAATAGAACTGCGATGCGGCTTCGACACCGAAAGCACCGCCACCCATATAGGCGCGGTCGAGATAGAGTTTTAATATTTCGCGCTTGGTCAGCCGGCTCTCGAGAAGAAATGCAAGGAATGCCTCCTTGATCTTGCGCTGAATTGATCGCTCGGAGGAGAGAAACAAATTCTTCGCAAGCTGCTGTGTCAACGTCGAGCCGCCCTGCACGACATCGTTGGCGCGCAGGTTTTCGAACAAGGCGCGAGCGGTGCCAAGAAAATCAATTCCGAAGTGCTCGAAGAATCGACGGTCTTCAGTCGCTAGCGTTGCCTTGATGACGTAGTCGGGAATCTCTTCGAGAGGAACAGCATCGTTATGCAGGATGCCGCGCTTGCCAATCTCATTGCCGTGGACGTCTAAGAACTTCACCGAGTAATGGCCGGTTAAGAACCGGTTCTCGTCGAACTCCAGCAAGGCAGGTAGCGCCAATGCGTAAAGCACGACTAATCCGCCCATACCAAGTGTGAGACCCTCACTAGCAAATTCGTTGAGCAGGCGTTTCCAGCCGGTCAGCTTGAAGTGAGCGAAGAAGCTGGATGCGGAATTCCAAGTGTCACTGATCCAAGCGCGCGCGGTCGCCAGAGAGGAATCGATACGAGAATCGATGCCCATCCAGTCAATGACGCGGTCACGCCCGCTCTGCTTGAAAAACCAATCCTTCAATTCCGACCCCGTGCCATTTCCGCAAAACCGTTGGCTTGCCTAGTTTGCCAGCCCGCGAAGCGCTCCAAATTTCGGGACGCTTGCGTCATGCCATTCGGTTGTGCGAACGCTTCCATCGTACGGGCTTCCTGCCACAGTCCGATGCCGCAGCAAAGCGCATGTCAGGTGTGCGACTCAAATCACGACAGAAATGTGGTTATTTATATCCCAGGTGCAGGTGATCGCGAGAGGTCAAGTGAGCATTGTAGAGGACAAGACCGAACCGTTCTGGCGCACCAAGTCGCTGGACGAGATGACCCAAGATGAGTGGGAAAGCCTTTGTGACGGGTGCGCACGATGCTGTCTCGTCAAATTGGAAGATGAGGACGACGGC
>AERA01029011.1_pt1 | contig 14612 bp, 10 predicted proteins | sample 267968 | NCBI WGS metagenome assembly AERA01 (sample SAMN02954363, study PRJNA61401) | activated sludge metagenome | biome: terrestrial; feature: wastewater treatment plant; material: activated biomass; isolation source: activated biomass of an industrial wastewater treatment plant | reverse complement strand
TACTTGAATTTATTGGTCCAATGGGCTTTCCACAAGCCAGCGGTGCCTTGGTACTACCTACACCAGGCTATCCAAATCAATATTCTGTCATTTATCACTTACAAGAATATAATGACTCAACATCTTTTAGGACTGTTGAATTCCTCGAAGCTCGAGTTTTACTAAATCAAATAGGTAATTATAGTTTAATATTCAAAGATTCTGTATTCACTCAGCAGCAAGCTGAATTTATTGACGGCATAAATGCGACTCGTCATGCCAACGGTCGTGATTGGTGGGTCGTCACCCTTGCTCGGGACGGAAGCTTATTTTATTCGTTTTTGCTAACAAAAAATGGCATCCAACTTAACAATTCTGGTGATCCTGGAATGAAAATCCAGGATGGCGTATCCCAAAGTGTTTTTTCACCAAAAGGAAATTATTTTGGATACATTACTCAAAATACACTAACGGATGCAAATCAATTATCCATATTTAATTTTGATCGCTGTTCTGGAGAGACTATTCATTTTATAACTCTTGACTCAATTGCCCCTAGCTGGTCGGGCATCTCATTTTCTCCCTCGGAGCAATATGTATATGCATCAGCTAACAATGAAACATTGTTATATCAATGGGATCTTTGGGCTGATGACATTAAAGCCTCAAAAACACTAGTAGATACCTTTGATGGTTTTGTCCAGCCCGGTTGGTTCGAAATGCGGTTTGGGCCCATGGTGCAGGCACCTGATCATCGTATCTATGTAGTCCCCGCTGCTGGAAGTTCAAAATATATGCATGTCATTGAACGACCTGATCTGCCTGCCGCAGAATGCAGATTGGAACAACATAAGATTAATCTCACACGATATAATGGCCGGTCATCTCCCAATATTCCCAATTTCCGCCTTGGTCCGCTCGATGGTAGTCCATGCGATACGCTTGGTTTAGATAATCATCCCGTGGCGTGGTGGCGATATGAGGAGAATTATCCGGGGCTCTGGCATGATATCTATTTCACTGACCTGTCGTATTACAATCCTACCTCCTGGCATTGGGATTTTGGTGATGGCGAAACGAGTACGGAACAATACCCGTTACATACATTCAATCCCGGATTATATCATGTATGCCTGACCGTCAGTAATGAAAATTCATCTGACAGTATGTGCCAGTGGATCAATATCATCGCCACAGGTACAGAAAATCCTGGTGTTATTGAGCGAGATCTGTCTATTGATCCCAATCCTTTCTCAGAAACACTGGTCATCAAGTCCAAAAGCGGCGAGTTCCGGGCTGTGCACATGCAGCTTTATGACATTCACGGCAAGCTCGTGTTTGATCAGCCGCAGGCCCCGGTACCGGTGACGATCTATCTGCCGGAGCGCATCACACCAGGCATGTACTTCTGCAGGATTGTGGAGGAAGATGGGGAGGAGTATGGGTTTAAACTGGTGAGGAATTGATCGCGCTGGAGTGTTTTTCAGATTATTTCCTGCTCTATTCAACCCTGTTCAGGGTTGGGGAATCAAACGGGATCCTCACCCCGGATTGCATCCGGGGAAACTGATCTTTTATCCTTTCAGGATAATCCCATTCACGTGGTCTCACCTCTTTCGGATGAGAGACGAGACGGGGGTGAGTCGACCGAAGCGTAGGTACAACCTACGCTTATCATCCTTTCAACCATATACTGCGACCTCGCTGAGGTCGTGGGATATTATCGTATCGTGCTTTTCTAACATACTGTGACCTCTACGAGGTCAAATCCAATGCACAATCATCCCTTCGCCTTAGCCTCAGCCTTCGCCTTTTTATTTAACTTGTCCCCACCTGAATTAATATCGCCCAATGGCCAAAACAAAAAAAGCAAAACCAACCCCCACTCCACAAGAGGAGACCCCTAAAAAACGCCTCCCGCACATCCTCATGGTCAGCGCCGAGTGCTATCCGGCAGCCAAAGTCGGCGGATTGGCGGATGTCGTCGGATCACTGCCCCGGTACCTGAATACATCCAAAAAAGCCCAGTGCGCCGTCGTCATGCCCGGCTATCACAATGGCTGGATCATGCAGCAAGAGGTAACAGAAACCCATTATGGCAGTTTTCACATGGGCCAAGAACATATTGAGTTTAGGGTTTTTTACGTCGACAATGAAGATCTCGGCTATGATCTGTACATCGTGGATATCCCGGGCAAGTTTGACCGGCCTGGCGTGTATGGTGATCATAGTCAAACCTATTACCGGGATGAGATCGCTCGCAATATATCGTTCCAGCGCGCGGTCCTGCATTGGGTGCAGTCGTTTGAACAATTACCGGATGTCATTCATTGCCACGATCATCATACTGCTCTGATGCCGTTCATGATGAGTCATTGTCCGGAATACTGGCGATTGGCCCATACACCAACTGTACTGACCATTCACAATGCAGCCTACCAGGGCATGTTTGGCTGGGATATGCAGCACCTGCTCCCGGAATTTTACCGGGATCGATCAGGGTTGTTGGACTGGGGACATGTCATCAATTCCCTGGCGTGCGGGATCAAGTGCGCGTGGCGCGTGACAACCGTTTCGGAAAATTATATGCGCGAACTCACGCAGACCTATGGATTCGGATTGCAACCCTTGCTGGCTTCGGAATGGCGGAAGACCAGAGGTGTGGTCAATGGCATTGACTATGACTACTGGAATCCGAAAAAGGATTCATTTCTCTCCATACAACTCAATGGAAAAATTGACAACTGGAAAAAAGAAAGCAAAGAGAGTCTGTTAAAGGAACTCAATATGCCCACCGACCTGCCGCTGCATATTTTCATCGGCCGCATGGTACATGACAAGGGCGTGGATTTCCTCGCTTCACTATTGTATAAATACTTTGTGTACCGTCGCGACATCACCTTCATCATCCTGGGTTCCGGTGACGGACATCTCGAAGAACAATGCCGGATGCTGGAGCGCAGTTTCAGTCCGCATGTCCGATCGCTGATCATGTATAATGAAGGGGTGGCCCACCGGCTTTACGCTGCAGCTGACTTTTTATGGATGCCTTCGCGAACCGAACCCTGCGGCTTGAACCAGATGTATGCCATGCGCTATGGAACGATCCCGATCGCTCGTGCCACCGGCGGATTGCTGGACACGATCGACCCCTATAATGGGGAGACAGGTGAAGGCCTGCTGTTCCGCGACCTGGAAGACTTCCAGGGTATGTGGGGCATTGAGACCAGTACACACTTGTTTTACCAACCCGAAACCTTGCATGCGATCCGTGAAAAAATCATGCAAAAAGATCTTTCATGGGAGCGGAGTGCATTAAATTACCTGGATATTTATCAGGAAATCATCCCAACGGCAACCGATGCGTGATCAAAACCGAGAAGTGATGTGCATGATCCTGGGCGGCGGCGCGGGCACCCGGCTGTATCCGCTCACGGCAAAGCGGTCCAAACCTGCTGTCCCGCTGGCCGGCAAATACCGGTTGATCGACATCCCGATCTCCAACTGTCTCAACGCGGGTTACCGCCGGATCTTTGTGCTGACCCAATTTAATTCAGCTTCGCTCAACCGGCACATCAAGAATTGTTATCACTTCGACTCCTTTACCCAGGGATTCGTTGATATCCTGGCCGCGGAACAAACGCCGACCAACAAGGACTGGTTCCAGGGAACCGCGGATGCCGTCCGGCAGGTCATGGCACGGATGGACGATTACGATTATCAGTACGTGCTGATCCTCTCCGGCGATCAGTTGTACCAGATGGATCTCCAGGCGTTTGTCCAGCAGCATATCGACAATGATGCCGAACTCACCATTGCCACCATACCGGTCGTTGCTGAAGATGCCACCGGATTCGGCATCATGAAAGTGAATCAAAACAAAGAGATCGAAAAGTTTATTGAAAAACCGTCTGCAGACATTCTGGATGAGTGGCGTTCAGATGTAGGGCCAGAGTACGCGAAGGAGAAAAAACACTTCCTCGCCTCGATGGGCATCTATGTTTTCAAAAAAGAAACGCTGAGACAACTCTTTGCGAAGAATCCGAATGAAGTGGATTTCGGAAAAGGCATCATTCCCTTCGCGATCAATAATTTTTACAAGGTCCACAGTTATTCCTATGATGGATACTGGACAGACATCGGGACCATCCGCTCTTTTTTTGAGGCCAACCTGGAACTGGCCATGCCGTTGCCGCGCTTCAACCTGTATGATGCCAACAGCCCGGTCTACACCCGCTCGCGGATGCTTTCTCCATCCAAATTGCTCGGCACCAGGTGCACACATGTGCTGATCGGCGACGGATGCATCATAAACGCGAAAGAGATCAGCCAGTCGATCATCGGTATCCGGTCCAGGATCGGTCGCGGATCCATTATCCGGAAGACCATCATGATGGGGATGGATTCGTATGAAAATCTCGACGAGTTGCTCAACCATTCCATCATTCCGATGGGCATCGGGGAGGACTGCCATATAGAAAACTGCATCCTCGATATGAATGTCCGGATCGGGAGCAATGTCGTGATCAAGGGAAGCGATAAACTGGAGGACGTCGAAACGGAAACCTATACTATCGTCGACGGGGTTATTATCCTCAAAAAATCAGTCATCATCCCCGCCGGCACCAAAATAGGGGATGTCTGACGTCGGTTGCGGCGACTTTCCAGATCGACACCTTTCCTTTTCAGGTCGAAAAGCCCCCTGCCTGATTCCGGGCCTGATTTGCCACTTTCACTTTAGCGGCTACCTTTGCGGTTCGTTTTATCCCGGAAAAGCACTACATGGAGCGTAACCAGATCATTGGCTTTGGCCTCATTTTCGTCCTCCTGATCGTCTGGACGTTTGTCAACTCGCCCTCCAAGGATGAGGTGGCGGCCATGAAAGAACGGCAGGACAGCCTGAATCGCGTTGAGCAATTGGCCGATTCCATCGAGACCGAGGCGATCATTTCCCAGAAAACACCGGCCAAACTGGACTCGTCCGTGCGGATGCAGCGATATGGCACTTTCTCGACCGCTACCCAGGGCGAGAATCAAACGCTGACCCTCGAAAATGAATTTTTCGAAGTCGAATTCCATTCCCTCGGCGGGAAGATCTCTTCGGTCAAACTGAAAGATTATCAGAAGAGCCAGTTTGACGAAAACAAGAAGGAATTCAAGGTCCCATTATACCTCCAGGATGATCCCAAGAATGAATGGAATATCGCGCTGCCTACCAACACCGGTGATCTGAATACACAGGAATTGCTCTTTACACCGGAGGTTCAGGGGCAAACCATTCGCTTCACCGCCACAGGATCCCAGGGTGAAACCATCGTCCAGGAATATTCACTGACCGACAATCCTTTTGAAATCAAGTATCAACTGGGATTGCAGGACGCAGCCGGATACTTTCAAACCGGTACACGCGACGCGAAACTGTCGATGGTGAATTATCTCGGCAAACTCGAGCGGAACAGTTCATTTGAGCGCTCCTACTCCACCATGTATTACAAGGAGGCGACAGAGTCTGTAGATTATTGCAGCTGTCGTGGCAACGATCAGGATGACCTGTCCACGCAACCGATCAAATGGTTTTCGCATTCCAACCAGTTTTTCAACAGCACGATCATTGCCGACCAGCCGATGAAAGGCGGCGTATTCGAAACGCGCATGCTGGAAGATGAGGCGGAAGCTCTGAAAGTCACCTCAGCTGTTGTAGGGCTTCCGTTAAGTGGCGCGCAGCCTACGGTGAACATGACCTTTTACATGGGGCCCAATGATTTTGAAAACCTGCGACACTACCACCTGGCCATTGAGGATATCATTCCATTCGGGCAAAGCATTTTCGGCTCGATCAATCGCTGGGTCATCCGTCCCATGTTCAATTTCCTGATCGATATCGTGGGCAGTAAGGGGTTTGTGATCCTGTTGCTGACCTTGTTGGTCAAACTGGCGCTTTTCCCACTGTCCTATAAAATGCTGCAGAGCCAGGCTAAAATGTCTGCCCTCAAACCGCAACTCGCGGGTATGCGGGAAAAGTACAAGGATGACATGCAGAAGATGCAGATGGAGTCGATGAAAGTCTACCGCGAGTATGGCGTCAATCCGCTCGGCGGTTGCTTTCCGGTCCTGCTGCAAATGCCCGTCTGGTTTGCCCTCTATCGGTTTTTCCCGGCCTCGATCGAATTCCGGCAGGCATCTTTCCTCTGGGCCACTGACTTGTCGTCATTTGACGTGTTCTTTTACCTGCCGTTTGAAATTCCCATGTTCGGCGCGCATGTCAGTCTGCTCACCTTGTTATGGACCATCAGTACGATTGCATATACCTATTACAATATGCAACACATGGACATGACGCAGATGAATCCCGCGCTGAAGTGGATGCAATACCTGATGCCGGTCATGTTCCTCGTGTTTTTCAACAGCTATGCTTCCGGGTTGACGTTATATCTCGTGTATTCCAACCTGCTCAATATTTTACAAACCGTTGGCGCGAAGAAATTCCTCTTTGATGAAGACAAGATCATGGAGGGTCTCAACAAGAACAAAGCCAAGCCGAAAAAGGAAGGCGGCTTCCAGGCGCGGTTGGAGCAGGCGCTCAAGGAACAGCAACGCATCGCTGAGCAAAAGAAAAACCAGGCCAAGGCCAACCTCAGCAAGAAAAAGAAATAAATCTCCTGATCCGGAGATGCAAAGGGCTCACGCCGGCGTATGACGGAAAAAAAACAGCAGGGATCGGTGCCGGTCGGTGTGGTCGGTGCTGGCAGTTTTGGGCTCACTATCGCGCAATTGCTGGCGATCAACAACGATGTGCTCCTGTTTGCCCGCGACCCGAAGGTCGTTGATCAGATCAATGCCACGCGTACGCATCTGGGCGTCAACTTATCCTCCCGCATCCGGTGCATATCCGACTATGTGGAAATGGCCGCGACCTGTGAGGTGATCTTTCCCGTGATCCCGTCCGACGATTTCCGGGTAATGATGCAGAAACTCGGACCGTTGCTGTCTCCCCGCCATATTCTCATTCACGGCACCAAAGGGTTGGACACCACGCGGGTAAAGGATGTTATGAATTTCACCGGGAAACTGAACCGCGAGGACATCTGCACGATGTCAAATGTCATCACCGAAGAAAGCAACGTCCTTCGGGTAGGTTGTTTATCCGGCCCCAATCTGAGCAAAGAGATCCTGGAGGGCCAACCCACCGCGACGGTCATCGCCAGTGAATATGATGAGGTGGTGCAGATCGGGATTGAGGTGCTCACGAGCAAACGAATGTTTGTCTTTGGATCTTCCGATATCCTGGGTGCGGAATTGGCTGGCGCGTTCAAGAATATCATCGCACTGGGTTCCGGTTATCTGCGTGGGAAAGGATTGGGACAAAACATGCAGGGGTTGTTTATCACCCGTGGACTGCACGAGATCATTTATTTCGGCGGATTGCTCGGTGCGGATAAATCTGCCTTTCTGGGGACGGCGGGGATTGGAGACCTCATTGCTACGGCGACTTCGGAGAGCAGCCGCAATTTCAGTTTCGGTATGGAACTTGGCCGGGGGAAACCGCTGCAGATCCTGATGTCGGAAAGCGATGAACTGACAGAAGGAGTCCGCACCCTGCGCATTGCCTATCACCTGGCAAAGTCCGAAAAGACGCGCCTGCCAATCATCGAAACGCTGTACCGGATCGTCTTCGAACAACTTCCGTTTGAGGAGGCCCTGGACTACCTGATGCGCTATCCGTATGCCAAGGACGTGTCAATCCAGCTTTAGTCCGATAGCCGGCGATTTTCGCCGAATAGCTTCATTTTCAGGAGGTCCGTTGTCCCTGAATCCAATTATTTTGTCCGCTATACATTGGTTCCTATATATTTGAGACGATAATGAAACCCCTGGCATGAAGATTTCCGAACTCCTGGGCATTGATCCTGCCGCCGATGGCAAGAGTGTAGAATTCCTGGAATCCGCCCTCAAAAAGCAGGCGCAGTCCGGTTTTGATTACCTGAAATTCAAACACTCCCTGGATCAACTGGCCCACCTGAACCTGGATAAAAGCACCGCGCTGAAGTCCGCCTTTACAACCGCATCGACGATGGGTGTGACCAAAGACGGTCTCATGCAATCGGCCCGCTTCTATCTCAACGTGCTTGGGGATGAAAAGAAACAATTTGACCAGGCGCTGCAAAACCAGATCCAGCAACGCATCGATTCGAAAAAGAATGAACTCGAAAAATTGCAGACGATGATTGAAAATCATCAGAAGCAAATCGCGAAGCTGGAAAAGGAAATCACCGAATACAAAAACCGGATCGCGCATTCCGACGAAGAACTGTCCGAAGCGCACGCGTCGATCGAACAAACCAAGATCCGGTTTGAAACCACCTACCGGCAGTTTGTAGCGGGTATCGAACAAGACATGACTGCAATTCAAGAAAACCTTTAACTCAACCTTCATGGCAACTCCTGCACAAGATTTCAGCGGCAACCTTGCGAAACCCAAATCCTTCTGGGGACGTCCCGAAGGCAAGACCGGGCTGCTCTTCCTGATCGCCATCCTGGCCGGACTGGGATTTGTCCTGGTCACTTTTCTGCCCCAGATCCTCGCCTTCACCCAATCCTTGCTGGGCCTCGTGGTCACGCTATTGGCACTGGGCGCGATTATCTATATGGTCCTCGATCCAAAGATGCGCACACTGGTGAGCTATATGTACAAGAGCGCTATGCGCGCGCTCACCGGGATGTTCATCACCATCGACCCGATCGGTATTCTCAAAAACTATGTCGAAGATCTTGAGGATAACCTCCGGAAAATGGGTGAACAGATCGGCATCCTCCGCGGCCAGATCCGCAAACTGAAAACAATCCAGGAGGAGAATGAAAAGGAGATGGATTACAATCTCAAGCTGGCGCAAAAAGCACGTGAACAAGGGGTGGAAAACAAATGTTACTCTCCAGTCGCAAGGCTGCCCGATTGAAAGAGTCCAATGAGAAATACGCGGTACTGGAAACCAAAATGAATGTCCTGTACCGGGTGCTGACCAAGATGTATCAGAATTCCGAGATCCTGCTCGAGGATACAAAAGACCAGGTCAAGATGAAGCAGGAAGAGCGCAAGGCAATCCGGGCCAGCCACAGCGCCATGAAATCGGCCATGAGCATCATCTCCGGCAATGCGGACAAACGCGCCATGTTTGACCAGGCGCTGGAAGTCATCGCGGATGATGTGGCGATGAAAGTGGGTGAAATGGAACGCTTCATGGAATTGTCGAGCAACTTTATGAATTCCGTTGATCTTCAGAACGCTGTATTTGAAGAAGAAGGCATGAAAATGCTCGAGGAATGGGAAAAGAAAAGCACCTTGCTCCTGATGGGTGGCACCAAAACCGATTCCACCCTCGATCTGAACGCGCCCCGCAAGGAAGCGGAGTATCGCGAAAAAGGCAAGAGCAGTGAATATGATAACCTTTTTGAATCCTGAAAACCGTTCCACATTGAACTTTTTTCAGAAGGTGTGAATTGTATCCCGCATGGAAGCCCGAAAGGTCATATACACAAAGGAGTTGGGTCGCCAGGTAGCGGAAGCAGCCCGACCCGAAAGACCTACTAGAATTCATGTTATCCATCATCATCCCGGGACCTGGTCAGTAGTTATTCAGGGGCGTAAAATTGCCCTCAGAAGAGCACTTTCTAAACGTGATGCCATTCGGATTGCTAAAGAAACCGCCAGGAAACGGAATATGGAATTTGTTGTTATACACAACCGCGAAGGAGGCGTGGATCGAAGAATCGCGATTTAATTAAACACAACCAGTTGGATGCCGAAAAAAACTTCACCAGTCAAGGTATTCATCAACTGTCCATTCGATGATGAGTATCGACATATGTTCAGGTCCATCGTATTTACGGTGATCTACCTGGGACTTAAACCGACATTCTCACAAACTATTTCAAGTGACCGGATTCGCATCCATGAGATCATGAAATTAATTCGTGAATCCCGGTTAGGTATCCATGATCTTTCACGAAACATTTCCCGAGATCATGGAGAGTATGCACGATTCAATCTGCCATATGAACTCGGACTGGATGTGGGGTGTAAATCCTTTGGTGGTCGAAAATATTGTCGCAAGAAATTTCTTATCCTTGACCAGATTCCTCATACATATGATCGGTATTTAAGTGATATCAGTGGTCAAGACATAGAAATCCATAATAATGACCCTGAAAGACTCACAAAACAAATTCGTGATTGGATTAAACGGTTACATTCTAAAAAGCAATTCGATAGCGGGGAAATCATCTGGAGGGCATTCAATCAATTTAATGAAGACTTGTCCAATCGCTTAACCTCTGACTATCTTCAGTTTGAACTCAATAAAATTCAGATTATTGAGTATGCTGAATATGCGGAACAATGGATTGAAACCTACGTCCAGGAGAAAAGTATAGCTTGAGCAAATAGGCAAATCACCCCTGTGAATTGGTGGTTACCTAAATCTTCAGTTCTATTGAAACATTGGGCCCTGGATATGACTTTTTTCAAAACTTCCTACTTTTGCGGCCTCGAACCGCTTGCGTACACCTTTAATATTGACACATGGCAAAAAACCTGATGATCGTTGAGTCCCCGGCAAAAGCCAAGACGATTGAGAAATTTCTCGGCAAGGATTTCAAAGTGAAATCCAGCTTTGGACATATCCGCGATCTGGAAAAAGGGAATGCGGCGATTGACGTGGAGAAAGGGTTTGAGCCCAAGTACGTCGTTCCACCGGAGAAATCAAAAACGGTCAAGGAACTCAAGGAGGCAGCCAGCAAAGTCGATGAGATCTGGCTCGCGACGGACGAAGACCGCGAAGGCGAAGCCATATCCTGGCATCTCTGCGAGGTACTGGATCTCGATCCGGAAAAGACCAAGCGCATTGTTTTTCGCGAGATCACCAAGCCCGCCATTCAACAGGCGATCAAGGAACCGCGCACCATCGATCTTCACCTCGTCAATGCGCAGCAGGCGCGGCGCGTGCTCGATCGACTGGTCGGATTTGAACTTTCTGAAACGCTCTGGCGCAAAGTCAAAGGCAAATTATCAGCCGGCCGTGTTCAATCCGTGGCCGTCAAACTGATCGCCGAACGTGAACGGGAGATCAATGCGTTCCAGGCAGAAGCGTTTTTCAAGATCCAGGCCATCTTCAAAGTGAAGGATGACCAGGGTCGCGTGTTTGATATGAAGGCTGAACTCAGCGACAAAATTGACACGCAACCGGCAGCCAAAGCCTGGGTCGAAGCCTGCAAAGGCGCGAAGTTCAGCGTACACAACATTGAAGTCAAACCGGCTACACGCAAACCCGCACCCCCGTTCACCACATCAACGCTTCAACAGGAAGCGAGCCGCAAGATGGGCTTTGGCGTAAAACGCACAATGTCAGCCGCACAGAAATTGTACGAAGCGGGTTTGATCAGTTATATGCGTACCGACTCCGTGAACCTGAGTGAAACCGCACAGCAGGCGCTGCTGGCCCAGATCCAGAAAGAGTTCGGCGAACAATATGTACAACCGCGTAAGTACGCCACCAAATCGGCCAGCGCCCAGGAAGCTCACGAAGCGATCCGTCCGTCTTATCCCGAACGCCCATCGATTGATGAAGGGGATCGCGATATGCAACGGCTGTATGAACTGATCTGGAAACGCGCCATGGCCTCCCAGATGGCCGATGCCAAACTCGAGCGCACCGTTGTGGATATCGCGGTGTCGGCACATCCAAAAGATTTTCTCACCGCGCAAGGTGAGATCATCAAATTTGATGGTTTCCTCAAATTATACATCGAAGCCTCTGACGACGAACAGGAGGAAGACAAGAATGCATCCTCATTGCTTCCGCCTTTAACAGTAGGGCAGCCCCTGGATCTGAATCAACTGACGGCCACTGAGCGCTACACCAAACCACCGGCGCGCTACACCGAGGCCAGCCTGGTGAAAAAACTGGAAGAGTTGGGCATCGGCCGGCCGTCGACCTATGCGCCGATCATCACCAAGATCATGGAAGAAGGTCGTGGCTATGTGATCAAGGAAAACCGCGAAGGGACACCACGATCCTATGCCGTTATCACGCTGGCTAATGACAAGGTCACCGAAGAAGTGAAAACCGAAATGACCGGCGCGATTTCCAACCGGCTTGTACCCACCGACATGGGCCTCGTGGTCACGGACTTTCTCAATGAGCATTTTCCGCAGATCATGGATTACTATTTCACTGCCGACATCGAGAAACAATTCGACGTGATCGCGGAGGGTGATCTGATGTGGAATAAAATGATCGGGGAATTCTACGGCCCGTTCCATCAAACCGTGGAAGTGACGATGGACAATGCAGGGCGCGCCCGTGGACGCCGTGAACTTGGCAAAGAGGAAGGCACCGGGTTGACCATTCTCACGCAAATGACGCGCTTTGGTCCTGTCGTGCAGATTGGCACCAAGGAAGAATTAGGCGAGGACGATAAACCGCGCTTTGCGAATCTGCGGCCCGGTCAATCGATCGAAACCATCACCCTGGAGGAAGCGCTCGAACTTTTCAAATTGCCGCGCACGCTCAAACCCTATAAAGGCAAAGAGGTATCCATCGCATCCGGTCGATATGGGCCGTATATCAAGCATGGCGATACATTTATCTCGCTTCCCAAATCCGATGATCCATTAAGTATCACTGAAACGCGCGCGCACGAACTCATCGACGCGAAACTGATCGAGGACCAGCCCATCGCCACCTATGAGGGTCATCCCATCACAAAGGGGAAAGGTCGTTTCGGTCCGTTCATCAAGTGGAATGGCTTGTTTGTCAATATCCCGAAGCGATTCGATCCGGATGATCTGGCGGTGAATGACGCGCTCGATCTCCTGAAAGCGAAAATCGAAAAGGAGGCCAACAAGTATATAAAGCAGTGGGACAAAGAAAAAATCGCACTGGAGAATGGCCGATGGGGACCTTTTATCCGGAAAGGAAAGAAAGCCATCAGTCTCCCTAAGATCGACGGTCAGAAGATCACTGCTGAAATCGCCGCGGAGTTGACACTGGAAGAGGTAAAGGAACTCATCGAGGGCAATATACCCGATACAGTGAAGAAGCGCGTGGAGTCCGCTACCTAAGCTGACACAATCCGCTATTCCGTTTCCGTTTCATTGAACGTCATATCCGGCGGGAGTTCGATCTCCGGCGTTTTGTCGGTGAAGAAATTGTGCAAGGTATTCCCCACCCGCACTAGCCGGGTCAGCCCCGGAAAATCCTGCAACACATTGTTCTGGTACAACACCATCAGGTAATTCATGCCCTCGAGATGGAATTTCGCGTGCCGGTCAAAGTAGCGCACCATCGCCGGGTGATTGAAATGGTGCCGGATATAGTCTTCATCTTTCCCTTTCAGCAAATAGTTGCGACTAAAAACCGGATACTCGATAAAATCGATATCCTGCATGCCGAGAAATGTGCCGACCCGATGATACCATTTTTCCGGCATCATCACAAAATGTGGAAGCGCTAACGCTTTTGAATATCTGAAAAATACGGTTTGTCTGAACGTGGCTGACGATTTGCCGGTCGACACCGTATAGGCATAATCAAACAAAGCACTGAATTCAAGCTCATCCTGCTTTCTGACCAGGAGTGGTGCCACCTTCTTTTGGCCTCCCGTCTTGAACAATTGGAAATCAAGGAGCCAGTTTACCAGTCCACTATCATCCTTTTCGACCATTTCCCATTGTAATTCCCGGGCAGCAGCGGAAAAGTACTCGAGGCGTTCGCGCTTTTTACGATTGATCATGCGCACGATGAATTGTATTCAAATTGTCAAAAATATCCTGGGCTGCAGCTGCAGGCCCGCCACCGGCCATCAGCCGTGCACGGAGCTGTTGGTATCCGGCCTCAATCCGGTTCCTTTCCGGACTATGCAATATATGGTTCAAGGCCTCTTTCATATTCTCCGCAGTACACTCCTGCTGGATCAACTCAGGCACCAGCGCTTCATCCGCGATCAGATTGACCAGCGATATGAACTTCACCTTGATCAATCGTCGCGCGATCTGGTAAGAGACCGGACTGCCTTTGTACACGACAACCTGCGGCACGCCATGTAACGCGGTCTCCAGGGTCGCTGTGCCGGAGGTCACCACCGCGGCTTCGCTGATAGCGAATACCTGTCGAATGTCATTCAGAACGAGCTGGATATTCTCCACCGGATCAACATATCGCTTGTAGTAATCCATGGAGAGATGATTGACCGCCGCCAGGATAAAACGATAGTCAGGCATGGATCTGGCCAGCCGGACCATCTCCGGCAGGATGCGCTCGACCTCATGCCGGCGACTCCCCGGCAACAACGCAATGGTTTTGGATTGAGGTTGATACACATAACCTGGCTTTCGCTCCATGGCCTGGGCCAACGGGTGCCCGATATACATCACATCGACATCGTATTGCCGGTAGAATTCTTTTTCAAAAGGAAGGATCACGTACATCTTCCGCACATTGTCCCGTACCTGGTACACGCGTGACGTGTGCCACGCCCAAAGCTGGGGAGAGATATAATAGTACACCGGGATGCGGTGCCGTCGCGCCCATTTGGCCATCCGCAGATTAAATCCCGGATAGTCGACCAGGATCAGCGCG
>AERA01006315.1_pt1 | contig 14614 bp, 13 predicted proteins | sample 267968 | NCBI WGS metagenome assembly AERA01 (sample SAMN02954363, study PRJNA61401) | activated sludge metagenome | biome: terrestrial; feature: wastewater treatment plant; material: activated biomass; isolation source: activated biomass of an industrial wastewater treatment plant | reverse complement strand
TGCATCGCGATCCAGGTGCCAAAGGAAACGCCGGCGATCCAGCAGCACTTGGCGTCTGGCTTGACGAGCTGCAGCCAATCGAGCGCGCAGGCAGCATCGGCAAGCTCGCCGGGGCCGCCGTCCCAATAACCCTGACTGCGGCCGACGCCACGGAAATTGAAGCGAAGCACGGAAAAGCCGCGCTCCACAAATGTATGATAGAGCGCGTAGACGACCTGATTGTTCATCGTGCCGCCAAACTGCGGATGGGGGTGCAGGACAAGCGCGATTGGGCTGTCGGAGCGGTTCTCATGATGGTAACGCGCTTCGATGCGGCGCCCCTCGGGGCCATTGATGATCAACTCAGGCATGTTTTTCCATTGCTAAAGTGGTTCTCTTATCCGCGGATTTTGGATCTCCGGCCCAGACGTCAAGGTCTGACGAATGGCACTGCATATGCTCAGGTGCGTGTTTTCATGTTGACAATTGAGCTGGGATACCAAGAGCACATCCCTGTTCGCGCGGAGCTTGATTGGTGGTGTGCTCATCAAAATTAGCTGTTCCAGTTGCCTCATTCAGTCTGCGAAGAAGCGCGAGAATTGCTGGCCGCCAGTCGCTGCATTTGGCTGGTTCGGAGATGCTTCTTTAAGTTGAATTTCCGGAGTCTTTTGAGGTGCTTCACGTCGCAACCGCGCGTGAAATTCGGAATTGCTGCGACACTTGCGGCACGACGCGCTCATAATACTTGACTTCTCCAATCGGGTTTCTCATAGTCCTCCATGTCTTTAGAATTGTTCGAAAGAAGCGGAGCAGCCTGAGACGATCGATCAGAGCGTTGGCGCTTCTTACCACATCCTGGGGTGGCAAATGCAAGCATCATCGCGTGTTTGGGCACGCGGGGGCTCCGGGTGCGATCAAACTCGAGATTGAGCAAGGATTGGACAGGTGTCGTCGTGGAGTTGAACACCAAGGGGCGCTATGCGGTGATGGCGATGGCGGATCTCGCCAAGCATCAAGGTGAAGCTGCGGTTCCGCTTTCGCAGATCGCTGAGCGTCAACAACTTTCGCTTTCATACCTTGAACAGATCTTTCTGCGTCTGCGTCGCGCGGGGCTCGTAGATAGCTCGCGCGGCCGCACGGGCGGCTACAGGCTGGGCCGCGAGCCGCAGTTGATTGTGGTCGGCGAGATCATGGCGGCTGTCGAGGAAGAGACGCGGATGACCCGCTGCATGGATGGGGGCATCGGTTGCCTGGGTGAGGAGAGATGCCTCACGCACAATCTCTGGTGTGGTCTTGGCGGTCACATTGCAGCGTTTTTGTGGAGTGTCAGCCTGGCTGAAGTTCTGGAAGGAATTCCGAAGGAAAAGCTCGCGTCGGCTTCGGCCGTTGCGCGGGCGACATCTGGTATTGGCTGGGCGGCTGAATGATCGGCTCACGCACATATCTCGATTACAACGCGACGGCACCGCTGAGGCCAGAAGCGCGCGAAGCGATGCTGCAGGTGTTGGAGACGTTCGGCAATGCATCGTCGGTGCACACCGAGGGGCGTCAGGCGCGCGCGACCATCGAGGCTGCGCGTGCACAGGTTGCCACTCTTGCCGGCGCTGCGGCGCGGGACGTGATCTTTACGAGCGGTGCGACCGAGGCATCCAACTGGGTCATGGCGCAGCCATGGCGGGCAATATTCATTTCGGCCGTCGAGCATCCGGCGGTTTCAGCGCCAGCACGGCGGACAGGTGCGCGGGTGGCCGTTATTCCAGTCGATCATGCGGGACGCATCGATCCAGATGCGCTCGGCGCTCTCATCGATAGCGTGATAGATGATGTGAGCGAGGTGGCTGATGAAGCCATGCGCGGGGATCTCGTGCTCGTTGCCGTTCAGCATGCCAATAACGAAACAGGCGTGGTGCAGCCGATCGCTGAGATCGCATCAGTTGTCCATGAGCGCGGCGCTCGCTTGATGGTGGATGGGGTACAAGCTGCGGGCCGCGTGGTGCTCGATCAACGCGGCCACGAAATCGATTACTTGTTGCTCTCGTCGCACAAAATTGGCGGCCCGCAGGGTGTGGGCGCGCTTGTTGTTCGCGAAGGGGCGGCGCTGCAGCCTTTGCTGGTTGGTGGTGGCCAGGAGCGAGGTCAGCGGCCTGGAACAGAGAACGTAGCAGCGATTGCGGGATTTGGAGCAGCTGCGGCGGCGGCTCTGCGCGATCTTGACGGTGTTGAGCATCTGGCAGCGCTGCGTGATCAGTTGCAGACCGGCCTGATGCAAGCGACACGGGATCTTTCAGTGATCGGCGGCGATGCCAACAGACTTTGCAACACGTTGCTCGTGTCGCTTCCCGGTGTCGCGAGCGAGACGGCGGTAATCGCATTTGATCTTGCAGGTGTTGCCGTGAGTTCGGGTGCTGCGTGCAGCTCAGGCAAAACAAACCGTTCGCCAGTCCTTGCAGCAATGGGCGTTGCCGACGATATCGCCAAGTGTGCAGTGCGCTTCAGCGTCGGCTGGGCAACGACAGAAGATGATATCGCGCGATGCGTAGCTGCATGGCGGCGGGTCGAGAAAATTAGAAATGGCGATCGCCGCGTGGCTTGAAGCCGGGCGTTCGCAGTCAAGTTTGAGAAGACGAGGAGACGACGATGGCAGCGGTCCAAGAGACCATCGAGCAGGTCAAGAAGATCGACGTCGACCAGTATAAGTATGGCTTTGAGACCAATATCGAGACGGTGAAGGCACCGAAGGGTCTCAACGCGGATATCGTCCGCTATATTTCCGAGAAGAAGGGTGAGCCTGCCTGGATGCTCGAGTGGCGTCTGGATGCTTACGAGCGCTGGCTGACCATGACGGAGCCGACGTGGGCCAAGGTGGCCTATCCGAAAATCGATTTCCAGAACCTTTATTATTATGCGGCGCCCAAGGGAACAGACGGACCGAAGTCGCTCGATGAGGTCGATCCTGAGCTTCTCGAAACCTATAAGAAGTTGGGCATTCCTTTAAAGGAGCAGGAAATCCTTGCGGGCGTTCGCAAGCAGGGCGAAGCCAGCAACCTCGAAGATGCAGACGGTTACGCCAACATGGCGGGCAAGGTTGCGGTCGACGCGGTCTTCGATTCAGTGTCCGTTGTCACGACATTCAGGAAGCAGCTGGCTAAGGCTGGCGTCATTTTCTGCTCGATCTCGGAGGCAATGCGCGAACATCCCGATCTGGTGAAGAAGTACCTTGGTTCGGTCGTGCCGAAGTCCGACAACTTCTATGCGACGCTCAATTCGGCGGTGTTCTCTGACGGCTCGTTCGTCTATGTGCCGCCCAATACGCGCTGCCCGATGGAGCTTTCGACCTATTTTCGCATCAACGAAAAGAACACGGGTCAGTTTGAGCGGACGCTCATCATTGCCGACAAGGGCTCTTACGTCAGCTATCTGGAAGGCTGCACGGCACCGACACGTGACGAGAACCAACTGCATGCCGCCGTGGTTGAACTCATTGCGCACGATGATGCTGAGATCAAGTATTCGACGGTGCAGAACTGGTATCCGGGCGATAAGAATGGCAAGGGCGGCATCTACAATTTTGTGACGAAACGCGGCGACTGTCGTGGCCGCAATTCGAAAATCTCGTGGACGCAAGTTGAAACCGGCTCGGCCATTACGTGGAAGTATCCGAGCTGTATCCTGCGTGGCGATAATTCGCGCGGTGAGTTCTATTCAATCGCGATCTCCAATGGCCGCCAGCAGGTCGACAGCGGCACAAAGATGATCCATTTGGGTAAAAACACAACGAGCCACATCATTTCGAAGGGCATCGCTGCTGGGCATTCGGAGAATACCTATCGCGGTCTTGTCTCGGCGCATCGCAAGGCGACGGGGGCTCGTAACTTCACGGCGTGCGATAGTTTGCTGATAGGCGACAAGTGTGGTGCACACACGGTGCCCTACATTGAGGCGAAGAACTCATCGGCACATTTCGAACATGAGGCTACCACGTCGAAGATTTCGGAAGATGTGCTGTTTTACTGCAAGCAGCGCGGCCTTTCGGATGAAGAAGCGGTGGCACTTGTGGTCAACGGCTTCGTGCGTGATGTGCTGCAGCACTTGCCGATGGAATTCATGGCGGAGACGCAGAAGCTGATTGGCATTTCACTGGAAGGAAGTGTGGGTTGATCGCACGACAGCATCAAACCACGAGAATTCTGGTCGTGTGTTGTTCGGTTTTTTGCGTCTGGGCTTGGATTGAAGAGTGGATCTGACGTTTTGTCTTGTAGGGCAACCTGATGTCGGCAAATCAAACGAAATACTGGTTCAAGCCTAAACGCCACGGCTATGGCGCCACGCCTGTGACTTGGCAGGGCTGGCTGGTGACCACACTCTTCTCGGCTGTGATTGGGATCGTCGCCGTTGCGGGCATGATGTCACTCAAAGGGACCGGTAACGTGATGGGTTACGTTATCTGGTTCCTCGGCGTGGTGGGTGGCGTCTACTGGTTTACGCAGCTGGCACGGGCGCGGACGGACGGAGAATGGGCGTGGCGCTGGAAAGGTCAGAAGTACGCCGACATCTACGATCCCGAGAAGCAACAGAGCTGCGATAAGCACTGACTGGAATTTTTGAGTTAGGGCATGGCGCCACAAAGATTGGCAGCAGCCCAAGAGATGAGAGTTGAGAGGACAGATATGCTTGAGATTAAAGACCTGCATGTGAAGATCGCGGACGAGGACAAGATGATCCTCAATGGTATCGATCTCGTCGTGCCGAAGGGTGAAGTGCACGCGATCATGGGGCCGAACGGCTCAGGTAAGTCGACGCTTGCTTACGTGATTGCAGGTCGCGACGACTATGAAGTTACCAAAGGTGATATTCTCTGGAATGGTGAGTCCATCTTGGGGATGTCTCCTGATGAGCGTGCAGCGAAGGGTGTGTTTCTCGCGTTCCAATACCCGATGGAGATTCCAGGGGTCGCAGGGTTGACGTTCCTACGAACTGCGACGAATGCGGTGCGCAAGAAGCGTGGCCAGGAAGAGCTGAGCACGCCGGCTTTCATGAAGCTCGTGAAGGAAAAGGCTGCGAGCCTCAACATTGATATCGAGATGCTGAAGCGGCCGGTGAACGTCGGATTCTCAGGTGGCGAAAAGAAGCGCTCCGAGATCCTACAGATGGCGATGCTCGATCCTACACTGTGCGTGCTCGACGAGACGGATTCAGGTCTCGATATCGATGCGCTGCGGATCGTATCTGAGGGCGTCAATGCGCTGCGTGGACCTGAGCGTGCGATGCTCGTCATTACTCATTATCAGCGTTTGCTCGATCATATCGTTCCCGACAAGGTGCATGTGCTTGCGCATGGCAGGATTCAGAAATCGGGCGGCAAGGAGTTGGCGTTGGAGCTGGAGAAGTCCGGTTACGCTGAGTTCCAGAAGGATGCGGCTTGAGGGTCAATTCAATCTCCGCAGCTATTGCGGATCATGACCGATTGAATTGGCGTCAAGTGCATGGAGGCGCGACATGAATGTTGCAATTATGAAGACGAAAGCCGAGACCGCGCTGACTGAGAGCTTTGCGGCTCTAGCTGACTCGTTGCCTGGTGGCGCGAACGTCAAAGAGGCGCGCGCGAGGGCCATCGGCAGGTTCGCATCGAACGGCCTTCCGCACCGGCGGATCGAAGAATGGAAGTACACCGATCTGCGCGGTGTGATGAAGGATGTGCCGCCGTTGGCGGTGGATGATGCAACGAAGACGACGATCGCAGATGTCATCGTGGCCATGGGTGCGCTGGGCCGTATCGAGGCGCCACGCTTTGTGCTCGTCAATGGTGCGTACCGCAAGGAGTTGTCGAATATCAGTGGCCTTGTGGGCGTGCACATAACGCCGCTCAGCGAAACGCTGCGCAGTGATGATCCAGCTGGAACTTTGCCGTCCGGTGAAGAAGATCGCGGTACGGACGCGGTGCTGGCGCTCAACACCGCCTTTGTAACCGATGGCGCGTTGATTGAGGTCGATGCGGGAACGAAGCACGACCTGCCGCTTTTGCTGGTGCATGTGCGTGCGGGGCGTACACCGCATCTTTCGGTTGCACGTAATCAGATACGTGTCGGTGAGGGTGCCGATGTGACGATCGTCGAGTTATTCGTCGCCGTTCCGGGATCGACCGTCGAAGGCCAGATGAATACGGCGAGCGATGTTCGAGTTGCTGAAGGTGCAAAGCTCGCACATATCAAGATGACGACTGATCTCGGCAGCGTGACACATCTTGCGAACTGGCTGGTGGAGCTTGGTGGGGAGAGTACCTATCGCGCGTTCCAGTATACCGCTGGCGTGGGATTGGCTCGCAATCAGATCCGCGCAACATTCAAGGGCGAGGACGCTAAGCTCGACATTTCGGGTGCGTTCCTTGCGCGCAAGCAAGAGCACATCGACACGACGCTGTTCGTCGATCATGCGGTGCCGCACGGTGAAAGCCGCGAACTGTTCAAGGGCGTGCTCGATGGTGAGTCGCGCGGCATCTTCCAGGGGAAGGTGATTGTACGTCCGCATGCGCAGAAGTCCGACGGCAAGCAGATGGCGCAGGCGCTGATGCTCTCTGAGACGGCTGAATTCGATTCCAAGCCAGAATTGGAAATCTACGCCGATGACGTTGTGTGCGGGCACGGTTCGACGTCAGCTGCACTTGATGATGATCTGCTGTTCTATCTGCGCGCGCGCGGCGTTCCCGTCGAAGAGGCGCGGGCTCTACTGATCCAGTCGTTTGTCGGTGAGGCGATCGACAAGGTGGAGAATGAAGTTGTGCGAGAAGCGCTTTTGAGCGAGGCGGAAATCTGGCTTGGTGCAGGCGCCTGACAAGCGGCAAGCACTTGCTTTGTGGCACCATTGAAGGCCCGCAAGGTTGCTTTAAGAGGAATTGGAAATGGCGATAGATACCCGCGATAGAACGACAGCCGGTCACGGGCTTGCTGCGGGGGCCTATGATGTGGAGCGGATCCGCGCCGATTTTCCGATTCTTTATCGCGAGGTTTATGGAAAACCTCTCGTTTATCTCGACAATGGTGCGTCGGCACAGAAGCCGACGCCTGTGTTAGAGGCAATCGATCACGGCTATCGGTTCCAGTATGCGAATGTGCATCGTGGGCTGCATTATCTTTCCAATACGGCAACGCAGAAGTTCGAGGATGCGCGCGAGACGGCACGCCGGTTTCTCAACGCACCATCGACCGATGAAATCATCTTCACGCGCAACGCGACTGGTGCGATCAACCTCGTCGCTCAATCGTTTGGCGGCATGGTGATTGGTGAGGGTGATGAGATCATCCTTTCGATCATGGAGCACCACTCAAACATCGTGCCGTGGCATTACCATCGGGAACGTCGTGGAGCGGTGCTGAAGTGGGTGCCGATCTCTGATGATGGTGAGTTCCTGCTCGATGAGTTTGCCCGGCTCATCACCCCGCGCACCAAGATGGTTGCCATTACGCATATGTCGAATGTGCTGGGCACAATCGTCCCTATCAAGGACGTCATTCGCATTGCGCATGACCATGGCGTTCCGGTTCTCGTCGATGGCAGCCAAGCTGCAGTGCATTTACCGGTTGACGTTCAAGATCTCGATTGCGACTTTTACGTATTCACTGGCCACAAGACGTATGGGCCTTCGGGTACAGGCGTGCTCTACGCCAAGAAGAAGCATCTCGATGCGATGCCACCTTATGAAGGCGGCGGCGAGATGATTGAAAGCGTGGCGGTGGATCGGATTGTCTATGGTAAGACGCCGCATAAGTTCGAGGCAGGAACACCGGCTATCGTGGAGACGATCGGGCTTGGTGTTGCTCTTGACTACATGATGCAGATTGGGCGCGAGCGGATCCATCGCCACGAGAACGAACTGCGCGATTATGCTCATGCGCGGCTCGGCGAGTTCAACTGGTTGAAAATCCACGGTCGCGCTCCCGGCAAGGGTGCCATCGTTTCATTCACGGTTGATGGGCTGCACCCGCATGACATCTCGACTTTGATTGACAGATCGGGTGTTGCGGTGAGGGCTGGCCATCATTGTGCTCAGCCGCTGATGGACCGGATTGGTCAGACGGCAACGTGCCGTGCTTCGTTCGCTATGTACAACACCAAAGCAGAGGTCGATGCGCTAGCGGATGCGCTTATCCGCGCGCACGAGTTGTTTGCATGAACCAGATCGATAAAAAGACGTCATGGAAAGTGCTGCTGCGCATCACACGATTGATGCGCCTCGCGTGGGTGGAGCGGGTAGCGCAGGTGCACAAGCATCAGCTCCCGTTGACGTCAGTCCGGTAAATCCCGGTTTTGACATGAAGCAGCCGAGCGACCTTGCTCCGCGTGATGCACAAGCGCCTGCTGCCGATGTCGTTTCGAGCGCTGATAAGCCATCGGCACCAAGTGTCGGAGAGGGCGGCACAGCGGTGGAGGGTTCGGCACTGTCGCGTGAGCAACTGGAGCAGATGACCGATGACATCGTTGCCGCGCTCAAGACTGTTTACGATCCAGAAATTCCAGCCGACATCTATGAGCTGGGGTTGATCTACAAAATTGACATCAAGGATACGCGTGACGTCGAAGTCGACATGACGCTGACGGCTCCGGCGTGTCCCGTCGCAGGCGAGATGCCGCAGTGGGTGGAGAACGCGGTGCGATCTGTTGCGGGTGTGGGCGAAGTTACTGTTAACCTTGTGTTTGAACCGGCCTGGGATCCCAGCCGCATGTCGGACGAGGCGCGGCTCGCGCTCAATATGTTCTAGTGAGGAGCGCCGGCTGGCAGCGGTATTGATATGCATGCTTGCCGGTGTCTGGGGGTGACAACAGCGGTCATTGCCCCCATATCGAGGGGCAACCGCCAACGGCTCGGATGAGTGCACGAACGATGACGACGACCAAAGCACGTCCCAAAGTGATCACATTGACCGATACCGCAGCAACGCGGATCAAGGCGATCATGGCGCAAAAAGGGGATAGCGTCGCCGGATTGAAAATCGGCATCAAGAAGGGCGGTTGCGCCGGCATGGAATATACGATGAGCTGGGCTGATAGCATCGGCAAGTTCGACGAGGTGATCGAGCAGGATGGTGCGCGCCTTATCATCGATCCTGCGGCAATCCTGTATCTGATTGGCACAGAGATGGATTACAGGACGGACAAGCTCTCTTCGGGCTTCGTCTTCAACAATCCCAATCAGCAAAGCGCGTGCGGCTGTGGTGAGAGTGTGAACCTCGTTCCAGCATCAGGGTCGCCATGGCCGGCCAGTTCGGACTAATTGGTTCTGATGAGTTTCGTCACATTGTGATTGCGGACGATTGGCACAAAGTCGCGCACTCAGTCTGATTGAGCGATTTGGATTGCAATAGCTCGCTCGCGGGAGCGGACCGGCAGCTCGGTGATAGAACCGCGACCCCTTTGAGGAACACAGCCGGTTTTGTTGCGATCGTCGTGAAACTGGGCGCGATCAGGTTGCCGCACGAGCGGCTGTGATGAGCGTGATCGTTCACCATTAATTTCCGCGATAGTTCTTATCGGCTGCTCTTAGGCTTGCGTCTTGTCGCTGCTTGATTTTAATCAAGGAGCAGGCGATGCCTTTGCACATCTAACGGGCGGGCGCACGAGATTTGCAATTGGGCCGGTATGGCGGGAATTCGATGATCTTCAATACGCTTTACTACTGGGGGACACCGGCAAAGCTGCTGCACTGGATCGGCGCGGCGATGATCCTGTTTCTTTATTTGCACGGGCTGATCGTCGTTGACAGTAAGGGAGCCGTGGAAATGGCCGACCGCACGCAGGTTCTCGTGCATGCGGCAACAGGTGCGACGTTAGGGCTGCTCATGCTGGGGCGCTATCTGTGGCGACTTGCCAACAAGATTCCGCTACTGCCAGCAAATACTCCAAATTGGGAAGTCAAGATTGCGGGCATTGCGCACGTTGGTCTTTACGTGGCGACTTTTATTGCAATCGTTGCAGGCTGGCTGCTTGCAGGATCGTTCAATCCAGCGGTTCCTGTCAGGCTGTTCGGGCTCGTTCCCATCCCGACACTAGCGATCTTCCAGAACGATGGTGCGCAGGCCGTGCTGAAAGACGTGCACGAGTTTGCGGCACATTTTCTTATGCTTGTTGTTGTGATGCATGTCATTGCCGCCCTTCGGCATCATTTCATTCAGCGCGATAGTGTGCTCAAGCGCATGCTGCTGCGGGGACGAAACCGGCAGCGCTGAGACATGAGGCCGCCGGTTGCTTCGCCGTTATGCTTCAAGGGCAAACTTTCGATGATCCTGCGAATTGATTGACCGGGATTTTGAGGTAGGAGACCTCGTTGTCTTCCGGTTCAGGCAGGCGGCCGCCACGGATGTTGACCTGAAGCGCATCGAGCATGAGATGGGGTAACTCCAATTCGGCGTCGCGCGTTTCACGGATGCGGACATACTCGGCCTGTGAAACGCCTCCACGCAGGTGGATATTGGTTTCGCGCTCGTCGCGGACGGTTGTTTCCCACATAGGCTTGCGACCGCCACGGCCGTAGTCGTGACCGATGAAGACGCGCGTATCATCGGGTAGCGCCAACAGTCGCTCGATCGAGTGAAAGAGATCTACGGCACTGCCACCTGGGAAATCAGCGCGGGATGTGCCGCTATCTGGCATCATCAGCGTGTCATGCACAAATGCTGAATCCCCGATGAGATAGGTGATGGATGCCAGCGTGTGGCCAGGCGAGAATATGACACGCGCGTCTAGCGTGCCGATTTTGAACGTGTCACCATCCTTGAAGAGATGATCCCATTGAGAGCCGTCGGTCGGGAAACTTTTGGGTAGGTTGTAGATCTTCTGCCAGAGCTTTTGCACCTTCACGACATGCTCACCGATTGCAGTCGGCGCACCTAGCTTTGACTTGAGGTAGGCTGCTGCGGAGAAGTGATCTGCATGGGGATGCGTGTCGAGGATCCAGTCGACCTTCAGACTTGCATCACGCACATACTGCAGGATTTCGTCAGCGTTCATGGTGCATGTGCGGGCAGACTTTTCGTCAAAGTCCCACACGGGATCAATGATAGCGGCGCGCTTCGTCTTCGGACAGGAAACGACGTATTGAACCGAACCGGTTTTAGCGTCGTAGAAGCCTTTGACGATTGGTCGCACAATTGATGGCATTGCGTGCTCCAGACTTCTTGTTGTGTTGTTGATCGCTCCCTTCAAATAGGTAGCCGTGACAATTCCACAAGTTCCGTGTTGAGCCATATCCGCAAGGTGCCGGCGTTGTGATCGGGTGTGAGCTGCGTCGAAGCCATGCAATTGTGCTTCCGTCATTTCGTCAAAGCTTGCGATAGAGCAAGCGCGCGCGAATGGTGCCCGGCATCTGGCGTAGCTCGGTGAGTATGTCACGCGCGCCTGACAGCAGATCGTCGCAATCCAAAACCACGTAACCGATTTCGCCGTCGGTTTGGTAATACTGCGCGGCAATGTTGACTTTGTGCTTTGCGAATACCTCGTTGAGGCGCTGCAATTCGCCGGGAAGGTTGCGTTGGACCTGGATGAAACGGGTGCCATGTTCGCGCGGCATCAATTGCACTTGCGGAAAGTTAACCGCGCCCATGGTGGAGCCAACGTCCGAATACTCGATGAACTTGCGCGCCACCTCAGCGCCGATGCGTTCTTGTGCTTCCTCAGTTGAGCCGCCGACGTGGGGTGTCAGAATTACGTTATCAATTTTCTGTAATGGCGACGTGAACGTGTCGTTGTTGGATTTGGGTTCGACGGGGAACACGTCGATTGCCGCGCCAGCAAGGTGTCCATCTTTCAAGGCCGATGCCAGTGCGTCTATTTCGACAACCTTGCCGCGCGCATTGTTGATGAGATAAGCGCCCTTTTTCATGGCGCGGATTTCACGCTCAGCAATCATGCCGCGCGTTTGGGGAGTGTCGGGAACATGCAATGAGACGACGTCGGCTTTGGCCAGCAGCTCGTCGAGCGTTTCTGTTGGCTGCACGTTGCCATGGTGCAGCTTATCTGTGCGGTCAAAATAGATGACGCGCATACCAATTGCCTCGGCGAGCACGGCCAGTTGTGAGCCGATGTTGCCATAGCCGACGATGCCGAGTGTTTTAGCGCGTACCTCGGTTGCTCCGATTGCGGTCTTCTGCCAGCCGCCGGAATGTGCTGCCATCGACTTGGGGAAGACGCGGCGAAACAGCATGATGATCTCGGCGATTGTCAGTTCAGCCACCGAGCGCGTGTTGGAGAAAGGCGCATTAAAGACGGGCAGCCCGATGTCGCGGGCGAAATCCAGCGCTACTTGATTTGTGCCGACTGAGAAGCAGCCGATTGCGATGAGGCTGCGCTGATGATCGAGCACGGCTTTTGTAAGTTGGGTGCGCGAGCGGATACCGACCATGCTCGCACCTCTTAGTGCGTCGCGCAGCGCGTCGCCTTCAAGTGCCTTCGCGTGTCGCTCGATGTTGGTGTAACCGGCCGATTTGAGAGCTTCGACGGCGGTTTCGGAGATGCCTTCGAGAAGAAGGATCTTGATTTTATCCTTGGGGCGCGAGAGCGGCATTCCAGGTGTTGAAGGCATGTGCGTTGTCCGTGAGTTGAGCGAATAGACGCGGAACCGACGCCGGCCTCGAAACCATGCGATTGGCGTTAGGCGACGCAGACTGGTAGCGTCGTGATCGCTAATGCTACTCAGAGGGTCAATCGCCCTTTCGGATTAGAGCCATCTCTTCGTTCCGATAAATCGGCATCGGGCTCCAGTTTATTAAGTTGGCGCGTTTTCTTCGTGCGAAACGGTAGCCACTTCGCTCAAAAAGTACGGCAAGGGCGAGCTGAACGAGCGTATCCAGGCCCGCAGCCAGTGCACGCTCGCGGTGGGCGTGCATTTTCAGCGGTTCATTCTATAGACTTTGATGTTTCCAACTCGACTTAGAGCCCGATCGGCTGAGATGGAAGCAGCTTTGCTTCCATCGAAGGCGTGAATGGGTCTCTCAAGCAAAGAAATAGAGCAGGCCACGATGGTCTGACCTCATTCAATCTAAGCCTGACCTGCTCTAGTCGCTTGCCACCTTCTGGCGCTTTGGCAAGGGACGGCGCAGGAACGCTGGCACGTTATCGGCAAAGCCCTTGGGCGCGCCGGTGCGCTGTTCGAGTTCGTGCGCTCTCTCGTTTCGGTTTGTGCGTGGCTGTGTTGGACGATCAGCGGTGCGCGTTGGCTGCGGCTGCTCAGTTGAGTGGGAACGCGGGCTTGCTGTGCGGCTTGGTGCGGTAGGTGCTGCGTGTTGCTCAGGGGCGTGCCGCCGCTCCGGTCTTGGCTGGCGCGTATTGCGCGGACGCTCCATTTGGGCTTCGGGCGGAGCGGAATTGTCTTCTGCCGCTACAATGGGCGAATTTGTCTGAGCCACCACTCCTTCACGAGCACCACCGCGACCGCGGCCACCACGCCGGCGCCGACGTTTGGTTCCCTCAGCATCTGCCTGTGAAGATGCATCGACGCTCGATGGCACCTCGACATGTTCGAAAATCACATCGGGCTGCTCGCCCATTCCAGGCAGTAGTGTGTTTTGGCTATCGTTGTGTTGGGGACGGCGCTGGCTGGGCGATCTGCGCGAGGGCTCAGCGGCGCGTTTGGGACGTTCAGCACGTTGTTCGGGACGTTCGCCTTGCTCGGAGCGCTCAGAGCGTTCGCCGCGCGAGGTTTGTGTACCGCGGCCCCGATCGCTGGAGCGATCCGAACCTCGCCCACCACGGCCACGCCGCTTTTTGCCGGCGTTGGCGTAATCGTCTTGCGTTGGTGGTTCGCCGATCCATTCTGGCGTGTCGCCAGTGATCTTGCCGATATCTGCGAGGAGCTTCAGGTCCTCAGCGGCAACCAGCGAGTAGGCAGTTCCGAGTTTACCGGCGCGGCCCGTGCGGCCAATGCGATGAACATAGTCATCGGACTGCCACGGCAGATCGAAATTGAAGATGTGGGAAACGTCAGGGATGTCGAGACCGCGTGCGGCGACGTCACTTGCCGCTAAGATTTTAATTTCGCCTGAACGGAACTTGTCGAGCGTCTCCATACGGCTCTTCTGGTCCATGTCGCCGTGCAGTGCGCCGGCATTGAACCCGTGCTTGGTCAGTGACTTTAAAAGGATCGCTACGTCGCGCTTGCGATTGCAGAAGATGATCGCGTTCTTGAAGTTGTCCTCGGCGCGGATGAGCTGACGCAGTTCATCGCGCTTGGCCCAGTCTTCGCCATTGGGGCAGAAGCGGAAACGTTGTGTGATCGTTTTGGCCGTGGTTGCTGGACGGGCAACTTCGATGCGCACGGGTTCCTTCAGGAAGGTGTCGGCAAGGCGCGTGATTTCTGGTGGCATCGTTGCAGAGAAGAACAGCGTCTGGCGGCGCGGCGGCAAAAGACGGCAGATCTTCTCGATGTCGGGGATGAAACCCATGTCGAGCATGCGGTCGGCCTCGTCGATGACGAGTATTTCCACACCCATCAGCATGACGCGGCCGCGGCTGAAGTGATCGAGGAGGCGGCCAGGTGTCGCGATCAAAACATCGACGCCGCGGTCGAGCTTCTTGACCTGATCGTCCATCGAGACGCCGCCGATGAGCAGCGCGACATTCAGCTTGTGATTGATGCCGTATTTCTCAAAAC
>AERA01019870.1_pt1 | contig 14655 bp, 12 predicted proteins | sample 267968 | NCBI WGS metagenome assembly AERA01 (sample SAMN02954363, study PRJNA61401) | activated sludge metagenome | biome: terrestrial; feature: wastewater treatment plant; material: activated biomass; isolation source: activated biomass of an industrial wastewater treatment plant | reverse complement strand
TCCCTCAAATCTCCGATATTTCCGAGTGTTTTGCGCGTTTGCGCAAGCCCATGTCTGGGCTCGTGCATATCGTGATCTGGCGTTCATTCATCATATCAGAGTCTTCGAGCCGATGGCAGAAAGTATGTCATCGGATTTGTTGGGAGTGATGTTGCGGTCGGTGTTTCGCTGGCCGGGACGATTGAAATTTAGCTGGCGCGCGGCAATCCCTCGATCATCGAGCGTCCTCCTTGATTGGCACGCTGCTGCTGATGCAGGCAGATTGAATGGCTTTGAAGTCGCGGCCTCAATTCGCAAATGACTTAGGTTTTGGTAAATTTTTTGATCACGAATTACTTCAACGTTATGTGTTCAGAAAACGGATTTTGAAAGATCCAGATGCAAAGATTAGTCATTGTGCGGGAGGTAAAAATGTACATAGCAAAATTCGGTTTAATCTCAATGGGTGGGCAAGTCGCCAAGCTCACGGCCAGTCACGATTTTCGAAGCTATGTCAATAACATGACGTTTTTGAAGGCGACGCATGAAACCAAACTCGAAATTCAAAAACCTAAATATGCAAAGCCCGACGGGCAAAAGGCCGCTAATGCGAAGCCAAAGAAAATGCGCGACTTCCGGTGAAAAAAGCGATTTAGTTTTTAACTTGCGTGAAATGCAATCTGCGCGTGCATTATTCCCGTCAACGGTCATTATTGTTTTGAGTTTTTCTGCCAAATTTAATCAGCTGTTTTCCATTGCAACAATTCATTGATCGCATAAGGCCAGACTTAGACATGAAATTTGTCTGACTATTGCGGCCCGCTCTTATGCTTTGTTTGGGAGGCCAATCCACGCCTTCGATGGAAGCATTGTTGCTTCCATCTTGGCTGACCGGGCTTTTGGCGGCGCGCGCCGCCTCAGCCTTTGACGTTGAATATTGCCTTTTGCGATTCGCCGGTGGTCTTGGGGATCTTCAGTTCGAACGTGCCGGGACGAATGGGGATGAAGCTGATGGTCGCTTTGCCCTCATCGTCGAACTCAATCGAGTCAACGCCGAGTGGTCGCACCTCAATGCCGTTAATGACGATCTCGTTCACCCAGACATTGCGGAAGAACTCGGGCCCGGCAATGGCGAGTTCTTGTGAACCGTCAGCGACGACGTCGATCGAGTAGAATTTTCCAGCTTCGAGTTCGTATGGCTTTGCAGCCAGCGGCTTTCCTGCTGCGAGTGTAATTGGGTCCAGCTTGGTCTTCTTCTTCAGAAGGCCTGATTGGGCAGAAGCTGGGGCGGTGGCAAATAGCGTTGCAGTAAAGGCGACAAGCAGTGCAGCCAGAACCTTCGATCGCATGGGGGCTCCTTGATTGTTTCACGAGTGCGCGGCGGCGTAGGTACTCAAACCATATTTTGTAACATTATAACACGTCAGGCGGGAGCAGCAACAGCAACGCGTTGGCGGAGAAGAAACGATTCTCGTCTGCTCCTCTCCCCTCAGCCCCATTGTCTAGCTTTTCCGTGTGCTTGGCGGTGCGCGTTGGCCTAGAGCGCTTTTCGATCCGATGGAATCGGATATGCGCTCTAGCTTATTGATTGGTCGCATTTTCGTCGACGAACCGGCATCCACTTCGTCGGAAAATGCTCTAGTGGGCGTGCGGGAGGCAAGTGGAGCACCAGATAAAAAGCTAAAGGCGCTGCCTGATCGGGCAGCGCCTTTGAATTTTGCGTCAGGCTCTCGCCGTCGCTACGGGTGCTACTTGAAGCGCTGCCACGTAACGGTGACTTTGGTCCCGACTGGCACGCGCGGATAAAGATCCAGCACGTCTTCATTGTACATGCGGATGCAGCCCTTGGAGACGGCGGTGCCAATCGTCCACGGCGCATCGGTGCCATGGATCCGGTACATCGACGAGCCGAGATAGAGTGCGCGGACGCCGAGCGGATTTAGCTTATGGCCGCCAGGTACGAATGCCGGCAATTTCGGGTTCTCGCGGCGCATCTCGGGAGTTGGCGTCCAAGATGGATTAACGCGCTTAGAGGAAACGCTCGTCACGCCTGACCATCTGCTCTGCTGGCGCGGCACTGCAATTGGATAGCTGATCGCCTCGCCGCGCTTGTAGACCCAATAGAGCTTGCGATCACCAAACGAGACGATGATCTGACCTGGATTATACTTCGGCGAGAAAGAGACTGTGTCGCGCGATCCACCGCTCCACAGAAACGAGAAAAAATCCTGTGCAGCGGCAGGCTTTGTGCCAGCGGGTGCAAGGAAAACTAGTGCGAGCGCGGCAAGAGCAACGCGGCGAAGCAGGGGGCTAGTGAAGGACATCGTTCCAAAGATCCTCTTCGGCTGCGGAGAATTGAATGCAGAGCGATTTGCAGATGTTCGGGTGTGCTCAAGGCGGACCCGGGTGACTACAGTCAGCGCACATGCTCAACAAATCGTTGATCAGCTTGCCGCCTATAGACGACGGACGCAACAAGTTGCCCTCATTTGGCCGCCGCTCGGCCAATATTCCTCATCGCTCAGTGGGTATTATGCAACAATTGCATGTCGATCCATGACCTTCGACGGGCAATGGATCACATTTGGTTGCAGAATTTTTACACTCTTGAGCCTTAGGGCTGCTGCGCTGAGAATATACGCGCTCCGATTGCTTCAGCTTCGGTTGTGGCTAACTCATTCCGTGACTGAACATCTGAGACAAATTTGCGTGCCAGCATTTTTGCCGCGACGACGCCAAAGCGATTTCGTTGCTTGTTTGATCAGGACTTAGGGGTTGTGGAGCAACCGCGTCAGGTAGGGCAACAAGAGATAGGCTGCATAGAGCAGCACGATGGAGAGTGCGACTCGAAGTAGCCAATCAGGCATATGGCCTGTCAGGCGTGATCCGAGCGCTATTCCTGGAATAGATCCGCATAAGAGCGCAACGAGGATCAGCCAATCGATGTTGCCTAATCCCAGGTGACCGATACCGGCCAGAAATGCCAGTGGAATGGCGTGAACGATATCCGTGCCAACGATGCGGCGGGCCATCAAAGCAGGATAGAGCGCGGAAAGTACGGCGACACCAATGGCGCCGGCGCCGACAGACGTCAGTGCTACGCTAACTCCGAGAACAAGCCCGATTGCCAGGGTTGCGCGGTGCCGAACCGGGACATCCACCTCATGAGCGCCCTGGCGAAGTTTGCTCAAAACCCAAGGGCAAAGCGGGATGATGATCGCACTGATAACCAGCAGCACAGCGAGGAGGCCGCGGATGATTTCGCCAAGGCGCTCAGTGTCCGGTGCGGCGATATAGAGCCATGCCATTGTCAGTGCGGCGGCGCTGAGGCTTCCGGCACTAAGCCATCGCAGGATTGGCCAGCTGACGTTGCCATAGCTGTGATGTCGCGCGGCTGCAGTGGCTTTGGTGATGGAGGCGAACATCAGGTCGGTGCCGACGGCAACCGCGGGGTTCACTCCAAATCCAGAAATCAGCATCGGCGTCATAAGGGCACCCGCACCCACACCCGTCAGACCGACGAGGAAGCCGACGAAAGCCCCCGCGCATGTGATCTGCAAAAGTGTTTCGATCGGAATGCCAGCCATGGAAGGTTCTCGTGTTGAGACAACGACGCACGTTGAGTTCCGGATTGACGCGCAGCCGATGGAACCGCAGTCCGAGCTATCGACGCGCGACAGACACGGGTGGCACTCTGCGTGCAGATTAGAAAACCATACTCAATAGCCTGTGTCTATACATGAATATGGGAAAATTATCGCAATGATGTACTCGTGGAGGAATATTCGTATCGACTGATGCAATTTCTGCGCTCGCGTGCCGCAGGGCTTATTTCTGATTTGGGAAGTCAAGGTTCAGGCTTGAACAATTCCCGTGTGTCTGGCATCGAGTCTGAAGATCATCCATTGCCGCGGCGGGCCCTAATTCGGTGCTCCGTTACGGGTTCCAGCAATCGCAACCAGATGTGGTGACATTTGACCTGTCGACGATTGATCCCGTCGAGGTCGTCGCGCCGATTTGTTCATGCTCAGGAGAGCCAAATGACTGTTTCCAAGAAGCAGGTCCTCGATGCTTTGCAGCGGGTCAAAGGCCCTGAGCTTGAAAGCAACATCGTTGAGCTCGGCCTTGTCTCGGAGATCTTGATCAAAGACGGCCGCGTTTATTTCTCGATCACTGTTCCGGCCAGCAAGGCGGAAGAGCTGGAGCCATTACGGCAAGCAGCACAAAAGGTCGTCGAGGACATCGAGGGCGTAACGGGCGCCACGGCGGTGTTGACGGCGGAAGCGCCGCGCGGAACTGCTGCTGCGCCAAAGGCCAATGGTGGCCCCAATGAACATGCGCGTGTCACGGAAGCGCGTGCGCGTGGTGCCGCTGGTGATGGCGCACCGCGGCCGCGCTCAACGGCTGGCGTTCCAGGCGTCAAACATCTGATTGCTGTGGCCTCGGGCAAGGGTGGTGTTGGTAAATCGACGACAGCGGTCAATCTGGCGCTTGGCTTTCTTGCCAATGGTCTCAAGGCCGGTGTGCTCGATGCGGACATCTACGGTCCCTCGCAGCCCAGGCTGCTCGGCCTTTCGGGACAGCCGGAGCCGTTACCAAACACGAATACGCTGAAGCCCATGGAGGGCTATGGTCTCGTTGCCATGTCGATGGGGTTTCTCGTCGACGAGGGAACGCCGGTTGTTTGGCGTGGTCCGATGCTGGTTTCAGCACTCAATCAAATGCTGCGTGACGTCGCCTGGAATATTCACGGTGATCTCGACGTGCTGGTGATCGACATGCCGCCGGGTACGGGTGACGTGCAGTTGTCAATGGCGCAGCAGGTTCCACTGTCGGGTGCGGTAATCGTATCTACGCCGCAAGACCTTGCATTGATCGATGCGCGCAAGGGCCTCAACATGTTCCGCAAGGTTGATGTGCCGGTGCTCGGTATCGTCGAAAACATGAGTTACTTCGTGTGCACCAAATGCGGTGAGCGTCACGAGATTTTCGGACATGGTGGGGCCAAGAACGAAGCTGAAAAGCTCGGATTGCCTTTCCTTGGGGGCATTCCGCTCGACATCAAAATCCGAGAGCGCTCGGATGCTGGCCAGCCGATCACAGCGACAGAGCCCGATTCGGTTCATGCGCAGACGTTCCGTGAGCTTGCCGCACGGGTATGGAGCGAGGTTGAGGGCGCAAAGGGAAAACGCACGCCGCCGCCGAAACTTGATGTTGTCGATAGTGGGCGCGTGCTGGCGGTCCGTTTTGATGATGGGCGCACTTACGACCTGTCGGCGGAGATGCTGAGAGTGATGAGCCCATCAGCTGAGGTGCAGGGCCATTCGCCTGACCAGCGCGTTACGGTTGCGGGCAAGCGCAACGTGAAAATCTCCAAGATCGAGCCGACTGGAAATTATGCGGCAAAGATCATCTTCGATGATGGTCATTCGACAGGTCTTTATGCCTGGACGTATCTCGATGCGCTGGGCCGGGAGAAGGATAGCCGCTGGGCTTCCTACGAGGCGGAACTTGCAAAGAAGGGCTTGAACCGGGGCTAGGTAAATGGGCGACTCCCACGAGATTACGACGCTCGATCAACTTGAGGCGATATACGCGGCTCCAAACCCGCAATCGCTTTTGAAGGAGGTCGGGCAGCTGACGCCCGAATATAAAGCGTGGATCGAGGCCTCTCCGTTTGTGGTGTTGGCAAGCTCAGGCCCGGGTGGACTGGACTGCACGCCGCGCGGTGATCTGGCAGACATCTGCAAGATCATCGACGATCACACGCTGCTTCTGCCTGACCGTCCTGGTAACAACCGCATCGACACGTTGCGCAATCTTCTAGGCGATCCGCGCGTGGCGTTGCTGTTTTTGATACCGGGGCGGGACGAAACGATCCGCGTCGTTGGGCGTGCTGTGATCTCGACCGATCCAACTCTGCTTGAGCGATGCAGTGTTGACGGGAAGCGCCCCAAGACGGTTCTCGTCATTTCAATTGCGAGCGTCTTTTTCCAGTGCGCGCGATCCATAAAGCGGTCGCGGATTTGGTCACGTTCGCAAGACACAACGCTGCCCGAGCTGCCGAGCGTTGGCAAAATGCTCCAGTCCATTTCGAATGGCACGTTTGATGGCGCAGCCTATGACGTGGAGCTTGTCGAGAGAATGAAGAAGAATCTCTACTAGATTTATCAGCTTGAATAAGAATTTGTGGCGTTTGAGCGCTGTGACCAGCGCCATCTTCTTCGAGCGGGAGATTCAGTCTGGTCATCCGCGCGCTCGTTAGCGGCTTAATCCTTCCAAACCACCCGATTGAATTCTAAGCTGCCTCGAGTGTGCAAATCGGTGCGCGCTCGAGGGTAGCGCTTGCGCGCCGCTGCCGGCAGAATGGCTGCCCGGGCAGGCTCGGTATGCCAGTCTCACTGCCGCATGATCTGGCAGCTCTGATCGTTGAGTGAACGCGGGTTGCACAGCGGCCAATTGCCCCCGCAAGCCGGTTTACTCGCGCCGGTTCATGGAAAAGTCGCCTGAAGCCTATCGCATGTCGCAATTCTGCAATGGGCGGCTGCTTGGTGTTCGGCTGGAATGACGTAGCGCAATTGTCTCCCTTCCAAAAATGCTTACTGATTATCTTTCAGGGCCACATCGGAAGACGCAGGACCACATGACGAAGAAACAGAAGCCAACGCAGCGCGGTGCGACAGGTTCCAGCAAGTCGTCACAGGCAACATCTCCCACCGCGGGAGAGGGGCGGGACTGGATCGACGCAGAGCTTGAAGACGCATTCGACGAGGAACTGGAACTTGAGATCGATGATCATCGAGCGCCTTTCGATGTCAAACAACTCGTCGCTAAGCGTAAGAAATCCGAAATTGATCGGAAGACCTATTTTCGTGAGCTGTTTCGGCTTCAGACAGAGCTGATCCGACTTCAGGACTGGGTACAACACACAGGCTACCGTCTCGTCGTCGTTTTCGAAGGGCGCGATGCGGCTGGCAAGGGCGGTGTTATCAAGCGCATCACGCAGCGCCTCAATCCACGTGTGTGCCGGGTTGTTGCGCTACCTGCGCCTACGGAACGCGAGAAAAACCAGTGGTATTTTCAGCGCTACGTTCCCCATCTGCCGGCGGCTGGTGAAATGGTGCTGTTCGATCGCTCCTGGTACAACCGCGCCGGTGTCGAGCGGGTGATGGGGTTTGCTTCTCCTTCGCAAGTGGAAGAATTTTTCCATGACGTTCCGGAGTTCGAGCGGATGCTGGCTCGATCAGGTACGAAGCTCATCAAGTATTGGTTCTCGATCACGGACGAGGAGCAGCAGCTCCGGTTCGCGATGCGCATCCACGATCCCATGAAGCAGTGGAAGCTATCGCCGATGGATCTGCAGAGCCGCGTTCGCTGGGAGCAATATACCAAGGCAAAAGAAGAAATGCTGGAGCGAACCAATATTCCCGAGGCACCTTGGTACATCGTCGAAGGCAACGATAAGAAGCGCGCGCGGCTGAATTGCATCCAGCATCTGCTCAACCAGGTCCCCTACGAGGATGTCTCGCACGACACGATTGAGTTGCCCGACCGCGTGTTCAATCCGAAATATGAGCGGAAGGTTTTGCCTGAGCGCCTTTACGTGAAGAAGGTGTATTGAGGCGTGCAATAGCAAATGCAAAATTTAATGCTGTAGCACTACTGCCGCGCGACAAGTGCTTAGTTGTTCTCACACAAACGGGTTGGTTTTAGTGACCAGCCCGTTCGTGTGTACTTCAGTTAAGCCTGCTCTAAAATTTCATCGTTGCGCCGACGTTTATCGAGCGGCCATAGCCAGCCACGTTGCTTTTCGGCAAACCGCGAATGACCTCTTCGAGATTGATGCCGCCGAGCGGGTGCTCGTAGTAGGTGTCGAACAAGTTCTCGACTGCGAAATCGAGACGCCAGTTTTGCCACTCGTAACTCGTGCGCAGGTTGACGAGGGCATAGGCTGAGGTTTCGAGTTCTTCGCGAATGGTATCGACGTTGTGCTTGCCGGCTACGAGATCGAGTTCGATTGCGCTTGACCAGCCGCCGAGACGATGTGTGAGCGACATCCGCGTGTTGAATGGCATCATGTGATAGAGGCTGATGCCGGTGTCAGCATTTTCTCCTTGAACATAGCCTGCAATTGCAGTGAGAGCGAAGCTGCCGTAGTCGGATTCTCTCACCAACGGCAAAGCGCCAGAAATGTTTACACCATAAAGTTCTGCGTCGTGGTTGACGAATTGGAGATTGACGAATTCGCCGCCCGCTTGATTGTCGAGCTTCCTGACGCCGATGTAGTCCTGCACGTAGGTGTAATAGGGCGTGATCTTGATATTCCAGGATTTGTCGGGCGTATGCCATCCTGCGGTGAAGCTGAGGGTATGGGCACGCTCGGGGTCGAGATCGAGGTTGCCCGTATAGCCGTTGCCATCGCCAAACCATGTGATCATGTTCATGGCCATCTGCGAATTGGTGCTCCAGGCGTAGCGCTCATAGAAGTTGGGCGAGCGGGTTTTCATGGCATAGCCAAATTCGAAGATGCTTGAAGTGGTGGGCTCAAGTCGTGTCAGAGCCGTCACATCGAAATTTGCATCGGTGCGGTCGTGGCTGCGGGCATTGAAAGCGGCGGCATCGGGTCCGTACATCATGCCGTTGTTGTACCCGCGCACATTTCCAGCATCCATCCACACCATGTCGTTGCGAACGCCCAAAAGCGTTGACCAGGCGCGGTCCCACTGACGCTCCCATTCGATGAAGGTGCCAAGCCGCGTGCGTGTGCCGTCATTGATCGTAATGTAGGAGTTGCAACACATCATTCCCATCATGCCGGCGACGGGTGGCCACCAATCGTCGAGGGCACTGTGGTGCAATTCGCTGCCGATACGGAACAGATCCTTGTCGCCAATGGGGATCTCGGCCGTGATGGTGTAGCCGGCATCCTCGGCGTCTGTGCGCATGGGCATTTCTCGCATCATCATGCCGCTGTATTTCTTGTCGGGCACGAAATCCATCATGTGGTCCACGTGCCTGTAGAACGCTTTGGCGTCGAGCTTGCCCCAGCTGTATTTGGCGAGGTAGCGGGTGTTGAGATACCAGGACTCGTTCTCCACCATGTCCATGCGCTGGTTCACAAAGCCCTGGTAAGGAATGTACTGCAGCCCACCTTGGACGATGAAGAGATCGCCGTTGTTGCGGATAGCTACGCGAACGTCGTGATTTTGTGACTGATACAGCGTTGCGCGGACTTCATCGCCGCGGCCATCCTCATAATTGCCTGATCGAACCCAGGCGCCGGTGTAGTCGATCGTGAAATTCTGGGTAGCGACGTGGGCTTTGCCGGATGTACCGACGGCATCGCCGTTTGAGCGGTAAAATCCGGTGATGCTGCCTGCGGTGTGTGTGCCTTCACCAGCCGCCGTGAAATGTGGTGGCGGACTTTCCACGACAATGGTTCCCGCTATGCTGTCGCCGCCTTTGGATACGGGACTGACGCCGGCGATGACTTCCACCTTTCCGACCTGGGCGGGGTCCATATAGGACAGTGGCGGGTTCATATGGTTGGCGCAGGCGGACGATACGGCCATGCCGTTGAGCATGATCTTCACGCGGTCGTCGCCCAGACCATTGATGGCTGGAATTCCCGATACACCGCCGGCCTGGAATATGCTGACGCCTGGTGCGGCTGTTGCCAACTTCGCTGTATCGCTCGTGTTGATGCGTTCTGTGGCGATCGATTGTTCGCGCAGCATGGTCGTGGTGGCGGGCGTTGCAAGACCGCTTGTGCCAATGCCTAACTCATTTTCGTGCTGATTGTCAGACGTACTGATCGTCGGCGCGGCCGCAGCGGAGTTTGGCGGAGGTGTTGATTGGGCTGACTTGGGTGCGGCCTTTTTTGCAGACGTTTTTGACGATGTGCTGGTGAAGGAGGCGTTGGAGGCGTTTAAGCCCTGCGTTTTCTTTTTGGGGCTCGGCGCCAGCGGCTGCGATTGCTCGACAACCACCGGCGGGAGTACCGTGGTATTTTTGTCCGTCGCCTGCTGGGATTGTGCAGTCGATAGCGGCGTTGAGACCGCGATCGCTGAAAGCAGCGCAGCGCGGCCCGCGAGATGGCGGGGTGGGAATGTCATAATTTTTTGCTCTGTCGGCGTGGGACCACAATTCCGCGTGCAGTGGCACCCTTAACCGGGGGCGCTAACGGGGAGGCTGCTTGGTTTTCTGGTCAGGCCGAAAATGGGGCGCGCGAGCCGAAGGTCGGCGCAATAGCAAGGTGCCAACGACGGCGTGGCTCGTCTCAAAGAAATCAATCGCGTGGTATGCGACGGGGTGTGCGACAGGCTGCGGCGTGGCGACATCCAGCGCGGTCGCGCCGAAGGACGCGAATGGGCACAGCAACTGGGAGCCGTGGTCGCGGCTGGGATCAGTATCGTTTCTGGCTGGTGAAAGGTTTCCGGCTGGCGAAAGGCGGGGCGCGCCGAAAACGTCGCCCTTACAAATCACGATCGAGGGACCGGCGTCATCATTGCCCGACCGACCCAGCATATACCCCGCCGGCACAAGGGTGTGCAGGGTCATCAGCAGGATCAGAAGCTTGGCAACAATTGTGCGCATAGGGTCCGATAAAGGCCTTCTGACGACTACGCGGTCATGGTGCAGCCGTTAACCGGAGTATAGGGAGCCATCGAAAGATTGGACAATGATGGTGAAGCCCTAGATCGGTCTGTCGCATCAATTGCGCATGCGGAGTGACAACCCCGCAACAATGGGTTCCGGGCCGCTGACCGAGCCAGCGGCGCTTGTCGCGTATTATGGGAGACTGTTACGCCGCGGAATTGTTGAACGCGACAAGCTAATCGGCTAGTTCGATGACTTCTCGTTCCCGGCACCGGATGCCGGCTGTGCGGGCAAGACAAAGACCTGCTGCTTTTCGGCTTGCCCACCCCCAATTCGCCTAGTCCCAAGGAGACAAGAGTTGGACAACGTTCTCATCATCGGAGCGGGAGCCGCGGGCTCCGTTGTTGCCAAGAAGTGCGCAATGAACCGCGATGTCTTCAAGAAGATCCACCTTGCCTCTCGACGGCTGGAAAGCTGCAAGAAGGTTCAGAAGGAAGCGGTCTCCAAGATCGACATTTCGCAGGTTGATGCCGACAATGTCGATGCGACGGTGAAGCTGATCGAGAAGGTGAAGCCGGACCTCGTCATTAACATGGCGCTGCCCTACCAGGATCTGCCGATCATGGATGCGTGCCTGAAGGCTGGTGTTCATTACATGGATACCGCCAACTACGAGCCGCGTGACGAAGCAAAGTTCACCTACAAATGGCAGTGGCCCTACAACAAGCCCTATAAGCAGGCCGGACTGATGGCGGTGCTCGGCTGCGGCTTCGATCCGGGTGTGACGAATATTTTCTGCGCCTATGCGCAAAACAATCTCTACGACGAGATTCACACGATCGACATCATCGATTGCAACGCTGGCGATCACGGCAAAGCATTTGCAACCAATTTCAATCCGGAGATCAACCTGCGCGAGGTAACGCAGCGGGGCAAATACTGGAAGGATGGCAAGTGGATCGAGATCGATGCGCTGTCGATCTCCACCATGATCGATTACCCGGAAGTCGGTCCGGTCAAGTCCTACCTCATCTATCATGAGGAGGAGGAAAGCCTCGTCAAACACATCAAGGGGCTCAAACAGATCCGCTTCTGGATGACGTTCTCAGACAATTATATCAAGCATCTGGAGGTGCTCTCCAACGTCGGCATGACGCGGATCGATCCTGTCAAATACAAGGGCGTCGATGTCATCCCGATGGAGTTTCTGAGACATCTGTTGCCCGCACCTTCCTCTCTGGCCGAAGGCTACACGGGCAAGACGTCGATTGGCTGCGTGTTTACCGGGGTCAAGGACGGCAAAAATAAGAAGCACATCATCTGGAATGTGTGCGACCACGCCGAAACCTTCAAAGAGGTCGGGGCGCAGGCGGTGTCCTATACGACGGGCGTGCCGCCGGTCGTTGGTGCGATGATGATGTTCAAGGGGATCTGGAAGGGCAAGGGCGTCTATAACGTCGAACAGATGCCGCCTGAGCCATTTCTCGATGAACTCGCAAAGCAAGGCCTGCCGTGGCACGTCGCTGAAATCAAGAAGAAGGATCAGGAGGACCTGTTCAAGGTCAAGACGTGAGGCTTGCGTTGTCGGGACGCGGGGCGGCTGGCGACACGGGATATAACAGGATCAAGGGAGTGTGGCTCATGGAGAGGCGTAGTTTTGGCGTCGCTGCTACACTCGTTCTTGGTCTTGTGCTCGCCTCGTGTGCACCTTCAGCTCCAAACACTGACAGCGTTGCAGCATCAGACAGTACGACTGCGACGGTAACGAACGATACGTTGCCAAACACGAGTCCACCGAGCACGGTCCCTCCAAGCACGGGCGGGCCCACGCCTGGGGTGAGAAACTCAGCCATCGTGCCGGGCCGCGCCGCGCGCGTTTTCATTTTTGCAGGTGTGGACAAGGATTGTGCTAGCCTGCCCGAACCCCAATTAACGGTGACGAAACCACCGGCAAAGGGAGACGTCTCATTCCGCCCTGGCCAAGCGACCAAACTCGTGGCGACAGCATCGGGCACCTGCATTGGCACCAAGGCTACGGGTACGGGCGTGTATTACACCGCGCGGGAGGGTACGTCCGGCGCAGACAGTTTTTCAGTCACAGCCCGCCTTGCCAGCGGTGAGACCATGACACGTGATTTTGACATCAAGATTTCAGAATAAGCCCGCCGAAGAGATATTGCTGCTTAGCCGGTTTTGGAGTTCCCTTCATGACTGCACCATCGCTTCATTCCCAATCGCACCGCACTCAGTCAGCGCCGATGCTGCCTGCTGACATGGTGACGCCCGCTTATGTGCTGGACGAGGCATTACTCAAGCGGAACCTGCAAACGGCTCAGCACATCAAGAACGAAACCGGCATCAAGATGCTGCTCGCGACCAAGGCATGGGCAATGCCGGCGGCGTTTCCACTGATGCGCGATGTGCTGGATGGCACGACCGCGAGCGGCCTTTATGAAGCGCTCATGGGGCGGGAGGAATTCGGCAAGGAGGTGCATGTCTATGCGCCCGCATATACGGCCGACGAGGTGGAGGAACTAACGTTCATCGCCGATCACATCTATTTCAATACGCCCTCCCAGATCGCGCGCTTCCTGCCGGTCGTGAAGGCCGCAGGCCGCCATGCGGGTATCCGCATCAACCCTGGTTTCTCGATGGCAACATTGGGTGGCGATCTCTACAACCCATGTGCCCCGGGCTCGCGCTTCGGTACGCCTGCCGATCAACTGGGCGAAGTGCCATGGTTGGATGTTCACACGCTGCATGCACATGCCTTGTGTGAGGCGACGCACGAGGGCTCGGCTGGTCTCATCGCTCACGTCGCCAAGACGTTTGCGCCCTATCTCGCTAGGGTAAAGGCGGTCAACTTCGGCGGCGGGCATTTCATCAACAAGCCGGGCTACGATGTTTCAGTGCTGATTGATGCGCTGAAAACTTTCCGTGCCGAGTTCCCGCATCTGGAAGTTGTTTTGGAGCCGGGCGCCGGGCTTGTCGTCGATACGGGTTATCTTGTCGCCACCGTGCTCGACACAATGCGCAATGGCTCTGACATTGCGATCCTAGATGCATCAGCTTCGACACATATGCCTGACGTGCTCGAAGTACCGTACACACCCGACATTATCGGTGCGGGTAAGCCGGGGGAAAAGGCGCATACTTATATTCTCGGCGGCAAGACGTGCATGACTGGAGATGTGATCGGCACCTATTCGTTCGATCAGCCGTTGAAACCCGGCGACCGCCTCGTTTTCACTGACATGATGCAATACTCATTTGTGAAGAACACGACGTTCAATGGCACGCGGCTGCCAGATCTGGGCTTGTTGAGTGAAGATGGCAGTTATCGCGTGATCCGCAGCTACGGCTATGAGGAGTTCCGTGAGCGGCTGGGGTGAGAACAAGGGGCGCATTACTGATGATTGGAGCGCATTTCGATGGCGTTTCATGCATAAGGACGGAGCGCCTACTGAAGCGTCGTCCGCGCAATGAAAAACGCCACTCGGAGCGGACCGAGTGGCGTTTTTTTGGAACTGTTCGTTCCGGTGTATTTGCCCAAATATCAGGCGGCGCGCTTCATGCGACGCTGTGCCGGCTTGGGCTGTACAGGTAGCTCGATGGCCGTAACAGCAGCCTCGGGCGTCTTTGCTTTTGCAACGGTGCGACGCTCGTCGCCAGCGCGGCGGCATACAGTCGTCTCGACCGCGTCAGGCGAGAACGCCTGCTCGATCGCCTTGACCAGTCGCTCGCGACGCGCGCCGTTGCGGGCCATGAACATCAGGTCCACCGCGGCAAAGTCCCGATCCGGCCAAGTGCGGATACTGGCATGGCCCGAATCGAACACGACGACGCCAGAGACGCCGCCATTGCCCGCGAACCGATGCAAATGGCAATGCAAGATTGTCGCACCTGCCAACTCAACGCACCGCTTCAGCGTCCGCTCGATGTGCTTAGCATCATCGAGATTACGAGCGCCGAACAGGTCCAATATGAGATGGGTTCCTGCGAACTTCTTCACGCTATCACGATCACTGAGGATTTCACTTTGTTCCTCGAACGCATACGCGTGAACCGTTTCGAAAT
>AERA01003735.1_pt1 | contig 14660 bp, 17 predicted proteins | sample 267968 | NCBI WGS metagenome assembly AERA01 (sample SAMN02954363, study PRJNA61401) | activated sludge metagenome | biome: terrestrial; feature: wastewater treatment plant; material: activated biomass; isolation source: activated biomass of an industrial wastewater treatment plant | reverse complement strand
CTATGATCCGCGCTCTATGAAATCGCCGAAAGTTGCATGAGGCTTGTTGCGGAATTCCGGCGTCTCTTCGCAGGGTTGCGGCCGTTTGTGCGGCACGCAATTGAGCTTATTCACAGTTGACGTCGACCCTGGCTCGCGTGTGTGTTAGGCGAGAATTGTAGTGGTGGTTTGGGCAACTGATTGAGGGAGCGATGATCGGCCATATCGTACTTGTGGCGGTACAATTCGTGGTGGCCTTTGTCGGCGCGCCATTCCTGTTGGGATTCATCCCCGTCAGCGGTGATCCGCAGATTTTCGTCCATGCGGCGATTTACGCGGTCATCGTGTGGATCGTCGGCTTGGTGGGCTGTTTCGTTTTGAAGGACGTTCGCACACCAACATCGCGCACACTCGTTTCTGCGTTGTTTGGCGCCATGATCGGTGCAGCGTTGATGCTTCTGCCGCAGCTTATTGACGCAATTCCCTTCAAGTTCCCGCCTCTCTATCTTCCGCTGGTCGGTGCGATCGTGGGCTATCAGTTTAGAAGATAATCTTCCGGTTCGGCGACGAAGTCTGATGCGATCGCAGTGAGCGCAAATGAGGAGGAATTCACGCCGATGGAGTTTCTAGATCGCATTCCGTGGTCTGTGGCGATAATCGCTGCGCTGACGCTGGGGCTGGCGCCATTCTTTCCCGAACCTCACATCTGGGAGAAGCTGAAAATGCTTTTTCGCGGAACGCTGGTGCGCCCGATCGACATCTTTGATCTGCTTTTGCACGCAGCACCGTGGGCGCTTCTTATTGCGAAATCGCTGCGCACGATGATGAGCAAGGGCGTCTGAGCGAACACAAGAAGCAGATAGAGACGGATCAGCACCTCATCCAAGAAAGATTGAGCAGGCAACAATGGTCATCCCTGCTTCAATTTAAATCTGACGTGCATTTGCACGCGCCACACGGTCCAAGGCGGACGCAGTGCATGGCGCAAGTGATTTTAGGGACTGATGTAGAAATAACGAAAGGCGCGGTTGGGAACCGCGCCTTTCGCTTTGATAGATCCAGCCACAATGAAAGGCTTGCAAAGCCTTGGGGGGAAGGGCTGGCGACGGTTTTGCGGAGACCTAGATGGCGCCGCTTACCTCGCTTACAGTGAGGGTGCTCCGTTACTCGGATCCAAATGGGATTTCGTGATACGCAAACTCGATCAGAGCGCTCTGGAAAAATCACACACTCTCGTGTCGGACATTAGATCATGCCGAACACGATTGCAGCGAGGAAGACGAACGACATCATCGTCGCGAGCACATTTAATCTCGTTTTGATTTCCATCGTTGCCTCCTGAAATATGCACCGGTGCGATCAATGTCGACCGGGTCGGCCAGTACCTCGTCCGATGAGGGTGCAGTCGGGGGATAGACTGCAGTGATGAAACGTTAGATGGTACTAAGGTCCTATGCCAAGCAAAAAAGTTGCTGCATTGCGGCGTATTGCGAGCGCCTGCAGCATGAACTTTCATGTCACAACGATTAATGACCTGAGCGACACACATTCAGCTTTGATGAAATGGCGAGTAAGGATTGCAGTGCGGTGCTTTTTTGAGCCCCTCGTTTGTGTGGCATAGGAGCAGCTATTTTGCGAATATGGCGATGGTGCATCTCTGCGGCGCGATGTCACTCACTCGATAAAAATGTGCAAATCTTGGTCTGCTGAAGCACGGAACGATGTTTTGCGCGCTGATCGAAATCAGAGTGACTTTCTAGTCTGGGTTGAGATACCTCGCGAGAGCATCCAATGAGACGCGGTTTTGAGTGGCCCCGGGACTTTACGCGCGATCCGCCAGTGCCTATTCGAGTGCCTATCAGAAGGCACATCTCCTTTGAATGTTTGACAATATGGATGGAGTTTTCTCGCCATGGAGCGTTTCAACGCCTTGCTTGCAACCAAGAGCGAAAAAGGGCCGAGCATTGCCTGGACCGAGCTTGGGCGTGACGACTTGATGGACGGCGACGTCGTCGTTCGCATTTCTCATACTACGATCAACTACAAGGATGGTCTGGCGCTGACAAACAAGGCGCCGATCATTCGCAAGTGGCCACTCATACCGGGGATCGATTTTGCCGGTGAGGTGCTGGAATCCTCCCATCCCGAATTCAAACCCGGGGATAGCGTCATCCTCAATGGCTGGGGGCTGGGCGAGACGCATCACGGCGGCTATTCCCAACTGGCGCGCGTCAAGGGCGATTGGCTGGTGAAGCGTCCCAACGGTTTTACTGCCGCGGAAACCATGGCGATTGGCACCGCAGGCTACACAGCCATGCTGAGCGTTCTCGCGTTGGAAGCGCACGGTGTCACACCTGAGCGCGGACCGGTCCTGGTGACGGGCGCTGCCGGTGGAGTTGGCAGCATTGCCGTTGCCGTGCTTGCCAAGCTCGGGCACCACGTCATTGCCTCAACGGGACGGCCTGAAGAGAAAGCGTTTCTGGAAGACCTCGGTGCCAAGGAAATCATCGCACGCGACGAGCTTTCAGGTGCGCCGCGTCCATTAGGCAAGGAGCGTTGGGCGGGTGCCGTCGACGTTGCGGGCTCCAACACGCTCGCCAATGTCATTTCGATGACGAACACCCACGGATGCGTCGCCGCCTGTGGTCTGGCGCAGGGGATGGATCTGCCGACGTCGGTTGCGCCCTTCATCCTGCGCGGCATAACGCTTTCGGGCATTGATAGCGTGATGGCGCCCAAGCCACTCCGCATCGAGGCGTGGCAGCGGCTTGCGAGCGACCTCGACCGGGCAAAACTTGCTGGCCTCACGGTAACGAAGCCGCTCTCAGAAGTTATAGAACTGGCGCCGCAGATCATCGCCGGCAAAGTACGCGGCCGGATCGCGCTCGAGGTGGCGTAAAAGCCGATCGTCAACGAACCCCTCTCACCTGCCTCCATATCGCGGGCGAGAGGGGGGCGGCCTTGGCTCGATTAAACCAGCCGTTTGCGCAGCAGGATTTCACTTTCGGAATCGTTGATCAGTCCCGGCATGGTTGCAATCGGCTCGTAACCGTGGCGCTGATAGAGTGCCAAGCCGCGTGTATTGAAAGCCGAAGTGACGACGAACTGGTTGCGCTCACCGTTGGCGCGTGCCCGTTCTTCGATCCACCGCAATACCGCGCTGCCAATTCCGTGCCCGTGTCCGGCCGGCAGAATTGCGAGGATGTGCAAATAGCTGCCGAACATCCAGCCGTTCTTGAGCGCGAACAATCCCAAGATCTCATTTTTCCGCGTCACCAGATAACGCGGTGCGGAGGCTTCGGCTGGCGCGCAAAAACGCATGATGACGGCCGGATCGAACTGATAACGTTTCCATGGATCCATGTCCGCAATGCTCGTTGCCAACGGGCGGGCAACCTCGTCAGGAAGCTGCTTGGTGATCGGCACTATAGTGACGCTATCCCCGTCAGCGATTTGCAGTGTGGCGATGGCGTCAAGGCCATGATCGAGGAGCAGCGGCGCGAGTGGTTCAGTCATGGGCGTCATTCTTGATATGAGTTGTGTCGAGGTGCAGCAGCCAGGTGTGCTGGCTTGCAAGTGCCCGCTGGCTCATCGCTTCGAGTCCACACTCGTGCTCCAATTGGCAGTTCCGGCCCTGGCGGGGTTCTTGGGCAACTTGTTCCGGAATGCAGTCGACAGGTCATCGTAACGGTCGGTATCACCAGGGCGCAGATTATAGCAGGTGCTGACGATCTCCGGCGTACCCGCTGCCAGCAGCTCACTGACGGTGACAAACTTATAGCCTTGCGCTTTGAGCTTGGGGATGGCGAGCGGCAAGGCTTCAGCGGTATGAAAGCCGCGCCCGTTGGCATGACCGATGACAATCGAGCCGGGCTTTGTCGACTTCAGCATTTCGTTCGCAATTGCCTTGGCTGATTGTGATGGTGTCGGATCCCCCGTCGAGACATCCCATTGGATGGCTAACAGCCCGGCATCGTTGACCGCATCAAGGGACGCCTGATTGCAGGCACCGAAGGGAAAGCGGAACAGCGACATGCGATTGGGTACGCCGCGCCACGCATCAGGTAATCGGGCGGCACATTGCTCAGCGGCAAAATTCTCGTGGATCGCTTCGTAGGCGCGCTGTGGCCCTGCAATCTCCTCGGTAAGCCGCGCGCCTGAAAGCAGGCGTAGATTGCGGTGCCCTTCCGAATGATTGGCGATTTCGAACAACGGATCCGCCATCAGCTGGCGCGCACGCCGGTCATGCGAGCGCAACCACTTGCCGCCAACGAACAGCGTGGCTTTCACGCCCTCCTTGCGCAAGTAGTCGATGATGGCACCATCATAGCCAGCGATCTCACCGGGCTGTTCGCACAGATCCAGTGTCAACGCGATGAGCTTCTGGCCCGCTGGTAGCTTTACACGTCTGATGGCACCCCTCAGGTTCTTCGGCGCCGGCTCAAACGGTACGAGCCTGCGCGCGGGTTGAGGACGATCAAAGCCGCGCTGGCCCTTGCGTGGTGCCTTCTCGGAGGGAATGGCGGCAAGATCAGCAGGGGCAAAGCAGGCTTGGAGCAGCTTTGTGTCGCGGGAGTTTGCCGCAGAGGCGTCCTTCGCCAGTGCACCGTGTCCGCATGCCGCTGTGATGAGGGCGACTGCCGCCGTTCGTGCGGAGAAGATGATCCCCTTGAGCCCAATCATGTTGCCGAAAATTCGCATGGCGCTAGATCTCGCGTTCGTTGATCGAGATGCTCAGTTTCACCGCCGCCGCCGCTGCAACGAGAGTGCGCAGGACAGGGTTGCGAGCAATATTCCCTGGTTCGTGGCCGGATTGCGTCGCGATGCGGATACAATCCAATCTGAACATATCGCCGCCGCCCCGACGCCGATATCGGCCCACCAGCCGGTTTGCAGGCAGCGGCGGAGGAATACGCCCGCGCGCCCAAATACGCAAGGGTGACGGGCTGCGCTGGGTCACGGGAACCGTCTCCGAACGCAGCTCGATACCAATGTTCACCAAGATTTCAGTGTTTTTCGGTGCGCATTCAGGGGTGTTCGTCTAAATTGGGGAGAAGTTGACACATCCGGCCCCTAGCTTTACGCCGGGACCGCAATGGCAGCTCCGCCGGGATTTGAACGCGTTGGCGTTTCAAAAATTCGATCGACTCATTGTTCCCGTTTTGGGTGTGCGGGTCATCTTGCTCGAGCGAGCATGCCAATTGAAGGAGACCTTGAAATGGCCCAAAGACGCAGCTCGACTGAGCTCCGTGGTGTTATCGAAACGGTTGATCCGATCTGGCAGGCAGTCCGTACCGAAGCAGAAGCGGCGATGCAGGCTGAGCCTGGCCTCGGTAGCTTCATCTTTGCCACGATCCTTGCTCACGACACCTTGGAAGACGCCATCTGCCATCGTCTGGCGCGGCGGCTCGATAATGCCGACGTGGATGTGCAACTCATTTCACGTCTGTTCTCCAACGTACTGGCGCGCGATCCCAATCTCGGCACCGTATTCCGTGCCGACCTCGCGGCTGTCCGCGACCGCGATCCGGCGTGCACGCGTTACATCGAGCCTCTGCTGTACTTTAAAGGCTTTCACGCACTGAGCACCTACCGTCTGGCGCATGGGCTATGGCATCAGGGGCATAAAGACTTTGCTTTCTTCCTGCAAAGTTTGGGCTCGCAGTTCTTCGGCGTCGATATTCATCCCGCCGCACGCTTCGGCAAGGGCATTATGCTCGACCATGCGACGGGGTTCGTCGTCGGCGAAACGGCGGTGGTCGGTGACAACTGCTCGTTCCTGCATGGTGTGACACTGGGCGGCAGCGGCAAAGAAACCGGCGACCGGCACCCAAAGATCGGCAATAACGTGCTGATCGGTGCGGGAGCAAAGGTGCTCGGCAACATCAAGGTTGGCAACTGCTCTCGCATTGCTGCGGGTTCGGTCGTGCTTACCGACGTGCCTCATGATACGACCGTTGCCGGCGTGCCGGCCAAAGTCGTCGGTCCGGCGGGATGCTCTGAGCCGGCGCGCACAATGGACCAGGGCCTTAAGACCGACGACTGCGGCTGCAATTGATGCAACCGCGCTGGTTGGGATCGAAAAAGTTGCCCACTAGGCGCTAGCGCCCTACAGCGTGTTTATGTGACGAACACGCTCAAAGCAAACGACGAGATTAGATCCTCGGTTCAGTGAAACATGAACCCGATCTAATCTCACCATTTGAACTGGAGTTTAAACGACGTGACCAAGGACGAACTGGGCCGCCTACAGAATTACCTGCGCAAGACGCTCGGCGCGACAAGCCTCGAAGTTAAGCCGCAGCCCAAGAAAAGCGACATGGCGGAGATCTTCGTAAATGGCGATTTTATCGCTACCCTCTATCGGATCGAGGAGGACGGCGAAATCGAATACCAGGTGCAGATGGCGATCCTCGAAATGGATCTGCAGGACGCCTGAGGTGTTTGAGATTGAATGTTGTGCGGATCACTGAACCCGCCATCATTCAGTCCTCATCATTACGCGATGGAGTTTGGTTCGGGTGTTTCCGGTTGCGGGCCGCCGCACACTTTTTTGATCGCTCAACTCCGCGGGAGTTTCTCATGCCCTGCTACACGCTCGATGATGTTCGCGTGCGCACGCCGGAAAGTGGGCGGTTCTGGATTGCTCCCAATGCCATTGTGATTGGCAACGTTATCCTGGAAGAGGATGCGAGCGTCTGGTTTGGCACCAGCATCCGCGGCGACAACGAAGAGATCCGCATAGGTCGCGGGTCGAACATCCAGGAAGGGTGCGTGCTGCATACCGATCCCGGTTATCCAATGACCATCGGACCGGATGTGACGATTGGGCATATGGTTATGCTGCATGGCTGCACGATTGGCGCGCGCGCACTGATTGGCATCGGCTCGATCATCCTCAATGGAGCGGAGATCGGAGAAGGTTCGCTGATCGGCGCCAATACGCTTATCCCGGAAGGAAAGAAGATTCCGCCGCGCTCAATGGTGCTGGGTTCACCGGGCCGCATCGTGCGCGAACTGTCCGAAGAGGATGTTGCGGGCTTCAGTGCGGCGGCAGGACGCTACGTAGCAAACTGGCAGCGCTTCAAAGTGGGGTTGAAACCGCAGGATGCGGGATAGGCCCCGTTCGTGATTTCCTGAAACACGGGAATTAAGTCTTAACTTGAGCGTTGCCTGTGCGTGATGCTTGCGGTTTTACGCACGCGATTGAGAACATGGGGATTGATAGGCCGGCCGCAACCCAGTTCAAACCGCACCAGAGCCTCATCAGCTGATGATCGACGCCTCGTTGCATGATTCTAGAGCGTGAAAACGGCCCAGCAAATCAAGAGTTCGAGCAGGCCTCAACGGTCAGGCACCATTCAATCGAAGCCTGACCTGCTGTCGTGCTCAGCGCTGCGGGCGAACGCCAGCCAATGCGGCGGGACGCGATGTGTCTCCCGACTCCAAAGCCACCCAGACCTTGGGGTTGAGATACGACTGGCGCATGACGAATTCGTAAGGCGTCTTGTACCAAATCTTCACTTCGTCGGTCTTGTTGTCGAGAATGTAGTCGCCTTGAGCAGTGCGCGCCGTCAGAACCGCGTGGCCTTCGCCGCGCTCGTCACGCACAACCGTCATCAGCAGGGCGCTTATCGACCAGCCGCGCTCGATCAGCATCCTACGCTTCAGAAGAGCATAGTCTTCGCAGTCGCCAGCGGTCGTCGGGATCGTCCAATATTCGGTGACGCCGTACAGCTCCATATCCGTGAGAGGCTTGATGGCGCGATTGACGGAACGGTTAACTGAATCGAGCTCTGAAAGGCGTGCAGGTGTAGCGTCAATGCGCGTGTCTTCGCGATCGTCGTTAACGCATTCCCTGGCATTTGCATCGCAGAAACGGACAAAGCCGTACGGCGCCTGCGATAGGCCAAAAATCCGCATGAATGCCGACTGATACCCACTCGAGCCCTGTCCGCGCACGATTGGATCAGCCTCAACTTTACCCGCACTCATCGCGCCAACAAGCGCAATTACAGCTACAGCGAAATACCTACGCAACATCACATACCCCGTACTACTGACCCTAGAGTAGCCAAATTCCCTGGATTTCGCCTCAACGAATTTCATCGAATTTGGTTCAAATTTTCCGTTTATCCCCAAGTCATGTCGAGCTCTGACAAAAGCTCTGATTTTTCAGCTAAAGCTTTGATTGAGCACTTCAGGCGATTGGTTTGGTTTGGAGCGAATGCCGATATCGTCAGGGACGTGTCCGACAACCTCGACGCGCAGTTCGTAAAGTTGAATTTCGCGGTCAGCAGAATGGCACGCACGGGTCGCAACATTTGCTCCAGAGTGCAAAACGTCGGTGGCGTGAGCCTGCTGCGAGATCCGGCCTGACAACTTAAACGTGTTGCGATTGCGCCCCGTGAGCCTGCGCTCGTGCGCACGTGTCTCCATTTCGGAGAGTTCGTTACGATTGGTCAGCCATGTACTGCGAGCGGCGAGTGGATCGCGCTTATGCATTGTGTTGGTAAAGGAAATCGCAAATCCGCCATCGAAAATGCGCGCAAACTCTCCCTCCAGATCGCCAACTGAAACGTCGTTATGCTCACAAACATTCGCTTGGCGATTGGCATGCATGAACCGGCTGGACAGCTTGAATGAAGTGCGCCTGTGAAGTCGCCCATCGGGCGAGGAAATAACTCCCGGTGCGAGTTCGCGTCTCATCGCGAGTGACGTTCGCGTCGGCATGACATCGTTCCTCAAGCACCAAACACTAGCTTGGGCGCACATCGGGATCGGGCGATTTTCAAGAGACCGAGGGGCATCCTCGGTAAAGTATGCAAGCCATGCCTTAACGAGAGCCTAACCGGCCGGCTCTTTTTGGGACAATTGCGTGACGGTGATGGGGCGTTTCATCAATCCGGCAATGTTTCGATATCGAACAATGTTCATGCCCGGCTATTTAGCCGTCGGCGGTCTCGGGCTTGGCAAGGCCACCCTCGTAAACACGAAACTGCCGGCGATCGATCCGGACGATACGGGCATTGCGTACGTGCGGGAGCAACGGGGCTTGGCTGTAGTGTCCAGCATGGAGGGCATGCGGCCGTCCGTCAGGCCAAACGATTTCCGCTGATTTCAGGCGACGGCTTGCGAGGCGTTCATCGTCCTGCCGCTTTGGTTCATCCAGGCGAGCCAGCCCACCCAGAAGGCGATCGACGCTGTCGCGCGTATGGATCAATGGCAGCAATATGCATTCGAAGGTTACAACACCATCCGAAGGTGTCTTAGCCTCAAAGGTAATCAGGCTAACGCCGCCCTGACGCGTAGCCGTCTGGAGGTGGCGGGTGAGCGTGATTTGGTCGTCAGGCATCCATCCGTCTAGGAAATTCGTACCGCGAAATTCATTGCCAAAATCGTCGCAAATGCGCGTTCCTGCAATGCGGAAGCGATAGGTCTGGTCGTCCAGACGTTCCAGTATGAAAGTCTCAGAGAGAATTGGTGCAATCCGTGACGGCTCAATTTCGAAACGCCGCGGGGCCAGTCGGTTCTGCCGCACGTCATTCCAATACGCATAAAGAACTTGAGTGGTTTTTGCTTTCATCTGCAATTCAATCCGTCGGCAAACGGGTACCTGTCGGATGCGCCCAACGCGCATCTTGCGTTCAACAGCGAGACAGGTTCCCCCTGATCCGCAGTCTGTGACCTTCAAGAGCAGCTTCCGTGCCAGTTTGAATGCTGATCGGCGTGCTAAATGCCGTTGAAGGTGTGCCGCCAAGCCGTTAACCGTTCAGGCTGGCCCAACCGACGAGGAAGCGCCCGGTGACTCAACGAAACGAACCACTGTTCAATGTGCCGACGAGCGTGATTGTCGTCATCGCAGTATTGGTCGCGATCCATGTCGTGCGGCTCGCGCTACCGGTCGATCTTGACGACTGGATTGTGATTGCAGGGGCCTTCATTCCCTCGCGGTACTCTGGCGAGGCCGATCTGCTGCCAGGTGGAATACTCGCGGCATTTACATCACCATTTACCTACCAACTGATTCACGGTGATTACACGCATCTGGCGTTCAATAGCCTTTGGTTGCTGGCATTTGGTGGAGCAATCGCTCTGCGTGTCGGGTCCACGAGATTCATCTTGTTCGCCGTGTTGTGCGGGTTGGTGGCCGCGTTCGCGTTCCTTGTGCCCAATTGGGGTTGGCGTGTGCCGGTCATTGGAGCGTCCGGTGCGGTTGCAGGTCTAATGGGAGGCACGATGCGCTTCTTTTTTTCGGCGATGGACATGGGGGGCATCTGGCGACTGCGTGAAGCGCCCCGTTCCGTGCCGCTGATGCCGGTTCGCGTCGCGCTCACCGACAAGCGCGTTCTGGCGACGACCGCTATTCTGATCGGGATCAACTTGCTGACGGTCGTTGGTGTCGGGGCGGTGGGGGCGGAGGACGTATCGATCGCGTGGGAATCGCATATTGGCGGGTATCTTGCTGGATTGCTGCTATTTGGTCTGTTCGATCCCGGGCCGCGAATTTCCAATCGGCGTGATTTCCGAATTGTCCCGACAATTCACTGAAAATCGTTCCATAGACGTATGCATGCGTGCGCGTTAACGACGTCCATGTCACGAAAATGAGCGCTGGCCGCGCGGTCCGCTTGTGAAATCCGATCCTACGCAGTTTTGCCAAGCGGAACATTTCTTTCGCAAATGCGATTGGTGACAGTTGCGCTAGATAGCAGATTGTCGCACGATCACGCTATTCGTCGGCGTCACAGAATGCCGAGCGGCTGGGGGCGGAAGGGCGGATCGGTCAAAGTCCATGAGGGCTTTTTCCAATCGGGCTCGGAATATCTGCCATCGAGCCGGCAGCGTTACCGGAGTTCTATGGTCAGGAGGTCACCCCAATGAACGTCGCTTCCATTCTGAAGGTGAAGGGAAAGTCCGTTGCAACCGCACCGCCCGAAGACACGATCGAGACTGTGGCTCAAAAGCTGGCCAGCCGTAAGATTGGCGCCATCGTCATAGTTGGTGAATCGGGTCACGTTGCAGGCATCATCTCGGAGCGCGACATCATTCGCGTCGTCGCTGAAAAGGGTGCCGCTGCATTGCTTCGGCCTGTGAGCGAAGTCATGACGAAGAATGTTATGACCTGCAATGTGTCGAGCACGATCGATCAGATGATGTCGATCATGACACAGGGCCGCTTCCGCCATGTGCCCGTCATCGAGGATGGCGCGCTCGTCGGTATCATCTCGATTGGCGACGTCGTCAAACACCACATTGCGGAAGTCCAAATGGAAGTCACCGCGATGCGCGACTACCTGGCGACAGGTTAGTGCAATCCGCGTTTTCACGGCATCAATTCGCCAATGATGAACTTGTAACTGATCGGCAACGCTGAGCCATATGATGGACGCTGAACCTGTGCATCAATTGCACGGGAATGAAGCTGTAATTGATAAAGTCGCCGCTTGCGTCATAGCAGGCGGCGTCTTTTTTTGTGTCTCGCAGTGCGCTGAGACGACGAGGAGTAGAATTGTAATCGGAAGCTATGTTGTTTTCATATTGAAGTTCAACATGCGACCCAATTGCACTGGGCGTGGTCTGCGCAAAGCAGGTTTGAATTTAGCCGGCCGAATTTGGCGTAACGACCAATGGTTGGCACAGGGTGTTGGCCGCAGCAAACAGCCCAAGTGCTACATTACTGGCGCGGCTATCGGCTGACGCTTGCGACGGGCCTCGATCTCATGGAGGAGGTCATCAATTTCCCGCCGTGCCGCGGCTTGTCCAGCTTTTATCAGCTCATCAGCACGATGGAAATCAAACAGACCAACAGCGCCAATCCGCGGTGAAATAATTGCGTCGGGCGGATCACCAGCAAGCCTTGAGCGCGCGATACGATCTTGAACGATATTGAATGCATCGACCATCACGGTCGAGATGCCGGGGCTGCTTTCACCTTTGCCGAACATCTGACGCTGGAGCAGCCTGCGCATCGCGTTCTTGGCGCGGCTGCCGGTGGATTGCCCTGGTGGATCGGATCCCTCTCCAATATCGGAGTCGTCCACTTGGTCTTGCGGCAACTCATCGAGCTGCGGCATGACGGTACCGCGGGCGCAATTGTCGTTGTTGAGGTTGACGGCAATCACGTATCGCGCGCCAAGAGCTCGGCAGACAGTGACCGGGATCGGATTGACGAGCGCGCCATCGAAAAGCCAGCGGCCGTCAATTTTGACAGGTCGGAAAATGCCGGGCAGCGCGTAGGAAGCACGCATTGCCGTTACCAGCGGGCCCCGCGATAACCAAACCTCGTGGCCGGTGCCGATCTCGGTTGCAACCGCAGTGAAGCGGCGCGGGAGATCTTCAATCATCATCCCTTCAAGATGCGCCTCCAGGCGTTCACCAAGTCGCTGGCCCGAGATGAGACCCGTACCTGCAAAGTTGAAATCGAGATAACCGAACACGCGCCGAACAGTGAGTTCGCGCGCGAAATGCTCCAATTGATCGAGATGCCCAGCCGCGTAACATCCGCCGACGACAGCGCCGATTGATGTTCCAGCGATGATATCGGGCTTGATGCCCACGGCATCGAGCGCGCGTAGCACTCCGATATGGGCCCAACCTCGCGCGGCCCCGCCGCCTAATGCCAATCCGATCTTACCTGTCGGTGCCGTCCCGTTTGCCGCCATTGCGGACCTCATTTCAGTCAATCTGGCGCGTGTTTCCGTGGCGTTCCACCCTTCGTGTCCGGACGTGCAATCGACGTGCCGTTGTTTTCTTTGTTGTCGGACGAAGTGCCGACTTTGGGAAACCCGTACCCGCTGAAGCCAACCCTCGAATGCCGTGAAAATCCAGTACTTCGAAGGGCTGCTGCAGCGACTCACTACTTTAATGTTAATTGATGTTAGCCTTCAGCGATTAAAGGGGTGCTACCGAAAGCGTGATGCGCAGCGACAATTCGATGCTGCGTTGCCGAGAAATCGCTTTGAATTTTTAGCGAGTGCAGCATTTTCCGCGGATCCCGGATGTACGATCAGCGGGGCGGGGTCGTTGTGCACATTCGCGGCGGCAATCACTGCCTTCAGGTGCGAGGCTTTAATTCCGAATGCGTCGGATCAGATGTATTGGGTATGATCTGGCGATAGAAGCAGCTGCGGGCGCCGGTGTGGCAGGCCTTTCCCGCGCCTGTTACCGTGACCTTCAGCCAGACGGTATCCTGATCGCAATCGGTTGCGATTTCTAAGATCGTGAGCACATTGCCGCTCTCCTCGCCCTTTTTCCAAAGCTTCTTGCGCGAGCGGCTGTAGAAGTGCGCTTCTCCAGTTTTCAGCGTTGCCTCTAGCGCTTGCGCATTCATCCAGGCAAACATCAGTACTTCGCCAGTGGCGGCATCGGTACAAATGGCCGGAATCAATCCATTCGGATCAAAGCGAGGCGTAAACCGGGAGCCGTGCTCGAGGTCCTGTGTCGAACCTGGGCGTGGGAAGGATGAGGTCGTCTCGGCCATCGACATAAATCCGGTCTTGGTAAATGAATTGGGCCAGCGGATGCTCCCGTCCGGCTCCGACATGTCCTATATAGTGGGTTGATTGTCCCGTCACGTCCGGCCGGGCACGTCTGGCCAGTCAGCGGATTTGCGGTTTGGGCGGATTGCGCGTGCTGCCAACCCTCGAACACGGTTTCAAACCGAAGAGTTGAGATGACCCAGCTTGATTCGATCTACAACACGAAGATCTTGGAACTAGCGGCAGCTATCCCGCGCACGGCCCGGCTCGCGCATCCAGATGCCACGGCGACCGCGCACTCCAAACTTTGTGGTTCGACCGTCACGGTCGATATCGTGGTCGATAATGATGTGATCGTTGATTTCGGACAGACGGTGAAGGCGTGCCTTCTCGGACAGGCGGCGGCCTCGCTGGTCGGGCGCGAAATCGTCGGCACAACCGGCCAGGAAATCCGCGCGGTGGGTGAGACGATGCGCGCCATGCTGAAGGAGAACGGTTCCCCGCCAACCGGCAAATGGGCCGATCTTGCAGTGCTCGAACCCGTGCGCGACTACAAGGCGCGGCATACGTCGACGTTGCTCGTGTTCGAAGCGATCACGCGCGCCCTCGACGAAATTGCGTCGCGCGGATCACCATCGGGTGCGGTTCGGTCCGCCTGACGCTCGTGATTGACATCGCCAAATGGTTCTTGAAGGCTCCCATCCACGTCTACCGCTGGACGCTGAAGCCGCTCATCGGCATGGAGTGCCGGCATCTGCCGACGTGCTCTGAGTATGCGCTCGCGGCAATCGATAAGAATGGTGCATGGCGCGGCTTCTGGCTGACGCTGTCACGAATCCTGCGCTGCAATCCGTGGGGATCGTCGGGCTATGATCCGCCACCCGATATCAGAACCACGTCGCATCCTTTCGCGCCCTGGGCTTATGGTCGCTGGACGGGTCGGCATATCAAACCGCTTCCCACAGGGGACGATCACGGCTGTGACGGTTGCGGGCGGGATCACTAGAGATGATCTTTTGCATTCGGACAGCCATTCGATGGTGCGCGAGATGACCCGATTGAGGACTGCACGGTCGGCATTGCTTACTTTTGTGCGCTGATTGCGCCTGCTCATCACTGCGCGGCAAGCTGCTCCAGCAATGCTCGTGCGCCCGCAACGCCGGCCGCATCGGCCTGACGATAAAGTTCGCCAGCGCGTTG
>AERA01021385.1_pt1 | contig 14682 bp, 13 predicted proteins | sample 267968 | NCBI WGS metagenome assembly AERA01 (sample SAMN02954363, study PRJNA61401) | activated sludge metagenome | biome: terrestrial; feature: wastewater treatment plant; material: activated biomass; isolation source: activated biomass of an industrial wastewater treatment plant | reverse complement strand
GAACTGGAACGAAAAGCGCCTCTTCGTTTCCGGTTTGGGCATCGACCAGGTTCATCCAGCAGCCTTTTGTCTGGCAAACCTCGCTGACCTTGGCCCGGAAAGTCACATTGACCGAGTCGGCCGTATCGAGTTGTTTGACGATCTCGGCAAATGAAACCGCCGCATCCGGGTTGGAAACGCCTTCGCCAAAGGTATTGGTTGGGGTTTCTGCTTCCTGTTGGGTCGCATTGTTTTGGCAACCGATCGAGAGGGTCAACGCCATCAGGGCGCTGAACAATGAAATGGTGATTTTACGCATGTGCATGGATAGATTGAGAATCAGGGTGCAAAAGTAACCGATTGGCAGCGATCCTGACAAGTGGAAGGGTTAACGGGTAGTTATCGACGATATTCGATCCAAGACCTCGGTGTGCCCGGGCATCATGGATCAGTATAATAATTAAATTACTGAAAAACAGCTATTTAGTCAAGCAATATCCTGGGTGGAATGCCGTAGATATTGACAATATTCGATCTGAAGCCCCCGGATAGTACACACAATCCCGATTTTTACTAAATTTGCGGCCCGTTTTTACGGGACATTTTGATCATCGCGCTTGCAGCCATACTGAGCCTGCAGGCTACAAACCCAAGCGAAACTGCCATGCGGCATTATGAACTCACATTCATCGTAGATCCGGTATTGTCCAATGAGGACATCCAGAGCATCCGGAAGACCTACGAAGACCTCGTCAAAAAGGAGGGTAACAAAATCGTCCATGTCGATGACATGGGCTTGCGTCAATTAGCCTACCCGATCAACAAGCGCAACTCCGGCATTTATTACAGCATCGAATTTGAAACAGCTGTCGGGGAATCCATCGCACCGATCGAACTGGCCATGCGCCGGGATGAACGCATCATGCGATACCTGACTGTCGCGCTCGACAAATTCGGTATCAAGTACAACGAAGACAAGCGAAACGGGCTCATCAAAAAGGCCGCTCGCGGCAAGCGCAAAGGCGCAAAAACGGAGGTCGTCGAAACCGTAGCGGTCAAAGAGGTTGAGGTGAAAAAACCGGTTGACAAATCCGAAGAAGAATAATACCATTCACTGACCATTCAGAACCATTTTCATCATGGCTTCACAAGAAGATATAAAGTTTCTCAGCAATCCCAACATTGGCAAGCAACGCAAGAAGTATTGCCGTTTCAAGAAATTTGGCATCCGCTATATCGATTACAAGGATCCCGATTTCCTGGCCCAGTTCCTGAACGAACAAGGCAAGATCCTGCCACGTCGCATCACGGGCAACTCGTTGAAATACCAGCGTAAAGTATCCCAGGCGGTCAAGCGCGCACGCCACCTGGCTTTGCTTCCGTTTGTCACTGACCTTCTGAAATAATCGCGCTCAAACCCATCCGAACATGGAAGTTATCCTGCTCAAAGACATCGATACCCTGGGCGAACGCCACGAAGTTGTGAAGGTAAAACCGGGATATGCCCGCAATTACCTCATTCCCTCAAAACTGGCCCTGGTCGCCAATGATAATAATCGGGCTAAACTCGATAAACTGCGCGCTGATGAAGCCGCCCATGAGGCCGAGCGCATCGCCGAATTCAAGGAACTCGTCGCCAAACTCGAAGGTCAAACCTTGCGCATTGGCGCGAAAGCCGGCACCACCGGCAAGATCTTCGGTAGCGTGACGAATGTACAGATCATGCAAGCCCTCAAAGAACAAATGGGCATTGACGTGATCCGCAAAAAGATTGAACTGGCTGAGGAAATCAAGGTCCTGGGCACGTACACCGCACAGGTCAATTTCCATCCGGAAGTCCACACGACCATCCAGTTTGAAGTCGTAGAAGAATAGAACCAACCTGATTTCCCGGTGAAAGAACCTGGAAACGATGAATTGGCCTGCGGGATGAAAATCCACAGGCCTTTTTCATTTTCAGGGTATTACCGGAGAATCCGGGGTCGAAATAATCGTTAACATAGCATCAGATTTGATTGACTGACCCCAAAACAGTACATGAACTTTCCGGGAATCCGTCATCAGCGCTGTTTATCCCCCCTGAATCCCTTAATTTTAAGGACTTTGAGTCTCAATCCCTTGCCACAGACTCGTAACCAATTAAAAAATTTTGACATATGAGACACAACATCAAATTATTTGGACTTAGCCTTTTGCTTGGCCTGGCCATGATCCTGGTGTATAGCTGTTCCAAAGATGATATCGCGGCGCCAGCCGACTTTCGCCTGGAAGATCGTAACCCAAAATTCACCGGCCCGGCTTCGAACATAGCCCTGGTGGGACTTGGCGCGGACAGCATGCTTTACCTGATCCGTTCGGGACCTCCGGCTACGGCGAGTGAAAAAATTGCCATTACGCAATTGCGCCCGGGAGAATATTTCCTGGCGATCGAGACCGATCCTGTCAACAAAATCCTGTATGGCGTCTCTGACATGAGTACGCTGTATACGATCGACCTGGCCACCGGCGCGGCTACACCGGTTTCTCAAGCGGCCTTTACACCGGCCATTGATGGTCGCACCGTTGCATTCGATTTCAATACGATCGATAACACGCTGAGGCTGATTACTGACAATGGACAGAATCTTCGCATTGACCCCACCACCGGACAGGTCGTGGCTATAGATGTTCCGCTCAACACGGATCTGTATTCGCTGAACGGGGCCGCTTTCATGCCGCCAGTCCGTGGTCGGTCAAACATGTATGCCATTGACGGCGTCACCGGTAATGTGCTGATCATGGCCAATCCGGCTAATGGCATCGTCCAGGTCATCGGGAACACCGGCCTGACCCTGAATGGTGAAGGCGGTTTTGAGATTGCTCCTGATTTTGGTGCCTATTCCGTGCAGCTTTGCTCCGGTGGTGTGACTGACGACACACAGGAGGAAGCCTACAGATTGCTATCGATTGATTTGCGCCGCGGCATGGCCCGCAACCTTGGTGTACTCCCCCGCATGGTGGGTTTGGCGGTACACCCATGATAAATTGAAAGGTGATCGTTTGTAAATTGCCCGTGCAGTCCAATTAGGATCATTTGAGGGTTGCACGGGCATTTTTTTTTGCCCTCGAAAAATCCAAACGCTATTCATGTCCCGTAGATAGGAGAAATCAAAAAACCTACGGATATGAAATCTCCACTTCAATTTTTACTCCTCATCTCGGGTTTATTCTTTTCCCTCATCCTGCTGCCGGGCTGTGAAAAAGAAGATCTTCAGACGCCATCTGATGCGTTGCTGGAAAACAGAAGTCACCAGGATCTAGCTCGTAAGGCCCTTTTCTATGGGCTCACCCAGGACCAGCAATTGATCCAGTTTGCATCTGGCAGGACCTATCGCGAGATCGGGCAGATGCCAATTACGGGATTGCCAGCTGGTGAGCTTTTACTGGCTATTGACTTTCGTCCTGCAACAGGTCAACTCTATGGCGTTTCAGATCGAAACCTGTTATACCAGATCAACACCAATTCCGGCAGGGCAACCGCAATTTCATCAACCCCTTTTACACCAGGGATCAACGGCAAACTGGCCGGATTCGATTTTAATCCCACAGTGGATCGCATCCGGTTAGTGACCGAGAACGAACAGAATCTTCGTTTGCATCCGGAGACCGGTGCAGTTGTGGCCATTGACGGGGATTTGAATCCGGGCGACCAGGACATCAATGCGGTGGCGTATACAAACAGTTTCGCCGGTACGACCTCCACCACATTGTATGATGCCGATTTTCAACAGGATAAACTCTTCCGTCAAAACCCACCCAACGGTGGCGGACTCGAACTCGTCGGCACGATGGGCACCGGGATTAAGGGAGATGGCGGATTTGACATTTCGCCGGACAATAAAGTGGCCATTGCCGTGGTCACCAATATTCCAAAAGGGATTGAAGGCAATGCGGCTTATGGTCAAAACGTACGATCCCGTTTTTTCAGGATCGATCTGAATACGGGAAAGGCAACACCTGCCGGAACCAGCCAGCTCAGCATCATCGGGATCGCGATCGCGTCTGATCCAATAGCCTATGCAGTAGATCGAAGCGGACAATTGCTGATCATGAATCCGGAAAGGCCGGGCAGTATGATTGTCAAAACGATCTCCGGCCTGATGCCGGGTGATGCGATCGTGGGTATTGACATGCGCCCCGCGACCGGACAATTGTATGCATTGGGAAAAAGCAGCCGGTTTTATGTGATCAATATGGCCAATGGCGCTGCAACAGTTGTCGGCACCCAACCATTTTCACAGCGGTTGAACGGCAACTGGTTCGGATTTGATTTCAATCCTACGGTTGATCGTATCCGCATTGTCAGCGACAAAGGACAAAATCTGCGCATGCATCCCGTAACGGGCGATGTGGCTTTTGTGGATGGTGGTTTGCAACCCGGAAATCCGCAGATCTCGGCTGCGGCGTATACCAATAATTTCGCAGGCGCAACCACTACAACCTTATATGTAATCGACCATATGACGAATATGCTGATGAGCCAGATCCCGCCAAACGATGGCATACTCAACGCGATCAGTCTGCTCAGCATGGACATTACCGAGTACAATGGATTTGATATCGGTAGCAATACCGGCAGAGCGTGGGGTATATTTTCCACCCTCCAACAATCGTTTTTGGCAGAGGTAAACCTGGCCAGTGGCCAGATGATGATGATCATGCCGATGCAGGATGATGTAGTCGGTTTCACCGTAGGGTTAAATCAATGATCCGAATGGGCAAGTGATTTGGAGGAATGGGTTCCGGTTGATTCGGGACCCATTTTTTTTCTGCCCATCAGGATAGACAGTCCTGGAATATCGTCATATGAAGAATAGATTTAATCTATTCGTAACTTTAGTGCTCAAACATTTCGTATGAGTCAATCCCAGGCCTTTGAGGTCGTCGGTGGTCGCAAGTTGTCCGGAGAATTACAGCCTCAAGGCGCGAAGAATGAAGCCCTGCAGATCATCAGCGCGGTATTGCTGACCGATCAGCCGGTGGAGATCTCCAACATCCCCGATATCGTGGACATCCGCATGCTGATGGAGTTGCTGAGCGGATTGGGAGTTAAAATTGATAAACTGGGCGACGGACATTTCCGTTTCCAGGCGGATAACCTCAACCTGGACCATTTCGCTACGGACTCCTTCCAGCAAAGCAGTCGGAAAATTCGCGGGAGTGTGATGCTGATCGGTCCATTGCTGGCGCGCATTGGCAAAGCGTACTTACCCAAACCCGGAGGCGACAAGATCGGGCGGCGCAGACTCGACACCCATTTCCTGGGTTTTGCAGAACTGGGTGCGCGGTTTGTATACGACGAAGAACGGCATCAATATTCGGTCGATGCCGGTGACGGGTTGAAAGGCGGTTATATCCTGATGGATGAAATATCGGTCACTGGTACCGCGAACGTACTTATGGCCGCTGTACTGGCAGAAGGCACCACTACCATTTACAATGCGGCGTGTGAGCCCTACTTGCAACAGCTCTGTCGCTTGCTCACAGGCATGGGCGCGCGCATTGAAGGACAGGGCTCCAACCTACTGGTGATCCATGGCGTAGAAAAACTGCACGGCACGACTCACCGGATCTTGCCCGATATGATCGAGATTGGTTCGTTTATCGGCCTCGCGGCGATGACCCAATCCACACTGCGCATCAAGAACTGCCAGGTAAAAGAGCTGGGTTTGATCCCCCGCATTTTTGAACGGCTGGGTATCGAGATCCAGGTGGAGAATGATGATTTAATTATTCCTGAGCAAGAGGTGTATGAGATCCAGACCTTTATTGATGGATCGATCATGACAATCTACGATGCGCCGTGGCCTGGATTTACACCGGATCTGATGAGTATTGTGCTGGTCGTCGCCACGCAGGCGCGGGGCAGTGTCCTGATCCATCAAAAAATGTTTGAAAGCCGGTTGTTTTTTGTCGACAAACTGATCGACATGGGTGCGCGCATCATTCTTTGCGATCCGCACAGAGCGACGGTGATCGGACTGGAGCGCAAATTTCCATTGCGCGGCATCGAGATGAGTTCGCCGGACATTCGTGCGGGTGTTGCGTTATTAATCGCAGCGATGTCGGCCAAAGGGAAGTCCGTCATTCACAATATCAACCAGATCGATCGGGGATATCAACATATCGACACCCGGTTGAATGCGGTCGGTGCAGATATCCGTCGGATCAATGTGTAGACGATCCCTATTTCGCACGTTCCACGACAAACCCGATCAGATCTTCCATCGCTGATGTAGCCGGTGACGGCGGCATATCCTGCAGAAGCGTGTACGCTTTTTCGACATATTCATTCATGACCTGCGTGGCATACTGGATACCGCCATGCGCGTAGACCTGGCCGATCAGTTCGCGCACTTTCGTTTTGTTTTTGTTTTCTTTTTCCACGATCCGGATCAACTGCTTGCGCAATTTCGGATCCGCTTGTTGTAATGTATAGATCAGGGGCAGGGTCATCTTTTTTTCCTGGATATCAATCGCCCTGGGTTTGCCGACATCACTTTCCCCATAATCAAACAGGTCGTCCTTGATCTGGAACGCGATGCCAACAGTTTCGCCAAACAAATAATACTGCTCAATAGTCGCTTTATCGTCAGTTACGGATGCCGCGCCGGCTGCACAGGATGCACCGATCAATGAGGCCGTTTTTTTCCGGATAATATCGAAGTAAACGGCTTCTGTGATATCGAGTTTGCGCGCTTTTTCAATTTGCAGCAATTCACCCTCGCTCATGTCCCGCACCGCGCGCGACAGGATCTGGAGCACATCATAGGCTTCATTGTCCAGCGCGACCAATAATCCACGGGAAAGCAGGTAGTCACCGACCAGGACCGCGATCTTGTTTTTCCAAAGCGCATTAATACTGAACACGCCTCGCCGCTGATGCGCGTCATCCACTACGTCATCATGCACGAGGGTCGCCGTATGCAGTAATTCAACCAACGATGCCGCAGTATAACTTTTCGGTGTAATGTCGCCGCACATGCGTGCAGAGAGCAGGACGAACAGCGGCCGCATTTGTTTTCCCTTCCGGTGCACGATATAGTGCATGATCTTGTCGAGCAGGGGTACGCGACTGCGGACAGATTCCCGGAAATGGCGTTCAAAAGCTTCCAGCTCAGAAGCTATCGGTGCTTTGATATCCCGAAGTGATTTGCTCACCGATCAGCAGGGTTATGCGAAGGAAGAGATCGTCCGTTCATACTTACCAGGATCACAATGGCAATGCAAAGGAAGAAGAAGGTGCCCAGTTTGTCCGTTTCGACGGTGTCATTGAGTGTGAGGACAAAGAGACTGCAACAAAATGAAACCAAAGCAGCCATCAACAAGCTCCTGTAAAAACCTTTTTCGGTCCGGTGCCATAATCGTTCACCATAGACGAGGACTGCGGTGATGAGGATGATAAAGATCAGGATGCCCACCAGGCCCTGTTCGACGGCCACCATGAGATAATAATTATGAATGCCGGATTGTTCCGGGTTGTCACTCACATAGGTCGTAAAATGCCGGTCCGTGTATTGATGATATTGGCTGTAAAACGTAGCGGGACCAAAACCCAGGACCGGTTTTTCCTTCACCATATAAAACCCGGCCACCCAGCGATAGAACCGTTCCACCGTGGAGATATCTTCCATCTTCGCGGTCGCGCTGATCAGATCATCAAAATGACGGTGCGTAATGGTCTTTTCATAATCCGGTGCAAAATCAAGATACCGGTTATTGTAGGTCATCCATCCGGTGATCAGCACAAGCGCGGTCAAACTCACCAGGATGGCCACCCGCATCAATCGCCAGCGGATGATCAGATACGCGCCCGCCGCGATCGGAATACACAGCCAGGCCGCACGCGTATAGGAAAAGTAAATCCCGATCACCATCAGGCCCAACAAACCGACCATAGCCCATCGCGCCCACCATTGCGCAAACCAGTGCCGGGCTTCCCAGGCAAATGGAAGCAGGATGCCCAGACAACACGCGTAGTCTACGTGATTGCGGTAGATCGGAATGACCGCGCGATTGATATCCGCAAAACTGAATGAGTATTGACTGTGCCTGATCTGGATAATGATGATCGTTACCGCCAGCGGGATCATCAGGAACACTGCCCAGCGTTTGTAATCCGGCTTCTCTCTGAGCAGCAGCAGAGGCAGCAGCACAAAACAGACCAGGTACCAACCTTTGGCCAGCGTATACTTGGTGGAATACCAGATATCCGTTGAGGTTACTGTGGTCATGATGATCCAGAAAAAATGGATCATGACCAGGATCATGAGCGGATGGTAAAGAAACCGGAACGAAAAATCCTTGTGCCGCAAAAACAAATACACCGGTAGCAGAAAACAGGACAACCACATCAGGGGCTCCACCGGAAAATCGGTGGAAAACCCGCCAGGCAGATCGAGTTCGACCGAAAACGGGATGGTGGCCCAAAGCCACAGATAGATCATTTTATAATCCCGTAAACCAAACAGTATGATGATGCCCAGGAACGGAATGAGCAGGAATATCCATTCACGCTGCGCAAGAAACGCCAGGAGACAGATGGCCGGGATCACGATCAATCCGCCCAGCCACAAGGCCTCTGTCCCGTAGCGGGCTTTTATCCGGTCAGCAATGGCGGTCACCGGTCCAAAGATAGCCGAAGGCCTGTATTTCCGCTTTTATTCCTGGATCGTCCCATAGCCCCGAAGCAAAGCGGAAAAGTCTATTTTTACTCCACACTATCAACCGGAGGACCGTGCTAGGATTGTTCAAGAAGAACCTGATGTTCAACAGTTTAATGCTGTTGCCATACACCATCCTTCTCCGGCTGCTGACCTTCTTTTTTCCTTCCGTGCCACTCTCGGGAACGATTTCCGGAAGTTGGGGTGGTGATTTTATCAAGGTTGTCCAGGCGTGGGGAACTGGAGAGATCCTGTTTACCTCCCTGCTGATCTTCCTGCAGGCCGTTTTTATCAACAGGCTGTTTATCCGCCACAGCATGACCGGCGAGATCAATTTATACCCCGGATTCTGCTATGTGTTATTGACCTCTTTCCATCCGGCCTTCTTTGGGTTTTCCTCCGTGATGCTGGCGAATACCACATTGCTCTTTGCCTTTGCGTACCTGTTTGATGCGCTGAAAAAAGAGGGATCGGAGGAAAATAAATTCATGATTGGCTTGTGGCTTGCGGTATCCGGATTGTTCTATACGCCGTATCTCGTATTGTTGCTGTTTGGACTGGTGGGGCTGAGCATTTTGAAGACGGTCAGAATGAAGGAAGTGTTTCAATACCTCACCGGGTATATCACTCCTTTCTTCGTAGGCTGGCTGGTATTGATTATTTCGACCGGACAATTGATGCCGCCGGATTTTTCCATGCTCCGCGACATCGGGTTGCCTGCATTGGACCGGTTCAATCACGAATCAGATATCCTGGCGCTGACGATCATCGGGTTATTGCTCCTGGTGAGTTTATTGGGCTATTCGCAAATGGTGGCGCGAAAAAATATTCATGCGCAGAAGAAGATTGATACGCTCTACACCTTTCTCTTTTTCTGTGCCATTATGGCCTTTTTCCAACCGGTGCTCACCATCCCGTTCCTGATCGTCCTCTGGATCCCGCTGTCCCTGTTTATGGCGAATTTTATTCTCCAGGTCAGGCTGACCGCCATTGCGGAATCCATCCATTTCATCCTGGTCGTGATGGCATGGCTGACCCAGGTGTTGTGGGTCATGTGACCCAATTTCGTTAACTTCGGAGCCACGACGCCTTCCTTCTTCCAGTCCGGGAGCTCTCCAGAGGCGGGTATTGGTGAGCGTAAATCCAGGCAGTTCATGAGCCAAAGGACTTGGACATATATTGATGATCATGGTTTTCGCCATCGCATCGGGCTGTTCCACGGGGACCAGACCCGGCACCTGATGGTCTATTGTGATGCCCAGATCGTGATCATCGATTTCGCCGTCACGTCTGCCAAGAATTACTCCTTTTTTATCAACGAAGACCTGATGGATATTGAAGTGGGTGAAACCGATGGAAACTTCTCCTACGCGATCTCGTTGGACGAAAAATCAGATACCCCCAAAAACCGCTGGCGCAAAGAGCAGGCCCGGGAAGAGCGACAGCACGTTTTCTTTGCGGCGGTGATCATGATCCTTTTCATTTCGGGCATCCTCTATTTGCTTTTATAGGGGAATGACTAAATTTGGCGCCCCAATGGTGGACCGCTTAGATACGTACGTAGAGAGCCTGGTATTCGTGGCTCAACAACCTGTAACCCGGGAAGACATCCGGTATAACCTTGAAAATGCACTCCAGGTCACGATCGACCCCGATGACATTGAACAGTCACTGGATCGGCTGAAGGAGAAATACTGGGACGACCATTTTTCAATGGAGATCGTGGAAATCGCCGGCGGATTCCAGTTTGTGACCAAAGGCGCCTATCATCATGTGGTCGGCCAATATCTCAAGCAACTGACCAAACGCCGGCTCTCCAAAGTTGCCCTGGAAACTCTGGCCATTGTAGCCTATAAGCAACCCGTTTCCCGCGCCGAAATCGAGCAGATCCGGGGTGTTAATTCCGAATACGCGCTGGATAAACTCCTGGAAAAGGAACTGGTCGAGATCGTCGGACGTGCTGACGGCCCCGGCAAACCACTCATTTACCGGACCAGTGAGAAATTCATGGATTATTTCGGCCTGAAATCCATGGACGACCTGCCTCAACTCAAGGAATTCCAGCTCGCCACAGAGGAGATCGGTGAACCTTCCGCACTGGAAGAGGTTGTATCCGTGGAACGGCAATCACCGCAAAATGGTGAACCCTCCACTGCCGCCTTTACCGATGAGTCCGAATAAAATCAACACGCCGGAATCCGAGGGCCTTCCCGTCAACCGGGTGGCCAACAGCCCACTGATCACGATCAAGCCGGAGCAATGGGTGCCAACGACCCATCCCGTCACTTTGGATTTGAAAGATTTTCTCTTCCAGGGCCTCATCCTGAAGGAAAAGGATTTCCGGGACCAGGTCAGCGCACATGACTGGACGGCGTATCGCGACCAGGTGCTCTGTGTGTATTGCTCCGCCGATGCGATCATTCCGAACTGGGCATATATGATCATCACTGCATCCGCATCCGCTTTTGCCAAGGATATCTTTTTTGGTACAGCCGATCAGTGGAAAACGGACCAGTTGCTCAAAACGATTGACCGGCTCGATATCGAGACCTATCGTGATCAACCTGTCGTCATTAAAGGCTGTGCTGATGAATTTGTGATAGGCCCCGAAGTTTATCTCGCGATCACAAAAAAACTTTTACCCGCTGTTAAATCCCTGATGTTCGGTGAGCCCTGTTCCACTGTTCCGGTGTACAAGCGACCCCGCACGGCAGGATAATTACCTAATTTCGGCCCGTGTATACGGCAGCCGATATCGCCGCTCTCTTTCCGGAAGGTACTCATCAACTGGCTGAGCCCTCATCGCCGGTCAGGCATATCTGTATCGACAGTCGACGCGCAGCATGGATGACAGATGCCATTTTCATCGCGCTGTCTGGCGCGAGAAAGGATGGCCATGAATTCATTCAGCATGCATGGGAACAGGGCATCCGCACTTTTCTGATTGACGAAAAATTGAGTCAACCTGCATTGCCGGGATGTAATTGGATACGTGTACCAAACGTCCTGGCGGCATTTCATGACATGGCGAAAGCGCATCGGAAGCGTTACCATGGCCAGTTGGTGGCCATCACGGGCAGCAACGGGAAGACGTGGGTCAAGGAGTGGTTGTACATGCTGCTTTTCTCCGGCAAGCCGGTGTATCGTAGTCCGGGCAGCTACAACAGCCAGGTAGGTGTGCCCCTGTCTGCCTGGAATATTCCACTGAATAGTGAGATAGCAATCCTGGAAGCCGGGATCTCTGCGCCGGACGAAATGGCCAGGCTTGAATCGATCCTGCATCCGGATATCGTCATTTTTACCCACCTGGGCGATGCGCATGATGAAGGGTTCAATGGCGATTCACAATTCAAGCTCAATGAAAAACTTCGCCTCTGTGGTCAGGCCAGGACCATTGTTTTTCCGGAAGATGAAACGGTTCTCGCTGCCGCCATTCGGGACCAGTTCGGGGATCGGAAATTGATTTCCTGGGGCGAGCATCCTTCGGCGACCATCGTGACACGAAGTGAACGGGAAGGGCAGGGAACGCGCGTTTATTTTGAAACGGGGAATCAGCAGGGCGAATATGTCATTCCATTTTCCGGAAGCATCCCGGTGGCGAATAGCCTGTCCTGCCTGGGTGGCCTGGTCGCCCTTGGATTGGATACAGCGGATTTTGTATCCGGGTTTGAAGACCTGGTCCCGATCGATATGCGGCTGCGGGCGGAAGACGGAATACAGGGTTGCGTGATCATCAATGACAGCTACAGCCTGGACCTGGATTCATTGCAATACGCACTTGAAAGTTTGGATATCGCCGGACCGAGTCAAAAGAAAACGATTATTCTTTCTGACCATGCTTTTGGCCGGCAGGGCATGATTGATGAAGCGGCGAAAATGATCACCGGTGCAGGGGTCGATAAACTGATTTGCATCGGCGAAGAAATTCAATCGATCTCGAAAAACCTGGATCCGAATATCCGGACTTCATTCTTTGCCAATACGGATGAGTTTTTGCGAAAAGAATTACTCGCGGATTTTCAACGTGAAGTGATTTTGTTGAAAGGGGCCCGAAGATTCGGTTTTGAAAAAATTGCCAGGGCGTTGCGCGCACGATCCCACAGTGCGGTATTGCATGTGGACTTCGGCGCACTGGATCACAACCTCCGGTATTTCTACAAACGCATTCAACCCGGGGTGAAAAAGATCGCTGTCGTCAAGGCCAATGCATACGGTGCCGGCAGCCGTGAGATATGTCGCTTCCTTTCCTATCAGCATATTGATATGCTGGCCGTGGCGCTGATCGATGAAGGGATTGAATTGAGAGACGGTGGCATTCAGTTGCCGGTCATGGTGCTCAACCCGGATCCGGACGGGATGGAGTTGATCCTCCAGTATCACCTTGAACCGGAGATCTACAACACGCAGATACTGGCCAGCCTCATTCGGGAATGCAGTTTCCGGCAGGAGCCTGTGCGCATACATATCAAACTCGATTCCGGAACGCACCGGTTGGGTTTTGTCGATTCTGATCTAGGGCAGTTGATCCGCGCCTTGAAAGATCACCCGCTCATCCAGGTCGGTTCTGTGTTTACGCATCTGTCTGCCAGCGATGATCCGACATGGGATGATTTCACTCATGAGCAGGCGAGGCGATTCAGCAGCATGTATGAAACGCTATGCACCGGACTCGGCTACCGGCCGCCACGACACATCCTGAGCACCTTTGGCATTTTGCGCTTTCCGGAATACCAGTTTGAATATGTCCGGCTGGGCATCGGTCTCTATGGCGTGGGGCTGGCTGAACGGAGCGAATTGTTGCCCGTCCATCACTTAAAAGCGAAAGTCCTTCATGTGCAGGAGATCGAGCCCGGTGAATCGGTGAGCTATGCCCGCAGTTTTATCACGGACAGGAAAAGAAGGATCGCCACTGTCAATATTGGTTATGCGGATGGATTGCCCCGAAGTGCCGGAGATAAGGGGTATTCGCTGTCCATCCGGGGGAAAAAAGCACCCATCACCGGACGGGTTTGTATGGATATGACCATGATCGATGTATCGGACATTCCCGAAGTCCGGGTGGGGGATGAAGTGGTGGTTTTTGGAAAAGGACACCCGATCGATGACCTGGCCGCGCTTTGCGGAACCATTCCCTATGAGATCCTGACTCACCTGCACGAGCGGATCCGCAAGGTGTACGAACACGGATCTTAGTGACCCCGGCGCCAGGTGCGCATGTCCGTTTTTGACCTCAATAGCTCATTGATTTGTTAATCCGGCGTTTGCTATTGCTCCGGGCCTGTTTTTTTAGGTAAAATCGTGCCGCCATCGGCCTTCTGGGCGAATATGGCTATTTTTGCGCCCTCTTTTAACCACATTCATGATGATCCATATGCGTCACTCATTGAGCTTGTTTGTGTTATTGCTTGGCACCTGCCTGGTTTCCGGGCAAAGCCCGGATCCGGTGCTGTTTACTGTCAGCAAGGAGCCAGTTCATGTTTCCGAGTTTTCCTACATCTACAGCAAGAACAACCGCGAGGATGCTGATTTCTCGGAAGCCAGCCTTCGGGAATATCTCGACCTCTATATCAAATTCAAACTCAAGGTGCAGGAAGCATATGCGATGGGCCTCGATTCACTGCCCCAGCTGCAGCAGGAATTGAACGGCTACAGGAAGCAACTGGCCGAGAGTTATCTGAACGATCGTGAGATCACAGACCGGTTAGTCCGGGAAGCATATGACCGCATGCAGGAGGATATCCGGGTTTCACACATCCTCGTCGAGATCCCGGATCCCCACGACACACTCGCCGCGTTTAATCGTATCTGGGATCTTCATGCCCGTCTGGTCAAAGGGGAGCCCTGGGACAAGATTTGCATGACCGCTTCGGATGATAAAACATCGCGCGAAATGAGTGGTGATATCGGGTTCATCACAGCCATGTTGCCTAGCGGTTTTTATGAATTTGAAACGGCAGCCTATACCACGCCCGTCGGTGAATTTTCAAAACCGGTCAGAACG
>AERA01001279.1_pt1 | contig 14731 bp, 17 predicted proteins | sample 267968 | NCBI WGS metagenome assembly AERA01 (sample SAMN02954363, study PRJNA61401) | activated sludge metagenome | biome: terrestrial; feature: wastewater treatment plant; material: activated biomass; isolation source: activated biomass of an industrial wastewater treatment plant | reverse complement strand
GTCACCGCGCGTAACCGCCCACACGCCTGCTGTGCTAAGGACCAGCGCGCCGCTGTCCAGGCAAACGGCCACTCGGTCAACGAGGGCAGAGATACTGTCGCGCCCGCGCTCCACTGTAAAAACGTGGACGTGCAGCGTGTGATCGCTGCCTAGCCCGCAATCGGACTCCCACGGCAGCACTTGCGGGATCGCCAACCGCATAAACGGTGGATCAATGCTCGCGCCCCAATCCGCGGAGATGCGATTGCCAACGGCCGCGGCTATGGCGGGATCCGCCATCAGTTTTGTGCGCACGGCCTCTAGGATTTCGAGCGTCGCGTCCAGCATTAGCGCCCCGCCCCCCGCAGCGACCGACGCACCGCGACAGCGATAGCGGCACTAATGCGACCCCGCAGCCCGCGAAACGCGGGGTCTAGGAACGGGCGCGGCGCGATGCGGCCGTCCTCTGTCCCCAGTTCGAGCGGCACTGCGTACGGTGTCGCCGTACCGACGTCCACGGTTAACGTTGCCTCGTGGCCTACCCACGTCATTGACTGCGCTAAGCGGCCACTGTCGCCGGCAGGGCTTTCGCCCGGTGCTGACGCCTGATGCAGTGCGCCTTTGCGCCAGCGCGACGGCCGCACCGCGCCCGTTTTGGATCCCTCCATAATGCGGCGCGCGGCGTCATCGGCCACGAGTTGGCCGCCCTGCCGCAGCACCGTGTAGACGGCCCTGCGCGTGCGCGCGGGGATTGCCCCAAGTCTCCGGTTTAGCGATGCGCGGCCTGCGATGCGGCTCATGATCGTGCCCCCCAAACTGACCACGTCGCCCCGCCAGCGTCCTGCTCAACGTCGACAATGCGCCGCCGCTCGCCGCGAATAGTAAAATGATCCCCGAGGCTCGGCGACACGGACAGCGACGCTTGCAATATCAGCACTTTCGCCGTGCCCGCCGGATAACCGCGCACAACGTTTGACGACTCCCGCCATTTAGCCGGCGCGCCCTCGCACACGTGGTCGACGTAGGTCGTCGTCGTTGAGCCCGTGGTGGATATCGTCTCAGCGGCACGATGCAGCGTCATTGGCAGTAGCTCGCCCGCGAAAGCGCTGCCGATCTCCTGCGTAAAATCTGTGCCGAGTATCACTGTCATTTATGCCACCAGCACCGCGCCGCCGATGTAACGGCGGCGTATTGCAAGATAAGTGCGACCATAGGGGGTGCCGCCAAACGTGGCGCCATCGTCACCGCGCAGCCGCGCGGACGTGACGTCGTATTCAAGCTCCACATCGCCCGCTTTTTTGCGTGTCACCGCGCCAGCGTTGGGGCGGCCGTTACCGAGCGCGCCCTCCTCGTGGAGCATGTGCGCCGTCAACGCGAGCACGGCTGCCTTGAAATCCGCATCCGACCAATTGGCGCCGCACAGCAGCACCGCGTCAGCGATCACTGCTGTCACTGTGTTGTCGACTACAGCGGCAAACACCGCGTAACGCGCTTTAAAATCTGCGGCGGAAGGTGTTGCGGGCATCGACGAAACCTCGTGTGGCGCATGGGATGGCGGCGCCACGTAACGGCGCCGCACACCGATACGTCATTACGACAGCGGGTCGGTGGTTTTGCCTCCCGTCGGGGCTTTCGCCTTAGCGTCGGCGCCCTCTGCCTTGTGACTGATTTCACCCGCGCGGAGCCAACCATCCACAGCGGGGTGTTTTTTGAGTTTGGCCCACTCAGCCGGTGACACCGCAACAGCGGAACCCGGCATAATCTCAACGCCGTTTGGCAGCACTACGCTGGCAGCCGCGCGGTTGTTAGTGATAATGTCCATCGTAAATCTACCTCGTTTGACCGTTTGTGCGAGGAGGAGGGCGCAGCGCCGCGCCCTCCACGCTGCTCGTTAGATGCCGTCGACATAACGCATGGCGCCCGGGCGCCGGATATCGAGGCCGCCGAGGCGGAAAATGCCCGGCACAATCGCATCCAACAGCACCAACTGCGGCGCAAAAAACTGCAACGGCATTGGCACATGCATTTTCAAAACCTCGGGGTCGCGGGCATAGGCGATCATGCGCTTAGTGCCACCGCCACCAGCGGCTTCGAGATGACGCATCGCGCGGACTGTCAAAGCGCGGCCCGTCGTCGCCGTGAAAAAGTTGTTTTGCTTGATGTATTCAAGGATCGTCATCGTCGACAGATCCGTGACCGTGCGCTCGCTCAACGCCGCAAACGACGTGAGCGGGACCACGATAGTATCCGCCATTTCAATCGTGTTCGTACCTGTGTGGATGCCGGTGATCGCGCCGTTAATGTCTCGCACGATCTCCTGTGCAGTTTTATTGCCCCACTCTGCAGACGTGCCGCCGGCGTTCTGCGCCGCTGCAACAGCGGTAACGGAGGGCGAGTTGACGAGACCCTTGATGCCCTTCGCCGTGTCGCCGTAATACGCAACAGCCTCCGCCTTTTCCTCGTAAGCACGTCGCGCGGCCGCCGCTTTATCCTCGGTCAGGTTGACACCGGCGAGACGCGCCTGGTTCAACTCCTGCACGTCGTATTTGTAGCCCGTGGCCGCCATGTGAACGGCGGTCTGGTGCTGTGTGCGATTGATTTCTGCGAGCGGGAAGTCCTGGCCCTGTCCGCCGTACCATTCGGCGCGGCCAACCATGTCCGTTGAATAGTACGTGACAGTTGGCGCCCACGGATGCGCGGAGAAATCAAGTGGCACCATTTCGCTATACGTGATAGCGGGATACTTTTTAGCCCAAACCTTGGGCTCGATGTGCGTGATCTGCGACACGAGAAAACCGAGCGCAGCTTGCGGGTTTGCGTCGAAAAGCATGGTGATAAAATCCCTGTATTGATTTCGGTTGTCCGTTGCCGTGCTCGGCTATCCCGTGCGGCAGATTAGAGGAGACGGATGCGCGCGATGCCGTTTGCGCCCGTCGTCGTTTCAAACATTGCGTTGGCGATCAGTGTCGCGCCTTCAGCGGTAGACGTGATCTCGCCCGCAGCGGTACGATAAACAGCAGCGCCCGGTGTCGACGCCGCGAGCGTCTTGACCCACACCGATCCCTTGACGAGCAACGATACATTGTCGCCGACTTGGTATTTGTCGCCGTTCTCGGGCGGCAACGCAGGTTCGCGCAGGGCGATGCCCACGAAAACGCTTGCCGCGCCGAGCTTTGCACCCGTGTCACTGTTCGTGCCCTGGATCATTGCGGACCCAAACACGACATCAGCGGTCTCATTGACGCGCGACAGTTTCACAACACCGGCTGTGTCTGCAATTTGCCCGGCGAAGGCGGGGCTGATATTGGCGGCATAACCGCCTTGAATGTCAGGCATCTCGTGCTCCGTTTGCTCTGTGCCTATAGCTGCGCGTTACGTGTTGAGATTACGTGCCAGCAGGCATCCACGCGTCTGCCGTGCTCTGCAGATAATTGGCGCGTGCAACGTTGGTCGACTGTTGCGCCGGGTGACTGCTGCGCAGTGCGTCCGCAACCGGGTCGGCTGTGCCGGTGCTACCGGCGAGCGTGTCAAACGCGGCGCCGATGTACTCGACCGAACGCTCCTTGACTGCACTGTCACCGAGTTTCGCTTTGACAACGTGAGCGCGGATCGCGTCTGCAGTCATGCCGGCGAACGATTGACCGGGACACATTTTTGACGCGGTGCTAACGAGCGCCGCACGATCTGCGACAAGCGTGTCGAGCGCATCTGCTGTTGGGATTTTATATTTAAACGCATCACGTTCGCCGACGGCAGCGTCCCGTGCTTTCGTGGCGTCAGCGACAGCGGTATCCGCATCCGCGACACGCTTCTGCAAAGCGGCAACGTCGCCCTGCAACTTTTTAACGAGTTGCACACCTTGGTCTGACAGATCGTAATCAATGCCGTCGACAGTAAGTTTAGGCATAGTGGTTTTCTCCTGCTCCACAGCGGCACGTTTGCCGCCATCTCCGATGCGGCACGCGCTACCCGCGCGGCCCTGCTCCACGATTGCGAGGTGGTTCATCTGCAGTCCTCGTTGGACCGCGTCGTATGCGATGCCGTCTGGCGTTACACCCGGAGTCCAGTCAAGACGGCACGCGTAACCCATGCTGATTTCACGTAGCCCGGACTCCACGGCCTGGATTGCATCCGCGTCCATGAGCACCAGCGGCACCCGCACGTATTCCCCGTCGCGTGCTACCTCGGCGCCTGTCGTGCCCACGGACTCCGTGCGCCAGTTGCTAGGCGTAACACCGTCCGTTGGGTGCCCCACTGTGACGGGGCGATAGGCGTAGGTACGCAACGCGTCGGCCGCGAAAACTTCGGACTCGGGCCGGTAGACACTGACGCGGCTCAACTCCGGTTTGCCCACCTCGTACCCGTGATATTCTTGGATCCCGGTGCGTGCGACACGAGCATCCGCCACGAGGTAACCGTCCCGCGTGCGCCGTGCGCCTGATACTGTCGCGCGATCCTCGACGGAGAGCAGCACTGACGCCGCTGCCCCATCGCCTACGGGCTGCACGGGGTCGCTTAACTCCGCCACAACGAGCGCGTCAAACGTCAGCGGGAAATCCGGAAGCGTCAGAGCGTCGAGGCTCGGCGCTCCGGTCCACTTATATGACAACGAGATGTGCGGGATGTACTCGACGTATGTGGGTTTCGCTCCGTACTTTTCAATGCACAACGCGCGCACGTCGCGCAGCACATCGTGCGTCTCTAGTTCGATAACGGGCGTACTGCCGCCGAGCACACCGAAGCCCGTGGCGCGAAGCGTTACCGCGCCGAGGCCCCGGTACGATGGCGGTATCGATACCGCGTTCTCCGTTGCGATGACGGTGACGTGAAACCTGAAATCATCAACACGCTGCGGCCAACCGCTGTGCGACCAGCCTAGATCAAATCCGTTTGCGATAGCCCATTCCCGCAACGCTTCTTGCGTCGCCCATGATGCCTCCAAAACAACAACCCGTCGTCCGGGCTTATCTGGCGCATCAAAATCCAGTGTGATCATTACCGGTTGTTCCCGCGTGATCATTTCTGATGCGGGGAACATGCAGACGTTTGTGCGCGGCGTCGCGCGGCAACGCGCAGCCCGTCAACGCTTTTAGTTTTTTATTTAGCGTCACTCTGCGACAAGCGCGCCCTCCTCGCCGGGCAAATCTATGATCGCAAGCGCGCGACACCGGCAATTAATCTCGGTGCCAGGGTGGCCACCTGGTGGGGGCGAGTCCCAGCTAAACACATCGTTGTTGCGCGCGTGGTGATGTGGCCGTTCGCGGCCATCGAGCAGCGTTTTCCAGCGGTACCGCTCAACACCGATCTCGCGCTGCCGGTACTCGTTGAGACTGGAGTTGAGCTTTGACATCTGATCGCGGGCGATCAATCTGGCGCGGCGCTGCGCAACGCTCAATGCCTCCGCGATAGCTTTTGCAACGGCATCAGTGCTACTGCCGTAGATGCCAGACAACGCGGCCTGCGCGACACGCGACTGCATATCCGACGTAATGGATCGCATGAGCGACGACACGGCCGCCGCACGGATACCGAGCAAATCGGCAACGTCGTCAGCCTGCAGCATTGCGCCCATGTCGATCCCGACGCCTGCGTTGATAGACGCGATCCATCTGCGACGCTGGCGCCGTTCCTCCGCCCAAATCTCGTCCTCAACATCGCCGTCCGCCTCGCCCGCGTCACGCTCCGCCAAGCGTTGCAGATATTCAAGCATCGCGCGCACATCGTCGCCAGCAGCGTCCGACAGACCCAGCGCCACACGCTCCCGTTTAAACGCGGGTATCAGCGTCTCACGCGCCGCTGCTGCCCATTTCGCGGCTACTCTCGACAGGATCACCCGCACGGCTTCGGCGCCGGCCGCGCTTGGGTGCACGGGGCGCAACTCGGTCTGACGGCGACGGCGCCTCGGGATCATCGTCGCTAGCGGGATCGTCCGTTTCGATTTCATTGAGCGCCTCCTCCAGCGCGGGGAACGTGCGCCGGTCAACCAGCCACGACGCGACACCTTTCGCGAGAGCCTCCTCGGGGATAAGCGCGGCCTCTGCTAGCGCTTTGGCGGAGTCAATCATCACTTTGACGGTATCCGCCTGCTCCTTTTCTGTGGGCTGCCACAGGGGGTCCCATACAAATGATGCGGATTGCGGTTTAGCGCGGCCAGTAGCATCTCGCCACAGCACTGCGTCCAGACGCTCTAACCGTGGCTCTAAATCACGCACGCGTGCACTGTGCAGCCGATCGTAGTAGTTGCGGATATCGGCGTCGCCGCTCGAATTTAGCCCGGACGCAGATTGACCGAGAAAACGCGCAGCCGGGATATCCGCGGCACCCGCGGCAATCTGAAAATAGCGCTTCAACATGCCTTCAACACCGCCGAACTGCGTTGTTGAGCGCTGCCATTTATCGCCGGTATCCAACAACAGCGTTTTGTGTATGCTTTTCAACATCGACGCGAGCGACCAGCGCTTTGTCAGCGCAGCAGTGCCCTCGTCAGTGCTGAGTTGCGCACCAAGATTATCAATTTGCACGATATCCGTCTTAGCCTCGTGCAACAGCGACGCACCGGCACCGGCTGCCAGCGCGGAGTGATGGATCGCGTCATATGGAGCCTGCAGCACTGAGTACCCAAACGGTGTTACATGTGCCATTGCGTCGTAACGTTTCGCGCCGACAAAAAATACCAAGCGGGACGGGTGTATCCGTGTGCCCGCCCCAGCGGCACTGGCCAACGTGTAAAACGCGGGCTGATTAAACGTCGGCGACACGGGATCGCGATCAATCTCTCCGGGCGCAATGTCCCGGTGCGTCAACACCGTGAGGTATTTCAACCCGCCGCGCGAGATGGACTCGACACGGAGCGGCTTATCGGGTGTCTCAGTGTCAGCGCCGATCAAAAGGGCGGCACCGCCGTAGCGGCGCGCCAGTGTCAACGCCTCGTGCAACTTTGCCTGGACGCTGTGGCGTTTTTCCGCGTTTTCAAATTTCGTAACCAGCGACGGCGGTGCCGCCCACGTTCGCCAAGCGCGAAACATATCGTCTGCAGGCGCCTCAACTATTTTTTTAGCGACCCAATCGCCATCCGCCATTGCGTCGATTTCTATTTCGTTCAACGGGCGAAACGCAAAACGGTCGGCCGCGGCTTTATCCTTTTCCGCGAAACCCATTCCCGTGACGAAATTTGTTAGGCTGTCAAAAACCCGCATTTCTGTTTTCCCGCACGTTTTCGGTTTTCCAGCGATTGCGGCTATTTTCGTTTTCAGCAACGCTATTTTCGCCGCGTGTCAATCACTGTCGTTTTACGTTTCACCGGATAGCCCGAGAAGCCTCGGCATTTATGCCGGGGAGGGATAGGGCGGCACGCGCTAGCGCGAAGTCTGCCTTTGTTGCTCAACGTATTGGCGGATGACGCTGATCGGCGCCCCGCCGCACGATGCGGCGAAATAGGACGGCGACCACAACACGCCCTTGAAGTAGCGCCCACGAACTTCGGGGCGCATCTGTCGCAACAGCCGAGACGACACGCCATTGAGGCTGTTGACCAATTTCGAGATCGAGACTTGCGGCGGGTACTCGACAAGCAGGTGCACGTGATCGTCTTCGCCGTTGCACTCGATGAGGCTTGCGCCGAAGTCCGTACACACCTTGGCGAAGATCGCCACGAGGTCTTTGATCGCGTATTCGGACAGTACGTCGCGTCGGTATTTCGTGACGAATACCAAATGCACGTGAAGTGCAAAAACGCAATGCCTACCTGTTCTGCACTCTTGATTTGTAGCCATAGGCCAACTATATAGTCCGAATGTTGCTCACCTACAAGTTTCGCATCAAGGATTCCGCGACGAAGCGCCATCTCCGGCGCTACGCTTGGGCGTGCAATCAGGTGTGGAACTACTGCAACCAAATCCAGCGCGAGGCCGAAGGACGCTGGAAGGCCGGGCGCGTCGCTAAGTGGCCGAGCGCCTTCGATCTGATCAAGCTGTGCACCGGCTGTGCCGCTGATCTCGGGCTCCATTCCGACACCGTGCAGACCATCTGCCGGGAGTACGCCGCCAAGCGTGACGCGAGCCGTGGGCATCTGCGCTGGCGTGCCAGCGGCGGCCCCAAGCGTTCGCTCGGATGGGTTCCGTTTATCTCGCGCGCCATCAAGATCGAGGGCGATAGCGTTCGATACCTCAAACGCAATTTCCGCTTCTGGAAGTCCCGCGAGATCGGCGGCGTGGTCAAGGCCGGATCGTTCGTCGAGGACGCGCGAGGCCGCTGGTACGTCTGCTATCAGTGCGAGGTCGCGGACGACTTGCCGACCGGATCGGGCGAGATCGGAATCGATCTCGGGCTTAAGACGCTTGCCGTCTGTACCGATGGCACCAGCGTCCCGGCGCTCAAGCACTATCGCAGATATGAGGCCCAGCTTGCCGTTGCGCAGCGGGCCGGAAACAAGCGCCGCGTCCGAGCGATCCACGCCAAGATCGCCAACGCCCGGCGCCATCACCTCCACGAGCAGTCCACGCGGATTGCTCGCGAGAACGCATTGATCGTCGTCGGCAATGTGAACGCGAAGAAGCTGGCTCAGACGCGGATGGCAAAGTCCGTGCTCGACGCTGGCTGGTCGATGTTCCGCAACCAGCTCGCCTACAAAGCCAGAAGGCATCGGGCTCGGTATGTTGAAGCCGACGAACGAAACACTTCCCGAACCTGTTCTGACTGCGGTGCGGTCAGCGGCCCTAAAGGTATCGCAGGTCTCGGAGTGAGACTTTGGGAGTGTTCGGCTTGCGGCGAGGTCCATGATCGTGATCTCAATGCGGCTCGAAACATTCTCTTTGTCGGGGCGGAACGTCGCCCTCCAGCAGTGGAAATCTCCGGCCTTTAGGCCGGAGAACACGTTAAACCCAATCCTGCAACGCAGCGGCACTGCCACAAATCTCTGCAACCGCATCCATCGTGGGATCCACTTGGTCGTCGTGGCCTGTGCCGAGCCCGTCAAAATCCGTCAACTCCGACACGTACGCGGGTAGCCAGGGCACGTGTGCCGGCAGCACAACAGCCCCAACCGCAAAATGCGGCAGCACATCCCCGGCGCGTGTGAATTTGTCCCTGTCTCGCTGGAGCGCTGTGACCGGGATTAGCTTTTTACGCAGTGACTGGATTAACCCCGTGCCCGATACTTTGTCCTCGACCGTGAGACCCCGACACGTCCCGTAAAGGTGAGGCGGCCACGCGGCTTTGTCGGTGTGTTTTTGCCAAAACGCCAACGCTGTCGGCAGTAAGCCCGGCGCCTCCAATTTCTCCCGCACCTGATCAATCAGGTACGCGCGACCGTCCTTACCGGCACCCCAGCACTGCATAACCGTCCAGTCGTTCCGCTCGCCGGTTTTCTGCGCCGTGTCGACGTATATCCGGCGCCAGTGTAGCGCGGGTAACTCGCGCCACTGTTGCGTTAGATGCTCGTCCCGGAACAGCGCGCCTCCCGCAGCAACAGGGCGTTGCCCGTATTGGGCCGCGAACGTGCGTGCGTCGTGACGGAGCACGTTTATCTGCTCCGCGCTGTGCTTAGCGGCCCACAATGGCCCATCCGGGAGCCCGTGCTCGATAGGCACGCCGTGCGTCCACTCGACCGGGTACTCCTGCGCACTGTCTATCTCGATCGGCAGCAGCAGGTGGTGCCACGTCTCGCCGCTGCCACCCGTCAGCAAAAACCCGCAAAAATCATCCTTGTGAAGGCGCTGCATGATGACGATCACCGGCACGTCCTCGTGTGCCAGTCGGCTTTTAAACGTCGAATGCCAGCGCGCGTTCACGGCTTTGCGTTTTATCCGGTGGCGCGCGTCATCGGGCTTGAGTGGGTCGTCGATTATGAGTGCCCCGGTGAAACCCCGCTCCATTCGCCCAGCGCGAAAGCCGGTGATCGGGCCTCCGGCGGGTTTTGCGAGTAGCCCCCCGCCCTGCATCGTCCGCCACAACCCCTTGGCGTCAACGTCGTCACGGATCTCCGTGGGCCACATCTGCTGATACGCGGGCGTCGCGATAACATCTTTAACAGCGACGGAGTTTTCGTTGACTAATTCGGCGTTAAAGCTCGCATGAATAAATTTCGCACGCGGGTTTTTTGCGAGACCCCGCGCGATTAACGCAATAACCACCTCCTCGGTTTTTGTGTATCCCGGCGGCACATTTACAATTAGCCGTTTAATGTGCCCCGCTAAAACCACGTCAATTGCTTTGCCTATAACTCTGTGATGCGGGCCAACGATAAACTCGGCGCCCTGACGCTGTTCGAAAAAAAATCGGGTGAATGCGAGATGATCGTCCTCGCACAGTTTTTTAATGGCACCCCGGCCAACGGGACTCAGATCACCCCAGGAGCGCACGGACGGCCTCCATATCGGCTTCCGTGAGCACCGCGACTGCGCCGCCGGACACACTCAAATCCACGGGGCCGGCATCCTTGCCATTGATGTGTGTGTCGACACGGTCCCGCCATTCCGCGCGGCGACGGTTTTTGAGCCAAAATATGCACGCTGTCGTGTCAGGGCCTACTTGCTCCGACGTAGGCACGACGACAGGGACCTTAGATCCACGCGGCAGGAATATCTTTTCTGTTTCGACCGTGTACCCGATCGCCCGGCGGTAGAGCGACTGCTCAACGCGGTCGTCGGCGAAGTCTTTAGCGAGCCGCACGGCCTCGCGAAAATCCGCGTGCTTAACGTACCAGTTGTATATGGTTTTTATCGATACCGAGAAAAACTCCGCGAGGTCCTGATCTGTCGCGCCGAACTGCGAGCACAGCCGACGCGCGAGGTCCACGTACTCCGGTTGATACGGGGATACCGTGATGCGCGCACGGCGCACAGGGATAACGATTGAGGGGACAATGTCCCTCACGTCAACACCGGCATCCTCTGCCAGGGCCTCCAGCTCAGCCAACTCCTCTGGCGTCCAGTCCGCCATCACGAGGCAATCCGCAACAGCGTCTCGCCGTGCGCACCCTTGACGCGGACGGGCGCGGCGATGGAGCGAGACGCGCCATCGATATCCGGCGGCAGCGCCACCCGGCCCACTGCGTCGACGATCCGCGCCACGCGATCCGGGTCCATGCCCGCAAACTGTTCCGCGCGATCCAAGATGGCGGCAATCGTGTCTGCGTGGACCACGGCCACCGTGTCGACGCGGCCGGGCCGCCCTGTGATCGTGGACCGGTCCCTGCCAAACGCGACGCCTACCGCCGTGGGCTTGTGCCCCGCCTGCAGCGCAGCCACCTGCGCCACCCTACGGGCGACAATGTGGTGTTTGCACAGCCCGTCACTCTGCTGCAGCAAAACAGGCAATCGGACACGCATCACAACCGCTGTTGCAGCGATGATCATGTCGATCGGAGGTCGTTTCCGTGGCTCTCGCATAATATTACACCGTGTTGCAAAGTAGTTACGTGGAATATATTTAGCACATTAAGTGTTGACAGCGCAATACAGTGCTTTAGGTGCAGTTATTAATGTATTTTTACTTTTTATTACTGCAAACAATCCATCTGGACCTCGGTTTGTACTCAGTATATACACGATGATAATTTAGTAACTATCGGGATAGATGCCACAGGATTGGAGGTTGACGTGCGAATACTTGCGTGGTGCGGGTTTGTGGCGCTGATGGCGTCCACCGGCTCGATGGTGAGCGCCTACGCGTACACAGTGGGACTCAGTCACAGTGCGGCGTGGGCGTGGGTCGCAGCGGGGTCTGCGGCGGGCCTACTGCTCACGGAAGCCGCGCTTGCCGCCGGCGGGGGACTCAGTAGCCCGTGGCTCCGTGTACCGGCGCTGGTCCTGGCCATGTTGGCTGTCGGCTCCCTTGAGATAGGCTTTGCGTCGAGCGTGTTTAGCGACGCCCGCGCGGCTCGGGCGGACAGACTGCGCCACAACGCGCGGGTCACGGTCGACACGGCACCGGCCGCCGTGCTCCAGGTGCGGCTGGAGCGGCTGGAGGCCACGCACCCCGGCGTCACTGGCGCGTGGTGCCGGTCCAAACGCGCCGCGGTCCGTGACGCGTGCCAGGAGTGGCTCGGGGCGCGCGAGGCCCTGGCTGTTGCTGCGGACGTGGAGCGGTACCGGGCCACCGCGCCAACGGGGGACGCGGATGCCCGAGCCGCCCTGCTGGCCCGGTATCTCGGTGGATCGGAGGCGCGGTGGGCTGACACACTGATCCTGCTACTTGTGGCCGCCATGGGTTTCGCCCGTGTTGCGGCTGCGTCCACCCTGTTAGGGGCTCCAGGGGGCCGGGCCGAACCAGCCGTGGAACCGGTTGCCGAACCAGCCGTTGAACCGGTTGCCGAACCAGCCGTTGAACCGGTTGCCGAACCAGCCGTTGAACCGGTTGCCGAACCAGTTCCCGGGCGACGGCTCCCGCCATCGGCTAGGCGGGTGCTACGTGCGGTCGTGGCGCAGGCGGCGCCGGCGCCCGCGGGCAGCGGGTGCATTGCCGTGGTGCCACCCGGCACACTGTCTCAACGGCGACTGGCGGAGTCGGCGGGCGTATCCCGGCGCACGGCCAGCACGTCACTGCAGCAGCTCTCGGACGCAGGCTTCATGCGAGTGCGCACGGGGCGCACGGGGACAGAGTTTGCGTTGCTGCGCACGGCCTGACACCGTTTCGCCCCGGCCGGGGCTTCACCGGATAGCCCGAGAAGCCTCGGCATTTATGCCGGGGAGGGATAGGGCGGCACGCGCAGCGTGCCAGGTGGTTGCTTTTCGCATTTAATTCAGTAGAATGTGAAACATGAAATCCAGATGGACATTTCGCTGTTACCCGACGCCTGAGCAAGAGCAACATCTTGCGCGGACGTTCGGTTGCGTGCGTTACGTCTGGAACTGGGCACTGCGGGCGCGAACAGACGCCTTTCGCGCGGGTGAGCGCATGGGCTACCCGGCGACAGACAAGGCGCTGACGCTGCTCAAGCGGCAGACGGAGACGGTGTGGCTTAACGAAGTGTCGAGCGTGTGCCTTCAGCAAGCCCTTCGAGACTTGCAGGTGGCGTTTTCTAACTTCTTCGACAAGCGCGCCGCCTACCCGTCCTTCAAACGCAAGGAAGCAAGGCAGTCGGCCAACTACACCGAGCGGGGATTCTCGTTCGACTCCGAGCGGCGCAAGCTCAAGCTCGCCAAGATCGGCGCGATCAAAGTCAAGTGGTCGCGCAAGGCGATCCCGCATCCGTCCTCGATTCGCCTGATCCGCACAGCGAGCGGCAAGTATTTCGTCTCGCTGGTTGTGGAAACACAGCCAGCGCCACTGCCGAAGACTGGCGAGGATATCGGCATCGACTTCGGCGTCGCCCGCCTCGCCACCCTTAGCAACGGCGAGCGCATAAGCAACCCGAAGCACGGCGCGAAGTGGCAACGACGCCTGGCCTTCTACCAGAAGCGCCTCGCCCGAGCGACGAAGGGCAGCAAACGACGCATGAAGGTCAAGCGCCACGTCGCCCGCATCCACGAGAAGATCAGCAATGGCCGTAGCGACACGCTGCACAAGCTGAGCACTGATCTTGTAACCCGTTTCGATGTGATCTGCGTCGAAGACCTCAACCTGCGCGGCATGGTCAAAAACCACAGCCTTGCCCGCTCGTTGCACGACGCATCCATCGGAACAGCCATCCGCATGATCGAAGAAAAGGCCGAGAGGTACGGCAAAACCGTGGTCAAAATTGACCGCTGGTTCCCGTCCTCTAAGACTTGCTCCGACTGCGGGCATATCGTTGAGAAATTGCCGCTGAGCGTGCGGGAATGGGCGTGCCCAGAATGCGGAACGATCCACGACCGCGACGCGAATGCAGCGGCGAACATTTTGGCGGTCGGGCAGACCGTTTCTGCGCATGGAGGGACCGTAAGACGAACGTCGGCCAAGGCTGACGCGCGCAAGTCCCCGCGAAGTGCGAACCGACAAGGCGTTAATCGTGCGTAGCATGGTTTTCGCTGTTGGAATCCCCCGCCTTCAGGCGGGGGAGGATGTCAAGGATCCGCGTTAAGAACGGTAAAATGTTACCGCACCGTGCCGCCGTCGCACGGTTTCCGCCATAGAGAAATCGGTAAACACGTTGTCGCGCGCACCGGCCGTGTGACACGTAAAATTAAAAACAAAAGACGAAGTACAGTGACGCTCGTAAACGTTACGCACAGCTATACGCGCATGTACACGCACAGTGTTACACACGGCGACACGTACAGCGTTACACACATGTACACGCGCGACTAAAGCCACAATTTGTGCGAACGGAGCCCCCGCCATAGAGAAATCGGTAAAAACAGGCGAGGTGTTCCAGCAAGCGTTCCACATCGTTCCCAATTGCTCCGTGTACTGCGGTACGGCTAGCGCTTTGATGCGTCAATATTTTCTTGGGTGTTCCACATCGTTCCCCCAAAATCGGCAAAACGCTTAGGATTTCTCCCCGTACATAAAATGAAAACACCAACACCTGTGCGCGTTACTGCACATGTACACGTTATTACTGTCATTCTCCCTTTATCTTTCTCCTTTTTTTCTAGAGTTTTGGGATTTTTGGGGGAACGATGTGGAACACCTCGAAAAATCGTGTTGCACCAAGGCACTAGCCGTACCGCAGTACACGGAGCAATTGGGAACGATGTGGAACGATGTGGAACACCTTTTAATTTTATCTTTAACGCCACATTCCGGCGCACAAATGCACATTTACCGATTTCTCTATTGGATCGAGCCGCGCCCGCGGCAGCAAAACCGCGCCCGAGTATTTGAGATTTTC
>AERA01029007.1_pt1 | contig 14818 bp, 11 predicted proteins | sample 267968 | NCBI WGS metagenome assembly AERA01 (sample SAMN02954363, study PRJNA61401) | activated sludge metagenome | biome: terrestrial; feature: wastewater treatment plant; material: activated biomass; isolation source: activated biomass of an industrial wastewater treatment plant | reverse complement strand
ACGGAACCGCAGTACGCTATTCGGCTCCGCAAACGCCGTTTGAGTCCAATCGATTATATCGGAACGATGGAGGCCGGTTTACAGAGGTGACAAAACGTGCCGGACTTGAAAGCTCAAGCTTTGCGCTGAGCGCCACGATCACGGACTTCAACCAGGACGGATGGCCGGACCTTTACATCGCCAATGACTATGTGGAGCCGGATTTCCTGATGATCAATAATCAGAACGGCACCTTTACGGATCGCTATCGGGAATATCTGCGTCATTCTTCGCACAGCAGTATGGGCACTGACATTGCGGATATCAACAATGACGGCCTGGTCGACATGATGGTGCTGGATATGAAGCCTGATGATCCGGTGCGTTACAAATCCCTGGCCAACGTGATGTCGTACGACCGGTACAATCAACTGGTGGATCTTGGCTTTGGCCGCCAGGTGGGGAGAAATGTATTGCAGCTCAATAACGGCAACCAGACCTTCAGTGAGATCGGTCAGTATGCAGGAGTGGCTGCAACGGACTGGAGTTGGGGTGCTTTATTGGCTGATTTTGACAATGATGGCTGGAAGGACATGTTCATTGCCAACGGATACAGAAAGGATGTTACACAGCTTGATTACCTGAATTATTTCAGGGATTCTGTCAAACAGCATGGTGACCTGAGCCCGGAAACCTATCCGGATATCAATGATTTCCTCAAATTTCTTCCGGAGCAGAAGATCCCGAATTACCTATATATCAACAACCGCGCATTGGGATTCATTGATGCCACGAAAGCGGCCGGCATGGATCAGCCGTCCTTTTCAAATGGGACTGCATTTGCCGATCTGGATCTCGACGGCGATCTCGATATCATTGGCAATAACATCAATGAACCGGCTTTCCTTTACAGGAATGACATCTCCGGAACGAATTGGCTGCAAATCGATCTGCAGGATCGCCGTGGTAATCCCGACGGCATCGGGGCGACGGTTGAAGTCTATTCCAGTGATCTTTATCAGCACCAGATGATGATCATCAACAAAGGATTCTTTTCGACATCGGAGCCGGTGCTGCACTTTGGTCTGGGCAGCAATCCAACGGTGGATTCTATCATTTTGCAATGGCCGGATGGCGAGTTGGAGATTCAGCGGGACGTCGGGATCAATCAACGACTGACCTGGAAACGCGGACAGGGCACACCATACCAACTGCAGGATATGGATGTTACTGAAAAATGGTTTTCACGGCTGCCAACTCTTCCTGACTGGAGACATAATGAAGACCCCTTTATCGATTTCAAGCGAGAGCGATTACTGCCGTACAAGCTTTCAGCGGAAGGCCCCTGCCTCGCCATCGGTGATGTGAATGGTGATCAGCTCGCTGATATTTACGCCGGCAATGGCAAAGGCTTTCCGGCTGCAATATTCCTGCAAACACCGGCGGGCACCTTTGAAAAAAGTGACCAGTCTTTTTTTGACCAGGAAAAAGGATTTGAAGATTGCGGATCGGTTCTCCAGGATTTCGATGGCGATGGCGACCTCGATATGATCGTCGTATCCGGTGGCGGAGAGTTGCCCCTGAATGATCTGGGCTATATGACACGATATTATATCAATGATGGCGATGGAAAATTCAGCCGGGATGCCCGTTTCCCTTTACTGCGCACCAATGCAGGCGCGGTGCATGCATTTGATTTTGACGGGGATAGTGATGCTGACCTGGTCATTGGCGGGCGTGCCAAACCCGGGCAGTTTCCCCTGGCGCCCAAAAGTCACTTCTTGCGAAATGAAGGCGGAAGGTTTGTCGACGCCACTGCTGAAGTGATCCCGGAGCTCGAGGAACTTGGGATGATCACTGATATCGAATCTGCGGATCTGGATGGAAATGGTAAACCGGACCTGGTCATTGCCGGAGACTGGATGCCCATCACGATATTCCTCAATACAGGGAAATCCTTTGAGCATGCCACGAAATCTTTTGGCCTTGAAAAAACCGCAGGTTGGTGGCGGTGTGTGAAGATCGAAGACCTGGATGCCGACGGCGATCTGGACATCCTCGGAGGCAATATGGGCCTCAATCACCGGCTGCAACCCGCTATGGATTACCCGGTGACCCTGGTCAGCAAGGATTTTGACAACAATGGTTCACTTGACCCCATTATGTGCTATTATCACGACGGAAAACTTTATCCGTATGCCGGTCGTGACGCCATTATCGGTCAACTTCCCATGCTGAAAAAGCGTTATTTGCGGTATACTCCATATGCTTCATCGACGCTGGAAGATATCTTTACCCAACAGGAATTGGCTGATGCCACCTATCATTACACGTACATATTGGCCACCACATTATTCATCAATGATGGGAATCAATTCCGTGCAGCACCATTGCCGGGAGAAGTCCAGCTCAGTCCGGTGTTTGACTTTATCATCGAGGATCTCAACAGCGATGGCCGAAAAGACCTGATCATGGCGGGCAACTTTATATACGCCGAAACAGAAACCGGCGAAATGGATGCAGGCAACGGCACCGTCCTGCTGCAGCAGCCTGATGGGCAGTTCAAGTTTGTGCATAATCGTCACCATGGCTTCTGGGCGCAGGGCGAGGTGCGGGAATTGCATACTATTCAACTGGCAAGCGGTAATAAAGCCATTATCACCGGCAATAATAAAGGCCCGATTGAAATGTCCGTCATTCACTCCGCGCCACGAATCATCCAATAGCTATATCCGACCATAACCACATGAGAATAAAATCCACTGAATGCTGGGTTGAACGGCTACCTCTCAAGCCCGAATTCCAAACACTGGAAGAAAGCCAAGATCCGTATTGGATCAATGTCTTTATGAAGATTAACACCGAGGAAGGGCTGACCGGTTGGGGGATGGCCGCGCCAGATGAGGTGATCACAGGTGAAGATGAACATTCAATCCTGCAAACCCACAAGCAGTTTATCGATCCCATTCTCAAGGGAGAGAACCCGTTTTATTACAGCCGGCTGTACGAGTTCTTGCGGGAACAGATCCCGGGACAAGCTTCTGCACTGGCGATGATGGAAATTGCCTTGTATGACCTGATGGCACAGAAAGCCGGTGTTCCGCTCTTTATGCTGCTGGGTGGTTTTCGCAAGAAGATACTGACCAGTGTCACTATCGACATCATTCCGGATGCGGATATTTCCCGGAGAGTTTCCGGCTTGTTGGAAAATGGTGTGCGATCCCTGAAAGTCAAAGGTGGAAAAGATGTCGAACGCGATATTCGGATCATCGGGTTGATCCGGGAAAAAGCGGGGGATGATGTGACGATCAGTTTTGACGCCAACCAGGGCTATAGTTTGATCGAAGCCGCGCATTTTATCCGGCACACACGACAGGCGCGGCTGAGTTTGATTGAACAGCCTACTTCTCCGGACCTGACCTTTCAATGGCATCTGTTGCGGCAGGAAGGTAATATTCCAATCATGGCGGATGAGAGTTTGAAAAAACTATCGGACGCTTTCAGTCTGGTGAGCCGGGGATCGGTGGATTATTTGAATGTCAAATTGATGAAAGTGGGCGGCATCACCCCTACCCTCCAGATCAATTCCAGTGCGCGTTCCGCGTCGGTGAATTGTATGATGGGCTGTATGAATGAGAGCAGCCTGGGTATCGCGGCGGGATTGCATGTCGCGCTCGCGAGGCCAAATATCAGTCATGCCGACCTTGACAGCTGGCTTTACCTGACGGAAGATCCTTTTGCCGGTCTGGTACAGCTCAAAGATGGCTACCTGCATCCTACCGGACTACCGGGATTGGGCATGAAGCCAGCTTAATCGGGGAGATCAGATTCCGTGCGTAAAAGGTCGTCCATCGTTTCCGCGCGACGGATGAGTTTTCCGGTTCCGTCATTCCACAACACTTCGGCAGGGCGCAGGCGGGCATTATAATTTGACGCCATGGTATACCCATATGCGCCCGCATTCAGCAGGCAGAGTACGTCTCCCCGTCGCACCTCAGGCAACTTTCGTGCAATAGCAAACGTATCCGTTTCACATAAATAGCCTACCACATCATATTCCGTCAATGGTCCATCAGGGTTGGACAGGTTAAGGATGTGGTGATAAGCATCATAATTCATCGGTCGCACAAAATGATTAAAGCCCGAGTCCAGGTAGATCATGGGTCGCTCACCGGCATGTCGTATCCCGTTGACCCGGATCAGGAAACATCCGGCTTCGCTGACCAGGAATTTGCCGGGTTCGAGTGTCAAGGTGATAGGCCGACCAAGCGATTCGCAATAGGCATTCATCATGGCGCTGATCTCAAGACCAAAAGCGTCCAGGTCGAGGCGTTTATCACCCTCCTGGTACGGCACTTTAAATCCGCCACCAATATCAATATGCTGTAAGGAGGATTGCCATGGCTCAGCCATCCGGAACAAAAAGTCGAGCGCCTGGTGCGTGCTCCGCGCATCCTCGATATCCGAGCCCAGGTGCATGTGCACACCGCGTACTACAAGAGAGGAGGATTGAATGGTTTTTACCATCACGGGAAGCTGTTCTCCGTGAAAGCCAAACTTGGAATCCGCTGCGCCAACCTGCAATTTGACATGACTGCCGGCGGTAATCCCGGGATTGAACCGGATGGTGATCTCGTGCCCCGGGTAATGCGCATCCAGCCATTTGATGATATGCAACTGATCGACATGGATCCGCACACCCGACCTCGCTGCAAAATCATACTCCGCTTCAGCCACGCCACTCGGGGTAAAACTGATCTGTGCAGCGGGTATGCCTGCGTTCAGGCAAAGTCGAATTTCACCTTCCGACACGGTGTCGATTCCACAACCATTCCGGTACACAAGCCGTAAAATCTCACGTGTACTGAGGGCTTTACAAGCGTACCGGATCTCCAGGGCCGGTACATCAAACGCATTCCGTAATCGTTCGATCTGTCTTTGGATCACCGCTGCATCATACACAAAGAGGGGCATACCAAATGAATTGCCCAACCGGAGCAGGTCCGTTCCATTCACTGAATATTGCATGCGGCAAAGGTCTAATAGGAGCGGTAAATAACGGATAATAATTCTTCCATACTTCTCTTGACCTCATCATCATCACCCTTGAACTGGTTATGCATCCAGGAAAAAATAAGTATTCTTCCGGAGTGCGTAATGAGGTAACCGCTTAAACAATGCTGTTGCGACAACGTACCTGTTTTGGCAAAGATGTAGGGTTTTCCATCCTTGCCCGCATAATTATCCCTGATGGTGCCCGAAACACCACCGGCCGGAAAGATCTCCCGGATATACGCTATCCCTTTTTCTTCCAGGATCTGCCCGAGCAACCACACCGTGGCCGCCGGGGTAAGCGCATTATACCGGGATAAGCCCGATCCGTCTTTCCATAGGATCCTGTCGCGCAGCCGGGCAAATTTGCCATTCATCATGAAATCGATCATCAGTTCTTCATTCATCACCTGGAATCGCTGTGCCGAGGCCGCTAGCAATAACTGCTCGGCAATAAAATTGTCACTGGTCTGCATCATACGCTTGAGCAACGTATCGCGGACATGGCCATTGATTCTTTTTGCAGTCGGCATTAAGGCCGCGTTTGACGGTAATATGGTTCGGCCCGTGAGATCGGATAAGATCAATCGTGTATCGTTTTCATATACAGCGAATGGAATCGTCGCCTCGTCATCTTCCATTGAACGATCATAGGCATACCAGAACCGCTCACCCCACTCCGTTCGGCCTGTTGATTTTTTCGCGGCAGTTTTCACCTCCAGGAAGGATTTGAATAGTCCCGGACGAACGCGGATTACATCACCCGTGCGTTCGATCCATAGCCTGTTCCCGTAAAGGGGCAAGGAGGAGCGTTCAGCCTGGAACGCGTATTCATAATCATCCCAGGCCCAGCCTTTGCCGTACCGTGCCGTTTGAAAATGCGATTGGGATAGCGCTATGGTTTTCGCCGGATGTTCGGCAATAAACCGGATGAATTGCGCAGTGTCCTCGTCGGGAGGATTAAAGGTTCCGGGATCGCCGCCGCCCCAAAGGATGAGTGAATCATTCCGGTGAACGTAATAACAGGCGGTCAACTCCTCAGGTAATTCATACAAGGCTGTTAACAAGGTCAGGATCTTGATATTCGACCCGGGGGTGAACGCATTATTTTCCTTCCGGTTGAACAGCCATTTGTGTTGTGCCGGATCAAATAATGAGAACCCGACATGGTAGGCCTCCTCCAGTTGAAGATCATTCCAGGTCCTCAGCACAGCATGGCTTGTCGTGCTGTCGAGGTTCCGGGTAGTCCCGCAGGACAACAGCACAGGAATAAAAAGCCAGAAGAATAACGGACCGGTGCGCATAACCGGCGCTAAAATCGGTGTTTGAAGTTAAATGCTGAAATTTCAGCAAGAAAGGAGGGAGAATGGGGATTCCTTCAACTTCGCATCACGGGCGTTTCCTTTTCCTCCCGGATGGTTTTTGCGTTTGGATCATGCCGCACAGCCAGGTGGATCCAGATCGAACGGCTGAATCGCAAATTCCAGAAGAAGATGGCCGCCAGCAAACCCAGCAGCAGGACAAACGAAAGCGTCACCGACAAGCCAAAAATCAGGATGCAGGTCCCGACAAATCCAAGACTCAGAAAGGCGATGAAAATATAGGAGATAAACATTGCGCCGTAATAAAAACCGGGTTCGGGTTCGAATCGCTGGCCGCATGAGCTGCATGACTTGTGCATTCGGATGGGATCCTTCCAGGAAAACGGTGAAACAAAGAGCTTTCCTCCGTAACATCGGGGACAGGTCATCCTGAAAATACTCAATAATCGTTGCATCGCGCAAATGTAAGCTGGTGCGGGAACATCAACTGTAACGTTGATCACTTTTTGAATCCGATCGCCTGGCGTTGGTGAAGACCCAGCATGGAGCCCCGCGTAAAGGATTTGACATCATCAAAGGTAATCAGCTGTGTATTGTTCCGGGCATCATGACCGGTCTTGGCGATCCGAAGATTCTGATGCTGGATCACCTCCTGGATGATTTGCCGGATGGTGCGCGCGTTGCCGAAATATTTGTCCCGGAATGTGTAGAGATCATTAAAGTATCCTTTCAGATGATCCAGCGCCTTGGAGGTGATGCGCATACCTTGGGTGGTGATCATGTTTTGCGCGATCTCGAACAATTGATCCGGATTGTAATCATCAAACCGAAGCACTTTGTCAAACCGTGAGCTTAAACCCGGATTTGCTTTCAGGAATGCTTCCATGTTGTCCGGGTATCCCGCCGCAAAAACAAAGAATGATCCGCGTTTGTCCTCCATGCGCTTCAGGATGGTCTGGATCACTTCATGGCCAAAGTCTTGCTGGCTATTCCCGGTGCCGGTGAGTGCATAGGCTTCGTCAATAAACAACACGCCGCCCATGGCCTCATCAATCTTCTCAGCGGTTTTAAGTGCCGTTTGTCCAACATAACCAGCCACTAATCCTTGCCTGTCCGTCTCCACCATATGACCGCGCTCGAGAATGCCGAGGGCTTTATAAATATTGGTGAGGATACGGGCGACCGTTGTTTTGCCCGTTCCGGGGTTGCCAATGAACACAGTGTGCATATAGAATTTATTCAGCACACCGCGGCCGGATTCAGTGTAGAAGGTGACGATATCCACCATCTCCCGGATCTGTTGCTTCACATTTTCCAATCCGGTTAACGCGTATAACTCCGCCAGGGCGATGTCGAGCAACTTGCGGTCAATCGGAATGATCGGATGGGAAGCCACTTCCATAGCCTGCATATACCCAATATCCTCCGACTGGATGGTCGACAACTCCGCATGGGATAATTCCTTCCCGTTCCTTGTCCGCATGATGCGAAGGCCGAGCGCCACCTTTGCCTTTTCCACAAGATCATGCACATACCGTGCATTGCCAAATGACCGGTCGCGATTCCGGAACGCTTCAATGATCATTTCATCCACCAGCCTGGCGGCGCCCAGGGAGAGCGATACTTCCTTCTCCTTGCACGCGTACTGCGCAATGGCGGATAATTCCTGCGGCAAATAATCCGGGAAATGATAATGCAATTTGAACCGCGATTTCAAGCCCGGGTTGGAATCGAGGAAATATTTCATCTCCTTCGGGTACCCCGCGACGATCACAGCCAGATCGCCCTGGCCGTTGGACATTTCTTTCACCAGGATCTCGATGACCTCGCGACCAAAATCCTTGGTATCGTCATTGGCTCTCGCGAGGCTATACGCTTCATCAATGAAGAGGACACCTCCACGGGCTTTTTCAATAGCTTCCTTTGCTTTGGGCGCGGTTTGTCCGATGTACTCACCGACCAGGTCGACCCGGTCCACCTGGTGTACATGGCCTTTACTCAACAAGCCCATGTTCTTGTACAATTTGCCCATCATTCCGGCTACAGTTGTTTTGCCTGTACCCGGATTGCCGACAAAAACGGAGTGAATATTGAGTTCCCGTTTTTCGTTGAATCCTTTTTCTTTTCGCAGATTGAGGAATTGGAGGTATTGGGCGTGATCAAACACCTGTTTCTTGATTTCTGAAAGTCCGATCATGGCATTCAGATCCACCATGACCGTTTCCAGTGATTGTTCGGCCACTTCTTCCGGTTCCAGTAGCGCCGGCTGGTAATCCGGCAGCAGCACCTGTCCTTCGCCCTCGACAAAATCTTCTCCCACTTCAAATGGAACAACAGCAATCAGCTTGTCCATAAAAACTAACTCCGCAGTGTATTTCCCCCGTCGCCACGAGCCTTTGACATTGGAGCCCCAGCCCGCGGTGATCTTGACCCGCTCCTCCCCTTTTTTGATTGTCTGCAGTCGCACCACCTGGCCTTTCAGTTCGCGTGCCTCGTTGTAGAACTTGGTGAACAGTTCGCATTGCCAGGCTTCATGGGGACATAGATTCTGGAACATGGCTTCGGCATAGATATACCGGGTTTCCGCGGTACTGAAGTGAACAAAGTAGCGGCGATCATCTTCACCGACATCATCGTATTGGCCTTCGTATAATCGCAGCGAATTCAGCTGCAGATACCGGGATTGTCCGGGTAATGAAAGTTCGCCTTCCTCGATATAGAAATACTTACTTCCCACTTTCTCCCCGTCAATAAACGCCTCCCAGCAGTACGCGCCTTTTTTCCAGAAGGTGCCTTCCTTTTTATTCCCCCACCCTTCGCGGATATAGACGATGTTGTCATACTTGCTCACATTGCGCCGGATCTGGAGCCGGCATAATTCCCGGCCACCGCGCTTCATCGCCATACAGCGAAGTGTCACCTCCACATCCCAACTGCTGACATCAAAGAGTTTGTTGTAGAACGAAAGCTCCGCGTATACATAGGAAGCTTCCATGCGATCATAGACCTGGCGATACTTCTTTTTGTTCTCAGCCAACCACTCCGTCGATGCATAAACCTTCAGTTCTTTGAACTTATACGTTTTGGGTTCGGCCTGGGATTGATGTCGCTCATCCATAACTGTTTCTAAAAATAGCGCTTTCAGTTATACGATGCAACTTAAGGGTTTCGACGGAATTCGATTTCACTTCAGCCCGGGGAAGCAGAACTGCTATATTGTGCGCGAATTCCCATGCTGCGGTCGATCATCCATCATCTTCGTTGGCCCAATCTCCTGATCCTGGCCTTGATTCAAAGCCTGGTCTATTACAAACTCATTCAGCCGGCCCATAGTATCCTGTCCTGGTGGGACGTCTTGTGGATCATATTGATCACAGCTTTGATCGGCGCTGCGGGTTATGTGATCAATGATTACTATGATGAATCGATCGACCGGGTCAATCGTCCATCGGCATTCGAATCCAATCTCCGGATGGATCGAAACAGGTTAATGAAGGTGTATATTTTCCTTGTTGGCACAGGAGCGCTGCTGGCATTGAGCCTGGGATGGAAACTTGGTTTGTGGAAATGGTGGTGGATCTACGCGGTAGCGACCGCTGCGCTCTGGCTGTATTCCGGCAGGTTGAAGTGTTCCGTTCTTGCCGGGAATTTGCTGGTGTCCGCATTCGGAGGCGGCGTGGTGATGATCATGATCGTGCCTGATGCATTACATCGCGGACTGACCGGATTGCAATGGAATGTTTTGTACTACACGGCATTTGCTTTCCTCTCTACGTGGTACCGGGAAGTGGTCAAGGATCTCGAAGATCTCCAGGGCGATCAGCGGGAACAATGTGAAACGTTCGTAGTTCGATATGGCATCAGCGCCGCTAAAAAGTTGGCATTGGTTCCTGTACTGCTGCTGGTCTTGACGATGATCCTGTGGTTTTTCCACCTGGATACCCTAAACATGTTGCTGCCATTGACCGTCCTTCAACTTTTTATCTTGTCCTCTCTTGTGCTCGTGATGCGCGCCAATGACAGGGAATCGTTCGGCCGGTGTTCGTCCATGATCAAGCTGGTGATGATCGGCGGTACGATTTTGCTTTTCTTTATTTGAGTAGTATGAAATCAATGTCACGAAAAATATATCTGGCGTCCAAATCGCCCCGACGTCATGATTTGTTAAAAGCTGCGGAGATCCCTTTTGATTATATCGATCTCGATGTCGAAGAAACCTTTCCGGAAGATCTTCCGATACATCAAGTGCCTGAATACCTGGCTCGAAAAAAAGCAGAAGCGGCATTTGACCTGGTGTCACCGGATGACATTATCATTGCAGCGGATGTGATCGTCGTTTTCCGGGACCAGATATTTGGAAAGCCGGTGGATGAGCAGGATGCACGGCGACTGATCTCCGCCTTGTGTGGGCATGAGCACCTGGTGATCACCGGTGTATTCATCGGACATCGCGACAAAGCTGTCAGTTTCTCAGATCATACCCAGGTATGGCTGGATCCGATCACGGAAGATGAACTGGATTTTTATGTCAAGGAATACAAACCCTTTGACAAGGCAGGTTCCTATGGTATCCAGGACTGGATTGGCTGGACGAAAGTTTCGCGGATTGAAGGATCGTATGCCAATGTGATGGGGCTGCCTATACATCGCGTATATCAAGTCCTCCGGGACTGGGATGTCAGTTGATCTGCTAAGCTTTTTGAAAAGTAAATTGCATCCACCCATCCCTGGTGCGCAGTTCCAGCAACTGCAGGCCAATAGCTGACGCCGCGGACTGGATGCGGTCACCTTCTTCGTTGAGGATGCCAGAGAGCAAAACGAAACCACCTGGTTTGACGCGTTGATACATGGTGGCGAGATTCGGCAGGATCACCGATGTCTGAATATTCGCCAGTATGATATCAAACTGCATTGCCGGCAATACATCCAGATCTCCCTGGAAAAATGAACATTGTTGATCCACCCGGTTCATGCCCGCATGTTCGATACTGTTTTCAATGGCTTCCGGCTGAATGTCAATGCCCCACACTTGTGCAGCGCCTTCCTTTGCGGCGAGTATGGCCAGGATCCCGGTGCCGCAACCATAATCCAGCACGCTCTTGTCCCTGATGTCGAGTTTTGCCATGGCTTGCATCATCATGTACGTTGTCGCATGATGTCCAGTACCAAAGGCCATTTTCGGTGCGATCTCAATGATGTGTTTAAACCCGGGTGGGGCCGGTTCATGAAAATGCGCGCGGATATAGCAGTATTGATCGATTGCAACGGGATGGAATGAAGATTCCCAGACCGCATTCCAGTTTTGATCCGGTAATTCTTCTTGTACATAAGAACCAAAACGCTCGCCCTGGTGCGCCTGGATAAACTGCCTGAGTTCCGGACTCAGATTTTTTGACTCGAGATAAGCCGTGACCTTATTCTCCTCTTCCCAGAAGGATTCGATCGGCCAGTCCTGCAACATGGCTATCCAGATCTCCGGATCATATCCCCGGGTATCAAAAATCAAAGCGCTAAACCCCGATGTCATTTTGATGCTGGATAATATTCACCGGTGTATGCTTTCCAGGTATTCTGCAAAAGAGAGATCACCGTCATGGGTCCGACACCACCGGGTACTGGGGTAATGAATGAACATTTGGGTGCTACCTGTTCGTAATCGACATCGCCGGTGAGCCGGTATCCCGATTTGGTGGATGAGTCTTCGACCCTGTTGATACCGACGTCGATCACCACGGCGCCATCCTTCACCATATCTGCTTTCAGGTAATTGGGTATACCCAGGGCTACAACAATTACGTCGGCTTGCAAACACATCGACCTGATATCTTTTGTCCGGCTGTGGCAAAGGATCACGGTGGCATCGCCGGGTTTCGATTTCCGGGAAAGTAAAATGCTGATGGGCGTCCCGACGATATTGCTTCTTCCGAGCACACAGCATGTTTTACCGCTGATGTCGATATCATATCTCGCCAGCATGGTCATGATCCCCATGGGTGTCGCCGGCAGATAGGACGGTATGCCGAGGGTCATGCGACCGACATTGGCCGGATGAAAGCCATCAACATCCTTTGCCGGTGAGATGGCGAGCGTGATTTCATGCTCATCAATATGTTTTGGCAAGGGAAGCTGGACGATGAAGCCATCGATGGCCTGATCCGTATTCAATTCATTGATGATGCGCATCAATTCAGCCTGGGAGATATCTGCAGGGCGTTCGATCAGCGTGGAATCATACCCGGCATCATGACAACTTTTAACCTTGTTGTTGACATAAGCGCGGCTCGCCGGATTGTCCCCGATTAAAACTGCGGCCAGATGTGGTGGTCGCTTGCCTTCGGCCTTCAGCTTATCCGTTTCAATGCGCAGTTCGCCCTTGATTGTCTTCGCCAGTGCTTTCCCGTCAATAATTTGCATGAGGAGATGGAATAGGGTTTAGGTTGAATGTTGTATATCGGGATAATGGATCAGGTGCTTACACAATATCCCCATCGAAAATCCGATCGTCGCGCCCAATACTCCGCCTGCTGTAATATCCAGCGGATAATGCAATCCGACATATACCTGCGCCAGGGAAATCGCAAGCGCCCAGATCCACCAGGCTACTGTCCATCGCTTCATGACACTGCCAAACAGGACGGTCAGGAAGGCGGCGAGGCAAAAATGGTTGGCCGCGTGCGATGATGTAAAACTGAATCCGGAACCGCATTCGACCCGCAGGATCACCGGTGGCTCCATCTGGAGTTCATGACACGGTCGGGGTCGTTTAAATTCAAATTTGATCAGCTTGGAACTGATCGTATCGGACGCGAAAATGGATACGATCACAAAAAGAATGATCGCGGATGATTTTTTGATGGGCAGATTGTAAAAGATCCAGGCTATGCACAGGACATAGAGCGGGATCCAGGTATACTTATTCCGCATAAAGGGCATCACCATGTCGAAGACCGGATTAGTCCATCCATTGTTGATCCAGTGCATGACCGAGGTGTCCCACTGCAACAAAGCATCCATCATCCGCCAAATGTATAGTTTTGCCCGACAAATCCGTTTCCATCACGTGACACTCATCAAATCAGTCAGCGGTATACGCGGAACCATTGGCGGGCAAGCCCTGGAAAACCTGACCCCGCCTGACATCGTCGCATTTGTCTCCGCTTACGCGCATTATCTGAAGGCTGAAACCCCGGATCCCTCCGTCGTCGTCGGGCGTGACGGGCGAATTTCAGGTGTCATGGTCAGGAACCTGGTCTGGGGTACGCTGCAAGCCATGGGCGTCAATGTCCTCGATGTCGATCTCTCCACAACGCCTTCCGTAGAAATGTATGTGATCAATCACCAGGCTTCGGGCGGCATCATTATTACCGCGAGTCATAACCCGGCGGAATGGAATGCGCTGAAATTTTTAAACGCCCGTGGAGAATTTATCAGCCAGGAGATGGGAACGCGGATCCAGGCCATGGCTGAGCAACAAATTTTTTCCGGATCGTATGCTGATGTGAAGACATTGGGTGAGATCATTCCTGCTCACGGGTCCATTGATGAGCATATCATGACCATCCTGAAGCATCCGTTGATTAATGCCGATGTGATCGCCAATGCCGGTTTGCATGTCGTGGTGGATTGTATCAACAGTACAGGCGCGATCAGCATTCCTTTCCTCCTGGATGCGCTCGGAGTGAGGTACGAGCTGCTTAATGATGACGTGACCGGCCACTTTGCGCATAATCCTGAGCCCCTGCAGGCCCATCTTACGGATCTCTGTGCGGCCGTAATTGAACACAAGGCCAACCTGGGTATAAGCGTTGATCCGGATGTCGACCGGTTGGCCCTCGTGGATGAAAAAGGTCAATTTATTGGTGAAGAATATACGCTGGTTCTTGCCGCTGACTATACATTACTGCATGAGAAAGGAGATGTGGTCACCAACTTGTCATCAAGCCGCGCACTCAATGACCTGGCGGCTCAATATGGAGTGGCATGTCATTTCGCCCCGGTCGGTGAGGTGCACGTGGTCGCTGAAATGAAGAGCCGCAACGCGGTGATCGGCGGCGAAGGAAACGGGGGTGTGATCGATCCGAAATTGCATTACGGACGTGATGCGCTGATGGGCATCGCCCTGATCCTGATGCATCTGGTGACCCGGAAGAAATCACTGAGTCAGATCATTTCAGGCTATAGTCAATATGAAATGGTCAAGGACAGGATCAGTTTTGATCCTTCGCAGTCTGCACAGGACTTGTTTGATCGTGTTGCCGATTTTTTCAAATCGGAACGTCTGGATACCCGGGATGGACTGAAGGTCGATCTCAAGGATGCCTGGATCCAGTTGCGTAAATCAAATACTGAACCGATCCTGCGGATTTACGCTGAAGGTCGGACTGTGAGGGAAGCCCAGGCGCTGGTTGACCAGGTCCGCCAGCTCATTACTGCCTGACCATGCCGCTCGAATCGAAGTTCGTACC
>AERA01008625.1_pt1 | contig 14826 bp, 11 predicted proteins | sample 267968 | NCBI WGS metagenome assembly AERA01 (sample SAMN02954363, study PRJNA61401) | activated sludge metagenome | biome: terrestrial; feature: wastewater treatment plant; material: activated biomass; isolation source: activated biomass of an industrial wastewater treatment plant | reverse complement strand
CTCATGCTAGACTTAATTTCGGAAACGACTGCTCGCCGCCAGCTCCAAATAGAACGTCCGCAAAAAGCGGACGCTGGGCGGCTCAGGGAGGAGATATATGGCGAAATCCGTTCTCGTCGTCGATGACGAGCCCAATATCATGCTCTCGCTTGAATATCTCATGAAGCGAGCAGGATATGACGTGCGTCTCGCTCGCGACGGCGAGGAGGCGCTTGCTTCAGTGATGGCCTCGCCGCCCGATCTCGTCCTCCTCGATGTCAATATTCCCAAACGCAATGGATATGAAGTTTGCCAAGCGATACGCGCAAACCCCGACCTGAAAAGCGTGCGCATTTTGATGGTCACTGCCAAAGGCCGGGAAGTTGAAATCGAGAAGGGGCTCGCACTTGGTGCGGATGGCTATGCGACCAAGCCGTTCTCTACAAAGGAGCTGGCGGAACGGGTCGCGAAGCTTTTGTCCGGCTCTGATACTTGACGGGATCGAACACCGGATATGATCGAACGCCTCAGTCTGCGAGCCCGAATTTTCCTGTTCTTTGCACTCATTGCCGCCTCCGTACCGATATGCATCGGTGTCGGCATGTGGCTCGCCGCGCAGCGTCTGGAAGGCAATCCAACCCCTCACCTTGTATTGTTCGGCGGGTTTAGCTCATTTGTACTCATCGGCGTTGTTTTGTGGGTCTGGCAGATGTTTGACCAGAACGTCGCGCGACCCATTCAAACGATAGCCCGAGATCTGCAAACACTGCTGCATGCAAATCCACAGCACGCACTCGACACGAATTCGGTGCGCTACCTGGGGATGCTTGGTCCGGTGGTCAAGGAGATTGGAACCGCGTTTGCCGCCTCACGGGCCGATATCGCCAAGGAGGTCGATGAGGCAACGCGCTCATTGGAGGAGCAACGCCGGCAACTTGAAGCTATCCTGCGCGAGCTCAATGAAGGCGTCATTGTCTGCAACTCAAACCATCGCATCCTGCTTTACAATCGACGGGCACTTCAGATCCTCGGTGTGACGGAAGAGATGGGGCTTGGGCGGCCACTATTTTCGATCCTCAATCAGCAGCCCTTCATTTTGACGCTCGACCGGTTGTCGAGCCGCTATCTCGATGGGCGTTACACATCACATCCCGAATACCTGATGACCAATCTTGTGTTCGCGAAAACCGACGGCAGCCTGATCCTTGAAGGGCGCATGAACTTGGTGGTCGATGACTCCGACAAGTCGATCACCGGCTATGTGCTGACGTTCGATGACGTGACGGAAGAACTCAAAGGGTTGATTAAATCCGACCGCCTCATGCGTTCGACACTGGAGGAGCTAAGGCACCCGGTTGCAAGCCTTCGTGCAGCTGTTGAAATGCTGCAAGATATGCCCGATGACGACATCGATGGGCGGCACGCGTTCGGAAGGGTTCTCGCTGAGGAGAGCACGAAACTCTCCGACGAACTGGAACGCTTCGGCAACGAATATCGCGAGATCGTCACCAGCCAGTGGCCGATGAGCGATGTCCACTCCGACAATCTTCTCAATGCGTTGACCCGGCGCTATCGCGATGACGAGAGCATTACGTGTGATGTTACAGGCGATGCAGTTTGGCTCAGATGCGATAGCACGACGATTGTCGCGCTCCTGGATCACGTCATTCGCAAGGCATTGGTTGAGCTCGATTGCGATACGTTCCTGCTGCAAGCGCGCAATGGGCAAAGCCGTGTCTATCTGGAGGTCGTGTGGAAGGGAGAGGTTGCAAGCCCCTCAATGCTCGAACGATGGCTGAGCGAGCCTATCGAGCGTGGACTTGGACTTTGCGGAGCTGAAATTCTGGAGCACCACAAATCGGAAGTCTGGTGTGAATCGGCATCGAGCGAAATGGCGCGCCTGCGCATTCCTCTGCTTCCGCCGAGCAACGCGCATACGGCAACTGGCACCACATCACCGCTGCCGATCCGATTGGAGTTCTACGATTTCAACCTGCTCAAGCCGGAGCTGCTGGGAGCGGTTGCGGACCGAAGCCTGCGCGACCTCACCTACGTCGTGTTTGACACCGAGACGACCGGTCTTGAACCTTCAAACGGCGATGAGATCATACAAATCGCCGGTGTTCGCATTCTCAATGGGCGTATTCTGACCGGCGAGGCTTTCGATCACCTCGTTGATCCTGGCCGCCGGGTTCCCGACCTTGCCACGCGCATCACCGGGATCAGCCAGGATATGATCAAGGGCAAGCCAAAAGTCTGCGAGGTGCTGCCGCGCTTTCACGACTATGTTGGCGATGCGGTACTCGTCGCCCACAACGCAGCCTTCGACATGAAATTTCTTCAGCTCAAACAAGATGCCTGCAAAGTCCGGTTCGACAACCCGGTCCTCGATACGGTACTGCTTTCGGCGATCGTGCATGACCACACCAATCAACACACGCTCGATGCGGTGGCAGAGCGCTTCTCGATCGAGATCCCACCTGAAACGCGCCATACGGCGATTGGCGATTCACTAGCAACGGCCGGCGTCCTACTGAAACTTATCGATTTGCTTGAGGTGCATGGAATCCGCACGCTGGGTCAAGCGATCGCGGCGTCCAACAAGATCGTCGAAATCCGAAGAATGCAGGCAAAATATTGAAGTGACCGGGAAAGTGGTCAACTGGCACGAAACACTAAACAGCACGAAGACCGCGAGACTTAATGGCCAACAAGCCGAACTCTAGAACAGGTCAGAGGTAGATTGAATCATGTCTGACCAATGTAGCCTGCTCTCATTCTTTGTTTGAGAGACCGATTCACGACTTCGATGGGAGCTTTCTTGCTTCCATCGAAGTCGATCGGGCTCTAGCCCACGGCAAAGGAAAGACGTCAGACATGCCGCACAATGGTTGGGGCCCGTCGGGCCAAAAGCTACTGCCGCCGCGGCGCCCTGAGCGCGCAATTGCAATTGCGGTGCTTGGTCTCGTTCTCTTTCTGAAGCCGTTTCTTGGCATTTTCGACAAGGGCGGCACAGCGACTTTTTGGGGTGTTCCGCTCCTTTACGCCTATCTTTTCGGTGCGTGGACGCTCGTCATCGTGCTCACCGCGATCGTCATGGAGAACCGTTCTGACCACGCCGAGCACAGCAGCGATGTAGACGCCTTCGGACCAGAGACCCAAGCATTCGAAGCTGACGACATCGAGCAGCCCGCGCGTTCAGGACCGGTATGAGGGACGTGACATGCTACCGACATGGATCGTTCTCACAACGTCCCTGACATACCTGTTGGCGTTGTTCGCGGTTGCCCATTTTGCTGACCGCATGGCTATTACGAACCGCAGGCATAGCCTGGTCTCAAATCCCTACATCTATTCTCTGTCAATTGCGGTCTATTGCACGAGTTGGACCTACTACGGTAGCGTTGGCCGTGCGGCCACATCGGGCGTGGGGTTCCTGCCGATCTACCTTGGCCCAACGATCATGTTTACGGCTGGCTGGTTTGTGCTGCGTAAAATCCTGCGAATTTGCAAAACGCAGCGCATCACGTCTATCGCCGACTTCATCGCCTCGCGCTACGGCAAGAGCCAGCTCATCTCCGGCCTCGTCGCAGTCATAACCGTTATCGTAATCATTCCCTACATCTCCCTGCAGCTGAAGGCCGTGGCGGTCAGTTTCGGTGTTGTGCTGGCAAAGGATTTTCAAACTGCAGAGATCGGTGCGGGCGCTTACGATATTGCCTCGCTGGTCACGCTTGTGCTTGCGGCATTCGCTATTCTCTTTGGCACGCGCCATATCGAGGCAACCGAGCATCACGCCGGCATGGTCGTTGCTATTGCTGTTGAATCTGTCGTCAAACTGGTCGCGTTCCTGGCTGTCGGCGTATACGTGACGTTCGGCTTGTTCAACGGTTTTGGCGATATCTATGCCAAAGCCGCCGCTCATCCTGAGCTTACCAAACTGATGACGATGGATGTCGCGGGGCCGAGCTGGTTCACACTGATATTCCTGTCAATGGCTGCAATCGTGTGTTTGCCGCGACAGTTCCAAGTGACGTTCGTTGAGAATACCGACGAAAATCACCTTACGCGGGCGACGTGGCTATTCCCGCTCTACCTGTTGGTCATCAATATCTTTGTCTTACCAATTGCGTTGGGTGGAATTCTGTTACTAGGCCAGTCTGGGACCGACGCAGATACATATGTTCTTGTCTTGCCGCTCAGTGCCGGTCAACCGACACTCACCTTGTTTGTGCTTATTGGAGGACTTTCGGCGGCCGCAGCTATGGTCATCGTTGCAACGATCGCGCTATCGACAATGGTGTGCAACGATCTCGTGATGCCGACACTATTCCGCGTCATGGAGCAACGGCTCGCAGGGCAGCGCGATCTTACCTCGCTGCTGCTCAACATCCGCCGGTCGGTTATTTTCGTCGTCCTGCTGCTCGCCTACCTCTATCTCGCGGCGGTCGGAGAGACCTATCATCTCGTGACAATCGGACTTGTGTCGTTCTGTGGCGTAGCACAGCTGGCACCGGTTATTCTTTTTGCGATCTACTGGCGCGGCGGCACACGTAACGCTGCCTTCGCGGGACTGGCAGCTGGATTTGCAATCTGGGTCTACACGCTGTTCTTACCGTCATTTGCAAAATCCGGATTGCTGCCGATAAGCTTCATCGATGCGGGACCGTTCGGAATATCACTGCTCAAGCCCTATGCATTGTTCGGATTGGACGGCCTGGACTCGATATCGCACTCACTGTTCTGGAGCATGATCTTCAACATCGGGGCGTTTTTATCGGTTGCGCTTTATAGCCGCCAATCGCGTATCGAACACATTCAGGCCACCGTATTCGTCGAAGCCTTCAGCCAACAACAGCCGCGCATGCTCGGTGCGCCTCACTTGGAGCGTGGTGGCGCCAGTGTCGAGAGCCTGCGTCAGGTGGCTACGAAATTCGTCGGCGAAGAACGTGCAGCCGAGGCGTTTCTCGCTCACGCTCATTATCTCGGCCTCGCATCTGAACGCGAGCTTCACGTAGACACCGGTCTTATACGGCTGGTCGAGCGACTGGTGGCAGGAAGCATCGGTGCGGCCTCGGCCCGTGCGGTGATGGCATCAGCGGTCAAGGCCGAGCAAGTCAGCCTGGAAGAGATCATGGAGATTCTCGACGAGACATCTCACGTACTGGAATACTCGCGGCAGCTTCAGCAGAAATCGAACGAACTTGAGATCGCCAGCCGCGAGTTGAAAGCTGCAAACGAGCAACTGCGTGCGACGGACCGCCTCAAGGACGAGTTCATGTCGACGGTGAGCCATGAGTTGAGAACGCCGCTCACTTCGATCCGGTCTTTCTCGGAGATCCTGCAGGATGATCCGGAAATGCCTGAGGAGCAGCGCAACATGTTCCTTGGCATCATCGTGTCGGAAAGCGAGCGGCTAACTCGGCTCATCAACCAGGTTCTCGACCTTGCCAAGATCGAGGCGGGGCGAATGCAATGGCGCATTCGTGACATAGACCTTGCCGGCATTGTACGGGAGGCAGCAGCATCAATGACGCCGATCTTCAACCGGGACGGTGTCGTGCTGAAAATTGCGCAGATCCCGCAGGATCTACCACCTGTCCGCGCCGATGGTGACAGGCTTATCCAGGTGATGATCAATCTTATTTCCAATGCGGAGAAATTCTGTCCGAAGCCCGGCGGGCACGTCGACGTTGTCGTGCGCCGCGAGAATGCAATGGCGCGCATTTCCGTTATCGACAATGGTCCAGGGATTCCAGAAGCGGAGCGGCAAGCCATCTTCGACAAGTTCTATCAGGTGAAGGACCGCGGTGCGGGTGACGGCAACCCGCTGGGAACTGGTACAGGGCTTGGGCTTACAATTTCAGAACGTATCGTCCATCAGTTCGGCGGGCGCATCTGGGTAGAAGCACGCGCCGACAACGTTACTGGCTCGGAGTTTACGTTCACCGTGCCACTGTCGACAGGGGAACAGAGTTCGGACGCTGACGCGGCCTAATTGCGGGCCTGGTGGGGTTACGGTTTCACGCTGGCTGGCGCGACTTATAATCCAACGATGCGACCAGATCGGCGAACCTTTCGCCCTGCACGACAACGTGCGCGCGCAGCGCTTCTGCAGCGGCTTCGGAATCGCCCGTGACAATTGCCGATACTATCGCTTCGTGCTCGCGCTGCGACGATAAAATCCGATTGCGGACGCGAAGTTGCAAGCGGCGGAAAGGTGCCAAGCGCTTTTGCAAAATCATCGCCTGATCTTCCAAAAATGCGTTCCCACTGACCCTGTAGATGACGCGATGGAAGCGCTCGTTCTCATAATAATAAGCGTCGGGGTCGCCTTGCTCTGCAGCATTCGCACAGGCATGAAGCGCTTCGATAAGATCTTTTTCACCATCTTCGGTCAGGCGTCGCGCGGCGAGACGTCCGCACATAGCCTCAAGTTCAGCGATTACCTCGAACATTTCCATGAGGCTCTTGGGGTCGGGCGATGATACAATAGCGCCACGGTATGGCCTGATCTCCACGAGCCCTTGCGCGGCGAGTTGACGAAGGGTCTCGCGCACCGGCGTGCGAGAAACTCCAAAGCGAGCCGCGAGCGAGGCTTCATTTAAACGTGCGCCTGGCGCGAGACGGCCAGTTACAACGTCATCCTCGAGTTGCGCTTTGAAGCCCATGGCACCCTTTTTCATGATACTCCTCTGAATGCTATCCCGACTTGCTCATGCAGGCGCTGGACCGAAATTGAGTTGCGTTCCGAATGCTGACAATGAAGGATGAACGGCAAGGCCAAGATAACTCGTTGCAACCAAAGTGTATATGAATCGTAGACCGATTGTATACAATTTGTTTGACGTTGCATCCAAATATATGCATAAAGTTGGATATACGCTCTCGTCAGACAGAGCGGTTGAACGAACCACGGAGTTTCCGGGCAACACCGGAGACCATCACCACCATGGAGGAAACTACTGATGAAAGCGATTAAGAGCGTGGCTCTATGTGGGGCCGCCGCGATTACCGTTACATTTGGCGGTCCGCTCAGCGCAGAAACTGTTCTGAAAGCCTCGCATCAATTCCCCGGCGGCAAGGGCGATGCACGCGATGAAATGGTTCAGTTGATCGCACGTGAAGCTGAAAAGGCCAACGTCGGACTGAAAATCCAAGTTTATCCTGGTTCATCACTGGTGAAGCCAAAAGAGCAATGGGGGGCGCTGACCAAAGGGCAGATCGATCTTGCTGCCTTCCCGCTCGACTACGCTGCAGGCCGTCACCCAGAATTCTCCGCGACACTGATGCCGGGTCTGGTGCGCAACCACGACCGCGCAATGCGCATGAACAATTCGCCGTTCATGAAAGAAATCAAGGCCATCATCAACAAGGCCGGCGTGATCGTCGTTGCTGACGCTTGGCTTGCTGGCGCCTTCGCCTCCAAGAAGGACTGCATTACAACGCCTGAATCCATCAAGGGTCAGGTAACACGTGCTGCTGGTCCAGCATTCGAGCAGATGCTTGTTGGCGCTGGTGCATCAATCTCCTCGATGCCTTCGTCCGAAATCTACACGGGCATGCAAACCGGCGTTCTGGACGCCGCAAACACATCGTCGGGATCGTTCGTTTCCTATCGTCTATACGAACAAGTCAAGTGCCTGACGGCTCCGGGCACAAATGCACTTTGGTTCATGTATGAGCCGATTCTGATGTCGAAGCGTTCCTATGACCGCCTGAAGCCCGAGCAGCAGAAGGCAATCATGGACGCGGGCAAAAAGGCTGAAGCATACTTCCTGGGAGAAGCCAAAAAGCTCGACGACGAAATGGTCGAGAAATTCAAGGCTTCGGGCGTACAGATCGTCGAGATGTCGAAAGAGAACTACGACGCTTGGCTCGCCATCGCAAAGAACACCTCCTACAAGGAATTTGCCGCGAAAGTTCCTAACGGGCAGAAGCTGATCGACGAGGCATTGGCGGTCGAATAGTTCGCCACACCACTACAATCACTCACGTTGTTGACTTCAGACCGGAGCGGCTCGACCGCTCCGGTGAAAAGAAAATCAAACACAAATCTAAGGACGCTCGCGATGCGCCTATTCGTTCGCGCAGTCGATCGCATGTCCGAAGTGCTCGGCGTGATATCGATGCTGCTACTGGCTTCCTCCGTACTGGTGGTCTGCCAGATGATTCTGATGCGTTATGTGTTCCGCGCATCTACCGTGTGGCAAACAGAATATGTCGTCTACTCAATGGTAGCGGCGACTTTCCTCGGCTCCTCCTACGTGTTGCTTCACCGTGGCCATGTTGGCGTCGACCTATTGCCGACGATGCTGGGCGGACGACGCAAGTTTGCTCTGGAAATGTTTGGCGGCCTCGTATCGCTCGCCTTCTGCGCTATCCTCGCCTACTCGGGCTGGATCTACTTCCATGAAGCTTGGGAGCTCAATTGGACCACAGACACGGTGTGGGCGCTTCCGCTATGGATTCCGCTGCTGCCATTACCCGTCGGCATCGGGGCGCTGTGCCTGCAATATATCGCAGAACTCATCAAGCTTTCGGAAGGCGCGAGCCTGACCGCTTCGGAACTTAGCGTCATAAGGGAGCATGAGTAATGGGTCCGCTTGAAATCGGCCTGCTCGTACTTGTGGGCCTTCTCGTTCTCCTCGCCACCGGTATGCCGATCGCATTCGCTCTGGGTGCGGTATCGGTAGGTACATTGCTAATGACCGACGGAAGCCGGTCGCTGCTGACATTGGGTGAAACATTCTTTGGCGGCCTCGCCTCATTTGGTCTCGTTTCCATCCCGATGTTCATCTTGATGGGTGCTGCTGTCGCATCGAGCCCAGCAGGCAAAGATCTATACGCCGCACTCGACCGATGGCTCAATCGCATCCCTGGTGGTCTCGTCCTTTCAAACCTCGGCGCCTGCTCGATCTTTGCTGCGCTTTCTGGCTCTTCGCCTGCCACTTGCGCGGCTATCGGCAAGATGGGCATCCCGGAGATGCGCAAGCGCGGTTATCCTGCCGATATTGCAACCGGATCGATCGCTGCCGGCGGTACACTGGGCATTCTCATTCCGCCGTCGATCACGATGATCGTCTATGGAATTGCAACAGAAACCTCGATCGGCCGTCTGTTCATTGCAGGCATTATTCCGGGCATATTGCTTACCGCGATGTTCATGATATGGACCGTTATTTCGTGCCGCATGCGGGGCATCGGAATGGCGGACGTAACTCGCCGGTATTCGCTCAAGGAAAAGCTTGAGGTTCTGCCGCGCGTACTACCGTTCCTGGCCATTATCGCTGGCATCTTGTTCGTGCTCTACGGTGGCGTTGCTACACCTTCGGAAGCGGCGGGCGCGGGCGCGTTGTTCTGTCTCTTGCTGGTAATCGTCATCTACCGGATGTGGCAGGCAGGGCCGATCATCCGAATGTTCCGCGATACACTTCGCGAGTCGATCATGATCATGATGATCATCGGCGCGTCGGAGCTGTTCGCCTACACGCTCTCCTCAACGTTCGTCACGCAATCTATTGCACAGTGGATTTCGGAACTGGACGTCAACAGGTGGGTGTTGATGGGTATCGTCAACGTGTTCCTGCTCGTTGCCGGTTTCTTCCTACCTCCCGTGGCGGTGATCTTGATGACCGCGCCGATCTTGCTGCCAATCATTACGCAGGCAGGTTTTGATCCCTACTGGTTCGCGGTGATCCTGACGATCAACATGGAGATCGGTCTTATCACGCCGCCCGTGGGACTAAATCTCTACGTGATAAATGGAATAGTTCCCGATGTGCCGCTCTCCACCATCTTGAAGGGTTCTCTGCCCTACGTTCTTTGCATGGTGCTGGCGATGGTGATCCTGTCGATCTTCCCTGAACTGGTCACCGGACTGCCCGACCTGCTAATGGGCAAGGCGGTGTAAGGACCACCAAACTCGACGCAAACCCAATTAACAAAAACGAATGAATCGCCATGTCTGAAGCTCAAGATCTCTATAGTCAGTTGTCGCGTCATTGGACCGATAAACAGAAGCCATTCATCATTTCGCGCGATGGTGGCGTGTGGACCTATGGTGACATTGAAAAGGGGTCGGCACGTATCGCCAACGCGCTTGTTGAGGCTGGCGTGAAAGCAGGCGACCGTGTCGCTGTGCAAACAGACAAATCGCCTGAGGCAATCCTTCTTTATCTGGGTTGCCTCAGGGCCGGTGCAATCTACCTGCCGCTCAACACTGCCTACAAGTTGGCGGAACTCGAATACTTCTTCACTGATGCTGAACCTACCGTCATTGTCGTTCGTCCCAAGGCTCATGACGAGATTGCACCGCTCGCCAAAAAGCTGGGCATCAAGCACTGCCTGACCCTCGGCACGGAGGGTGATGGTACGCTGATGGAACTCGCGAAGGGCAAGCCGGAGACGTTCAATGGCGTGCCTCGTTCAACTGATGATGTGGCCGCCATTCTTTATACATCGGGCACCACGGGGCGCTCGAAAGGCGCAATGCTGACGCACGGCAATCTGGCGTCGAATGCGGAAGCGCTGTCGAATTACTGGCGGTTTACCAGCGACGACGTGTTGATCCATGCCCTGCCGATCTTCCACGTCCACGGGTTGTTCACCGCCACCAACGTCATCTTGCGCTCCAATGCAACGATGTACTTCCTGCCGAAGTTCGACACTGACGACATCTTTGGGGTCATGCCAAAGGCAACGGCAATGATGGGCGTGCCGACGTTCTACGTGCGTCTCATCGATGATCCGCGCCTGACGAAGGACGCGACAAAGGGTATGCGCCTATTCGTTTCTGGCTCGGCACCATTGCTTGCCGAAACGCATCGCGCATTCACCGCCAAGACCGGTCACAATATTCTTGAACGTTACGGCATGACCGAAACGGGCATGAATACGTCCAACCCTTACGACGGCGAGCGCGTTCCAGGTGCTGTCGGCTTCCCACTGCCAGACGTTTCGCTGCGGATTACCGATCCGGAAACCGGTAGCGAATTGGCCAAGGGTGAGATCGGCATGATCGAGGTGAAGGGGCCAAACGTCTTCAAGGGCTACTGGCGTATGCCGGAAAAGACAGCGGCGGAAATCCGTGAGGATGGCTACTTCATCACCGGCGACTTGGGACGGATCGACGAGAACGGCTACGTCCACATCGTCGGCCGCGGCAAGGATCTTGTCATCTCCGGAGGATACAACGTCTATCCCAAGGAGATTGAAAATGAGATCGACTCCATTCCCGGCGTTGCTGAAAGTGCCGTGATTGGCGTGCCGCATTCCGATTTCGGTGAAGGCGTGACGGCGGTTGTCGTGCTGGAAAAAGGTGCAACTCTCACTGAAGCGGAAATCATTGCTGCGATCAAGAACAGGCTGGCAGCATTCAAGCTGCCAAAGCGCGTGATGTTCGTTGATGCTTTCCCGCGCAACGCGATGGGCAAAATTCAGAAGAACATGCTGCGCGACTCCTACACAAATCTCTATTCATAACTGATGCGCCGCGGCTGGACGGGTACGCTATCCGTCTGCCGCGGCGTTCGTTTGCCGTAGCGCTCTAGCTTCTTGTCGGGTCGTATTTTCTTCGGCGAGCCGGCGTCTACCTTGTCGGAAAATGCTGTAGATCCTGCATGAGCGTGTTGTTCACGGCTCGACGGCTGTGCGCGTTTCAACTCCACACGCGCGAAGACATACTCCCGGCCGGCGACGGTGAGTGAGCCGATCACCAATCGTACCGAGGTTGGCATCGCTCCAATGAGCGGTGGCCGCGCTGGTCGCGCACCTGGCTTCGTCAGGATGTGGATTTTGATGCGCCGGAGATGCGATCGAGAAGGCTCGTACGGCGTCGGGAAGCTGGTTTTTCCGACTTGCCTTGGCTGACGTCCCCTGCAGCATCTTTGGGCGCAGCGGCATCGCTCGCACCGTTCTGCTTTGCACTAGCTTCGGCAGTCAGCGCGATTTCAGCCAGGGAGACAACCCCATCGGTCGCAAGCGCACCCTCGCCGCCGCGTCCAGAAAGCGCTTTCAGGTAGCTGGCGGTGCGGGATTCGTCCACGGTTCGGGTTGCTGCGACGGACTTGATTGTTACCGGGCGCGGAGCTCCCATTCGCTCGGCAAGTGATGGGCGGGCATGTGCCGGTACTTCGCTGGTGCTGGTGCTCTGCGGTTCAACCGTCGTTGGCAGCGTGCCAGTTCCAAGGCGACGCAACTCGTCGCGATAGTGAGCTGACTGACGCGCCAAGCGTTCGTTTGCTGCCGCGACCTCAGCCCGCAAACTTTCAATCGTCTCGTTGTGCGACTTGATCTCGGCTTCGAGTGATCCAAGGCGCGCCTTCATAGCGACCTTAGATTCTTTGATTGCCGTATCGTCCTTTTGTGCGGATTCGTAGATCTGGAGAGCAGCCTTCAGACGCGCAATTTCTGCGGCCTGTGAATCGTTGCGCGTCTTCAAATCGCGAATCTCGTCGCTCGACTTCATCTGGCCGGCTTTGCCAACTTCGGCCACTGACTGCGCCGACTTCAGAGAACTCTCCAGATCTGTAAGCTGCGCGCGCAAGCTGGAGATCACTCGATCCTTAGAAGTTTCGCCGATCTCGGCATCCGCGTCCGCATCCTTGTCCCGCGTGACGTCGTCCGACTTGCCGCCTCGCGCCAAGAGCCCTTGCAGCCGTGCCACCATTTCTGCCTGCTCACGGGCGCGTGCACGCAATGCTTCCACCTCGGAGCGCAATGCGACTTCTGCGTCAAACCGCGGATCGGCAAGCTGGTCGCGATTGCGAGCTGCACGTGAGGCCAGCGTGGCCGAAGTGCGCATCAACTCATCGCGCTGTTGCGTGTTGATCTGACGGGCTTCCTCAAGCGCACGCGACGTCTGGTCCGTGCTTCGTGACAATCGTTCGATCTCATGATCGCGCTCGCTCAGCAGCTCGCGTGCATGGGATAGCCGCTGCTCGACCTTCGGTAGGCGATCGGTGATTGTTTGCTCGAGTACACGACGGGCATTCTCATGCTCGTCCATCGCACCACGCAGCGTGGCGATCTCACCTTCGAGCCCGCTGATCATTCCATCGCGGCGGTTGAGTTCAATCTTTTGACGAGCCGCCTGAAGACTGGCCTCCTCCACGCGCGTCTCAAGCTGATGGATGCGGATTGCGTATTCGGCGCGAAGACGATCTTTGTCCGCGCGGATTTCCGCTTCCGTCATCGGCAATAGGCGCTTGACCTCAGCCACGGCGAGACGTTCTGCACGGCGCCGATAAAATGGCATGAGCAACAGGATGACAAATCCTGCTGAAAGGACGCCCAGCGCCACAAGCATCGCGGACTGGATCGTGATCACGCGCTGGTTCCCGAACCTTTAGCCAAGCCGGGCTGTCAATGAGAAAGCGCCGACACTATCCGAATTCCTGACAACCTGCTCGACCACTCCACGGCACCGCTGCATCGCTTCAGCCGACGACATTTCGATGCGCGCCACCTTCAGTGGGTCAGAACGGGTTCCAAGTCGGTTTGCGTGTATACTTCAAATAGCCGACGTTCGCACCTAGCCGTAAGCCAATTCCCGCGCGTATTGGCGCCATAACCACATCATCGTGCTTCTGGAACTGGATCGACACACCACCGACGACATAGGCCGATCCTTCAACACCGCCGAAACGATGGAATATATCGGAAGGGTCTCGCAGATTATAAACCAAAATCATTGACTTGGAGCCATCGCCTCCGAAGTCGTATCCAACTGACGGCCCTTGCCAATAAACTTTAAGGGTGCCGGCATCCTTCGTGTAGAGACGACCTTCACCGTAGCGAAGACCCGCTACGAACGCGCCTGCGGCATCCTCGCCGAGGATATAACCGTTGGGGCGACCGGCTTTCTTGAACGCGTGCTCGATCACATTTGCCAAACCCTGGCTGATCGAACCGAAGAACCCGTGTCCAGCGGCTACAATCTCATTCTTGCTGTAGGTGCGGTCGTCATAGTTGTCTGGTCCGCGCGGCTCGGGATAGCCGCCGTTGCGATCATAATGCGCGGTCGAATCTGAATTTGGCGGTGCATAGGGTTCGCCATAGCGGCCACTTGGTGGTGCGCTGCGACCTTGATAGCCATCGCTGTACCCACGGTCACCGCCACCTTCGTAACGATCCGACGGGGGCGGCCCATTGTTGTAGGCACTACCGGAACCATAGCCGCTGTGGCCATCGCTTGGCGCACGATAGGAATCATCATTGCGCTGAGACGGTGCTGGACGATAGGTTCCCCCGCTATCGCCGTAGCCATCCTGCGGCGGCCTATAGGCGTCATTATATTGAGCGAGGCGCACAACGGATGGTGGCGCGCTTTCATGCGACAATGTTTGCGAATCTGCGCTGATTTCCTGCGCAATTGCGCCGGTGTGTGCTGTGAGTGCGCCAAATACCGCGCCGATCGCGACTAGCCCCGCGACGGAGATGCTCCAGACCGATCGCATTGTCTCGTTCCCTCGTTACATGCGCTGAGCGCTCAGCTGCCGCATCACGCGGTTCACGCGCTCCAAGTCGTCACTGTATGTCGCCACTGTCTCGCACCCCGATTGCGAAACATTTATTGATAGATATTCGATCTAGCATCGATGCCCGCTACACGTTCCGCCGAGCTTATCGAGCTCCGTCAGGACAGTTCTAAATTACCTATGTTTCCGACTGCCGATGGTGGCCTTCGAATCACAAGTTTACACCAGACCGTGCATAGGAAATGTCACGGGTAAGTGTCGCCAAAGTGTGGCTTGGGCGAGGCGGAAGGCGCGCAAACGCTAAGCCCGGACGCCAATTTTGCGGGAAACTTGAGCTCAATATAGCGTTTTTCCGGTATCCGTGCAC
>AERA01011727.1_pt1 | contig 14944 bp, 12 predicted proteins | sample 267968 | NCBI WGS metagenome assembly AERA01 (sample SAMN02954363, study PRJNA61401) | activated sludge metagenome | biome: terrestrial; feature: wastewater treatment plant; material: activated biomass; isolation source: activated biomass of an industrial wastewater treatment plant | reverse complement strand
ACTGGATATCCAGTTTGTGTTCACAGCGAACCCGGAAGATTACACCAACCGGGGCGCGATCATCACCCCCTTGAAAGACCGTATTGAAAGTCAAATTTTGACCCATTACCCGTCGACCATTGATATTGCGAAAGCGATCACCTTGCAGGAAGCGCGGATTTCACCTGAGCAAATTGCCGCCATTAAAATGCCGGAGGTGATCCTGCAGGTATTGGAGCGGATCAGCATCGCTGCGCGTAACAGTGAATATGTCGATGAAAAATCCGGCGTCTCTGCCCGGTTGAGTATCGCAGGCCTGGAAAACCTGTACAGCACCGCGGAGCGACGGATGCTGCTCAACGGTGAAACATCCACCACGATGCGCATTGCTGATTTCTGGGGTGTCATTCCCGCGATCACCGGAAAGATAGAATTGGTATACGAAGGTGAAGTCGAAGGCCAGTACAGTGTAGCGTTAAAACTTTTGGGCCAGGCGATTCGGAATGAATTCCTCGAACGGTTTCCTCACCCGGAAAAAATCAGAAAAGGGAAAGAACCGGATCCGTATGGCGCCATCCGTGCTTTTTTCGGAGATAGTCATGTGGTCACTGTGCCCAATGATATTTCCGATAAGGATTTCCTGAAGATACTGGATGAAGTGCCCGGCCTGGATCGTCTGGTGTCAAATGGCCAGTTCAGTAAGTCAGAGATTGCGGTCTATAAGGAACTTGTCCTTCACGCACTGGCCGACTTCAATGTCCTGACCAAGGAGGTGCTTCTGGGTAAGATCAAGTTTATCGACCCCCTGGGCGGGATGCTCAATGATCTGGATGAGGTAGACGAGGACGAATAGGCCTTCGTCGATGATTCCGGACCTCCTTATACGATTTGGTCTATCTTTGGCGCTTTCAATACCGGAATAAATCCTCTGCCTGTGAGCGTCCTGATTTTCCTGATCATTTCGTATATCCTGCTGAGCATCAGTCTCTATCTGCTCTTCCCCAAAGCCGGTGTGGCCGCATATAAAGGATTGATCCCCGGGGTCAATTTTGTGGAGTGGTGCAAACTGATCGGCCGGAAGCCCGCATACGCCCTCTGGCTGCTTTTCCCGATCGTCAATATTTTCATCTTCTGCGGCATGGCCGTGGATCTGGTGCGATCTTTTGACAAACTGGGTTTTCAACATACCGCTGCCGCGGTGATCTACGCGCCGGCCATCTTTACCTACCTGGCGCTGAATAAAAATGAAAAATATGTCAGTCCGATCCTGCCACGCGAAAACGCGATCAAGGAACAAATACGGGAAGCGCACAAGTCCGGAAAAAAACGCCAGCTGGAAAAGCTGATGAATACAAATCCGTTTAAAAAATCAGCAGGGCGCGAGTGGGTGGAAGCTATCGTATTTGCTGTTTTTGCCGCGGCATTTATCCGGATGTTCCTGATTGAAGCGTACAAGATCCCAACACCTTCAATGGAAGGCTCATTGCTGGTGGGCGACTTTTTGTTTGTCAGCAAAGCCCACTACGGAATTCGTACTCCGATGACCATTGCCATGTTTCCCTTGCTGCATAACCGGATGCCGTTCATTGATGCAGAATCCTATCTTGAAAAACCGAAACTGCCATACTACAGGCTTCCGGCATTGGAAAAAATTGATCACAACGAACCCATTGTTTTTAACTGGCCGGTGGGCGATAGCGTGTACTTGTCACCGGTCCGTTCCTATACGGCTCAGCAGGTCAGAACCAGTAATGTCGCGCGCCGTGAGGTCGGTGACGCGAAGTTGATCACGCGGCCACTCGACAAAAAGGATCATTATATCAAACGATGTATCGGGCTGCCGGGTGATTCACTGGAGATCCGGAACAAGCAGGTGTATATCAACGGAAAAGCAGTCGAGAATCCAAAGCATCTGCAGTACGCGTATTTTATTCAATCGACCGGCATTAATTGGGATCGTGTGGCTAAAGAAGGGATCAATGTACCGTTCAATAAGAATGAAGCGTTCTTCCTGGATGATGAGCAGGTGAACGTATTGCGGGAAATGGATCCGAATATTCAAATCGTGCCTATACCGGAGCAATATCTCGCGCAAGATCTTTTCCCGTTCGATACCGTGAATTTCAATGGCTGGACGGTTGATAATTATGGTCCGGTATACATTCCAAAGAAAGGCGCAACCATTACCCTGACCCCACAGAATATTGCCATGTTCCGCCGGGTGATCGATGTGTATGAGCACAATGACCTGAAAGTTGAAAATGGCCAGTTTATTATCAATGGCCAACCCGCAACCACCTATACCTTCAAGCAGGATTATTTCTGGGCTATGGGGGATAATCGGCATAATTCAGAGGACTCAAGGGCATGGGGCTTTGTGCCGGAAGACCACATCGTCGGCAAACCCCTCTTTATCTGGTTTTCCACAAAGAATGGCAGTTTGCGAAATGGTATTCGCTGGAACCGCCTGTTTACTTCGGCCTACAAGATGGAGTAAACGCCTTCCCGGCTGAAAGCGTAACTTTGGAACAGCGATCACATACTGTTCCGCATGTTTTTATTTCCAAAAAAACCTGGGTTGTCCTGGCCATATTGATGGTCATGGGTACATCGCTATTGTCGCAGGAGCCAACACACGTTTACTTGTTTCAACTGACAAAGACCTCCATTGGGAAATATCATGTGAGTAAACCGGTTTGGCTGAGCGGGTTCAATGCAGACGGTTATACAAATCAACCCTGGTTTGCATCTGGTGGTCAGTTGCTGGTTTCTGTCAAATACAAGCATGACAACCAGGTCGATATTTGGCAACTTTCTCCGGGTTCCAGACGGATCAGACAAATCACTTCCACCAGTGCCAATGAATTTTCACCCCGCCTGACCCCTGACGGGAAATCCTTTTCGGTACTCTGTCAGCAACACGGTGACATGATGGATCAGCAGATCGTTCGATTTTCTAAAACCGGCGGTGCTTATGAATATGTGCTCCCGGAATGGACGGATGTCGGCTATTATTGTTGGGTCAGGGATGACGGACTGGCAGCTTATCGATTGGATGGTGAGACGAATCACCTCTACTATTATGATTTTCAGAAAAAGCAATCGCGAAAAATTACATCCGCTGTGGGTCGGGCGCTTTATGCCGACAAAGAGGGTGCGGTATTGTATGTGCACAAGTTCGATGAAACGTTCTGGTACCTGAAACGATATCTTCCAGCTACAGGGTCGATTGAAATACTTGCCCAGATGCCAGACCTGGTGGAGGATTTTACACTTGGCCCGGATGGGGTCTTGTATTGTGGAAAAGATTCCCAACTCTATTATTTCAAGCCCGGTATACACAAGCAGTGGCAGGAAATGGAAGACCTCGCGGTGTATGATATCCATGGGATCACTCGACTGGCTGTTAGTCCGGATAATGCCTATATGGTCGTGGTAGGAAATCAGGGACCTTTATGAGATGGTATTGGATGGGTTTCATTATTCCTTTTTGCCTTCAGGCCTGTTCCGCTATTCGGGCCGATGTACAGGAATACAGGAAAACCTATGAAGCCGGATTCGTCCATAATCCGCGATCCCCGCTGGATTCCAGTGACATACGCTACCTGGATTATTTTCCACCTTCCCGGAAAGCGGTGATCAACGCCCGCTTTACACAAACACCGGATGCGGAACCATTTGAAATGCCAACGTACAGTGGTGTCACGCGTACCTATCGGAAATACGGTGTGGCCCAGTTTTCCTGGGAAAATGATTTGGTTTCGCTGGCTTTATATGAAAACATGACTTACCTGCAGAATCCGCTGTATAAAGACTATCTCTTTTTACCATTCAAAGACGGGACAAACGGGGAAATGACTTATGGTGGCGGACGGTATTTGAACGCGTCAAAGGAGGATGCGGCGGATGGATGGATCACAATTGATTTCAACCAGTGTTACAATCCCTGGTGCGCCTATAGTGATGGCTTTAATTGTCCGATACCCCCGGCGGAAAATCATTTGCCATTTGAACTTCGTGCGGGGGAAAAGAAATATCGCGGTCCATACAAGGAAGTGAAAGAATAACCTGCATGGTTGACCGGTTTGCGACAGGCTCAATTGGCTTATCGCGCTTATTTTTGCCCGGGACTGTCATTTTTACCCGATTTTCATCGTTGAATATTGGCTTCAGCACTGATTGAACTATGATCTGGACACTTGTACTTCTGTTTTTTTCCGGCCTTTTTCAGCAGGGGCGAACCATTCCCGTTACCCGATGGATGATCGAGGTGGACCCACGTCAGCCTGATTGCCTGCTGCATTGGCATGATGAGATGACTGCGGAGCGGGGTCAGTTGTTGCTTAAAAAATTGCCGGTTGGCGATTGGTGGGTGATGGAATTGCCGGCAGATAAAGTCGAGGAATTGGATCAGTTGCCCTGTGCGTCCCGGTGGATAGCTGATCAGAAAATTACCTGGCGGGTCACGCCGGATGATCCAGCGTATGTCAATCAATCCGGGTTGAACCTCATCGGCATGCCGGCCGCATGGGATATTTCCACCGGCGGTGTGACGGCCAATGGTGATACTATAGTGGTCGCTGTGATTGATGACGGATTTGAATTGACGCACGTCGACCTGGCCGGAAACCTCTGGATCAATTATGGCGAGATCGCGAATGACGGGATGGACAATGACGGAAATGGATATATAGATGACAGGGTTGGGTATAATGTCAATTCAATGAATGATGATCATCCTATTGACGATCATGGCACCGAAGTATGTGGTGTGATCGGGGCGAGAGGAAACAACAAGACAGGTATCTCGGGAGTCAACTGGCAGGTCAAACTGATGCCGGTCAGCGGAGCCAATTTTGAATCGCAATTGATCGAGGCCTATCAATATGTTACTGATATGCGGAAGCTTTACAGGGAATCCGGCGGAGCTAAGGGTGCTTTCATCGTAGCATCCAATCTTTCCGGAGGCGTAAACAACGAATGGGCGGCAGATCATCCGCTCTGGTGCGAAATGTATGATAAGCAAGGGGAGGAAGGCGTGCTGTCTGTTTGTGCCGCACCCAATAGTGCCATATCTGTAGATATGGATGGCGACATGCCCACCACCTGCGCTTCTTCGTTCATGATTGCCGTAACCAATGTGGACCTGACCGATGCCCTGGTGGGCAATGCGGGGTATGGACCCGTCTCCATCGATATTGGGGCTCCGGGTCAAGGCACCATTTCCACCAGCCTTGCTAACAGCTATGAAAACTTTCCCGGGACCAGCGCGGCGACGCCGCATGTGGCCGGAGCCATCGCCCTTGTCTATAGCACGCCCTGTGAGAATTTCCTGGCCGGCCTTGATTCGAATCCGAAGAATGTGGCCGAACGCGTGCGGGATATCATCCTGGAAACCGGAAAGGCAAATAATGATCTGATGGATATCACGACCACCGGTAAGCGACTCCAGGTCAGCGCCGCCATGGAAGCCACGGTCAATTCCTGCGGTTCGTATACCGGGGATGCCATCGTGATCGAGGCCATCTGGCCGAACCCGGTGGTGATCGATCATACCCGGTTGTTTTTCCGGGCGCCAGGTCCCCAGGAGGATCTTCGGCTGGAGATCTATACGACCAGCGGGGCCAGAGTGGGTCTTGTGGTTCCCACCGCGGATGAGGTCGAGCAAGGCTATATCGATATCGACACCCGCTCCTTCCCGGCCGGAATGTATCTGGTGACCCTCTGGCGGGGAAAGGAAAAATCAACCCGAAAACTCATTGTCTTCTAGGCGGTTATATATATAATTTGCCTTCTTACAGGTTTACAAAAATCTTCAGGGAATATACCTCAGAGTCAGGGACAAAGTCATATCTTTGCCCTCCGTTTGATACAGGCTTCGTAGCTTAATTGGATAGAGCACCTGACTACGGATCAGGAGGTTGAAGGTTCGAGTCCTTCCGAAGTCACAACCTCCTGGCTTCCAACCAGGTAAATTAATAACAAATAAACGCCAGCAATCATGGCCAGAGAATGTCAACTGACCGGAAAGAAACCCATGAAAGGGAACCGGGTATCACACTCCAACGTTAAGACCAAGCGTAGGTTCCTGCCGAACTTGCAGAAGAAACGCTTTTATATTCCTGAAACCGATCAGTGGGTCTCTATCAATGTCTCCACCTCCGCGATCCGGAATATTGACAAGATCGGCATCTATGAATACCTGAAGCAATTGAAAGCGGAAGGCATGGATACCGGCGTTGCATTGAAAAAGAAGTAATACAATCAAATCATGGCCAAGAAGTCAAAAGGTAACCGGAACCAAATCATCCTGGAGTGCACCGAGCATAAAGCCACCGGCCTGCCCGGCACCTCCCGGTATGTCACCGAGAAAAACCGGAAGAATACGCCGGATCGGCTGGAACTGAAAAAGTACAACCCGATCCTCAAAAAGGTAACCGTTCATAAAGAAATCAAGTAACAACCGTTTAAGCGCATAGATCCATGGCTAAAGTTTCCAAAAACGCCAAAGTAGCCCAGCGGGCTGCCAACAAGCAAGGAACCGGACGGGATTTCGTCAAGGTGGTCAAGCCCATCAAAGACCCCGTAACCGGAAAATATTCCTACCAGGAGGTGATGATCCACAAGGATAAAGTGAAAGAGTTCTTCGCTGAGAAATAAGCGAATTCCACTTTTCAACTTTTTCCAATAGTGAATCATATCTGAACGGCGGCGGGATCACCCCTCTGTTCAGATATTTTTTTTGTACGCACCTTCCGCCATGAGTTTCTTCAACAAGTTTTTCACCCGGGATAAAGAAAAAGAACTGGAAGAAGGCCTCGAGAAAACCAAATCGAGCCTGTTTCAGCGTATTTCGAAAGCCGTTGCCGGCAAGTCAAAGGTTGATGTTGAACTGCTCGACGAACTGGAAGCCGCATTGATCAGCAGCGATGTCGGGCTGGACACCACGATCAAGATCATCGAGCGGCTTGAAGCTCGTGCTGCCCGGGACAAGTATCTCAACGTTGCTGAACTGAATACCATCCTCCGGGACGAGATCGTCCAGTTGCTGGAGGAAAACAATACCGTCGACCTCGAGGACTTTGTGCTGCCTGTTTCCTCCAGACCCTATGTCCTGCTGGTGGTGGGTGTAAACGGTGTCGGAAAGACGACGACGATTGGAAAACTGGCTCACCAGTTCAAGCAAAAAGGGTATTCGGTCCTGCTGGGTGCCGGTGATACCTTCCGTGCTGCAGCGGTAGATCAGCTCAAGATCTGGGCGGAGCGCGTGGGATGTGGATTTTTCTCGAAAGGCATGAACACTGACCCTGCGGCAGTTGCCTATGAGGCTGTACAGAAAGCCATCCACGATAAAACCGATGTTGTGATCATCGATACGGCAGGGCGCTTGCATACCAAGACGCACCTCATGCGGGAATTGACCAAGATCAAGAATTCCACCAACAAATCCCTGGCCGGTGCGCCACACGACGTGTTGCTGGTACTGGATGCCACGACCGGACAGAACGCGATCGAGCAATGCCGGCAATTTTCGGAGGCAACCGAAGTGACCTGCCTGGCTCTGACCAAACTCGATGGTACAGCGAAGGGTGGGGTGGCCTTAGGCATCTCCGATCAATTCCGCATTCCCATTCGCTATATCGGCGTGGGTGAAAAGATCGATCAACTCCAGGTGTTCAACAAAAAAGCATTTGTGGAGTCATTGTTCCGCAACGCTGCCGCGTTTTCAACCACCTAGGTGGTTACATTGCCTGTTTACTTTTTCACAAGTTTTACACGCAGCATATACCGGGTCAATTGCCGGGCTTCGGAATATTTGACGCGACGGTAGTTCAGGACTCCCTTGACGAATTCACAGGCCTCGCAGCTTTCACCGAAAACATCGAGGATCACAATCTCATTCCGGGCATTGATCAGAAAATCGATGTCCACTTCTTCAACCGCGTTAGGCAGGAAGCTGAGGTCCCGGTTTTTCAGCATCTGGAGGATCTCGTTGCGAAGCGCTTCCTTGTCATAGGGTTTCTTCCTGGCCTCGGCAGTGGCAGGAATCAGAAAAAGGAGGGTGAACAGGGTTGGGAAGAAGATACCGGTTTTCATATGCTTGACCATTTTGAAGTGACTGCCTGGCGCAGGCCGGAGGAATGCTTCTTCGGGTTTTGAAATGAATTGAACGGTAACTGTCTTAAAGACGACCGAATCGAATTTGGAGTTGCACCAATGGTTTAAATAATCGGTAAACAAATTGTTTTCTTCTACCAAAGCACGAAACCTTGCCCTCAAGTATTGTCTGCCGTTCTTCCGGATCGCGGATCACCCGATATATTATTTCAAAAATTGTCGTCCTGCTTACCGGGTGAAAGTTGATTTTTCAATATTATTGGGCTCTGAACAAGACACAAGGGCAAGTAGTATGAACCGACTGTACACGATCTCGGCACTCCTCAGTGCGTTTTTTATTCTCGTCTCTTTTTCCGCAAACCCTCCGGATGGCAAGACCGGCGCTCCGGGCGAAAGCTTATGCTCTGAATGCCATTCCTCGGCCAACCCACCTTTACAGGGCACCATTGATGTGGAAGGCTTTCCGGACGCCATCGTACCGCTCCAGACTTACCCACTGACCATCGTAAACCGAAACACTGTCGGTGATGCGGTCCGCGCTGGGTTCCAGATGACCATTCTCACAGATATCAATACCAAGGCCGGTGAAATGACAAATCCATCGGAAGACAGTGAAGTCGCGATGGCCGGTGGCCGGCAATACTTTGAGCATAATCCATCTGTCTTGTACCCTGATAGCAATGTTGTGCGATGGACAGTGGATTGGACAGCTCCTGACCTACCGGCTGGCAGTGTGATCAAGTGGTATGCTGCAGGCAATATCGCCAATGGGAACTTCCAGAATACAGGCGACCGGATTGTCACAGAAACCGGACAGGGTTCCATCGTGCTGTCCAGCAATGAAGAAATTTCAACATTCAGTCCTGTGATCTACCCGAATCCGGGTGCAGACAGGATCCATATTCGTCTTCAAGATGAACCAATTCCAAATGGTTTGGTAACTTTAATCTCCCTCTCCGGCCAGGTTCTGGCCACCGCCCCATTGCATAATGGTCAAGTTATAGTCCCTGATGTCCCCGTGGGCGTATACGTGATCAGGATCGAAACACGAGATCGGATCACACATGCCCGCTGGTCAAAGATGTAAAACAAGGATCACGGCTTGGGAATGATCCCAGGCCATGAATGAATTTCATCACTTTCTTTTCCGGGTCACAGCATGGCAAGGGAAAGGGCATTTAATCTATTGAATTATGAAAAAGATTTACCTCTCATTGGCGGTCATGGCTTCCGTCATGCTTCTGGTTTCTTGGTCCTCCAATCCACCAAACGGGAATACCGGCGCCCCGGGCGAAGGCATCTGTTCAAACTGCCATAGTCTTGGGGGTGGTGGGCAGGATGGGAATATCGCACTTGCGGGATTCCCGACCATCATCACCCCAAACCAATCCTATGTCCTGACGATCACGAACAGTAACCCGAATGGGATGGCCAACCTGGCCGGTTTCCAGATGGTCGTACTGAATAGCAGCAACATGAATGCCGGCGATCTCTCCGGCCCTTCCGCAACGTCTACCACACAGACAGAAAGCGGCAGAGAATACTGGGAGCATAACCCGGCGCAATCCTATCCCGGAAGTAACATGGTTTCCTGGACAGTCACCTGGACGGCGCCGGCAGGCCCTGCGAATGAAACCATAACATTCTATGCCGCTGGAAATGTAGCCAATGGTAACGGAAATAATTCAGGTGACCTGATTGTGAATACATCGGGTTCGGGAACGATTATGGCAGGCCCTCCACCGCTCGAAGTGGACATCGAAGGCACGAATGTACTTTGCAACGGGCAGAGCAATGGCACCGCTACAGCGACACCGTTGACAGGAGTTCCGCCATACGCCTATAGTTGGTCCAATGGTGGCAGTACTCAAATGGTCAGCAACCTGCCTGCAGGTAATTATTTTGTCACAGTAACGGATAGTGATGTCCCACCGGCTACAGGGACAGCTTCAATTGTCATCAGTCAACCGCCTCCGTTGATCTTCAACAGCTCCAATATCACACATGTAAGTTGTGCCGGGGAGAATGACGGCGCCATCAGCGTTACAGGAGGCGGTGGATCCGCACCCTACAATTTTAATTGGTCAACAGGGGCAACCGGGCAATCTATTTCTAACCTAGCTGCCGGCTCGTACTCGGTCACCATCACAGATGATAATGGCTGCACGGAAGAGGCCACCTATATGGTGACCCAACCCAATCCACTTCAGATCAGCCTCGGCAACCTGGAACATGAATCCTGCCAGGGCGCGGAGGATGGCTCGATCATGATCGTCCTCTCAGGAGGCACCTCGCCTTATTTCTCGGAGTGGTCAAATGGTTTTATCGGCACGTCTATCTCGGATCTTGAGCCTGGCGTATATGGCGTCACGGTGACCGATCAGAATGGATGCACAGCCGCGGAAGCGTATACTATTGATCCGGGAAGTGTCGTCAACGTAGACCTGGAAAGCATTATGCATGTTACTTGCAATGGCGGCATGGATGGCGCCATCTCTGTGAGTGGCAGTGGCGGCGTATTTCCGTACAGTTATGCCTGGTCCAATGGACAAAGTGGTCCATCGATCAACAATCTCGGAGCAGGCAATTACCTGGTGACTGTTACCGACGACAATGGATGTTCTGTGGTGAGTGCTTTCGTGATTAACCAACCAGCCGGGATGGCAATCACCGTTTCTCAAACCACAATGATCTCCTGCTTTGGAGACAGTACCGGCGGAGCGATGGCAAGTGTCACCGGCGGCATGGAACCCTACACCGCCATGTGGTCCAATGGTGACTCCGGGCTCACGATGTCGGATGTTCCCGCAGGAAACTATGTCATTACAGTCACGGATGCCAATGACTGCTCAGGAACCGCTGAGGTCATTATTACTCAACCCACTGTGGTCAATGCCATTGTGAATACCACACCCGAAACCGGTGTCGATACAGATGACGGCACAGCCTGGGCAAATGTCAGCGGTGGCACGCCGGGTTATACCTATGCGTGGAGTAATGGCGAAACCACCGATACCATCACGAATCTTGCCCCGGGCATGTATACGGTGACGGTGACGGATCAGAACGGATGCACCGATGTAGCTTCCGGAACAGTCGCGCCATTCGGATGTCTGCTTGCGGTGGGTCTGATCGGTGACATGACTATTTGCGAAGGCACACAAGTATTACTGGAAGCGATGGTGAGCGGTGAGACCGGACTGATCACCTACCTGTGGTCAACAGGGGAAACATCCTCTTTCATCATTGCCAATACAGAAGGCACCTATTGTGTCACGGTGATGGATGAAGCCGGATGCAGTGCGGATACCTGTTTCAATTACATCGCCGTGGATGTTCCTGTACCCACCTGTGGGGTGATGAATGAAACTGCACCTGGCGCCAATGATGGCGCTATATCATGTGACATGCCGGCTGGACTGGTCAGTTATCTGTGGAATACAGGTGCCACTACCCTTTCCCTGGTGGATCTCGCGCCGGGAGAGTATTGTGTCACCGTCACAGATACCCTTGGCTGTACGACGACGGCTTGCTTCAATGTACAGGCTTCAGATTGCCAGTTGCTCATCACTTCTCTGGTAACAGATCTGGTGTGTAACGGTGATTCGAGTGGCGCGATCAGTATCAATGTGGAAAATGCAACACCTCCGGTAACCTATACCTGGTCCAATGGGGACTCGACGACCATCGTACAAAACCTGCCGGCCGGTGATTACTCGGTAGTGGTGGCGGATTCCGCCGGATGTGTGGAAACGCTCAATTTCGTGGTGAATGAACCGCCGATATTAAGTGTTCAACTCGACAGTTTGGGAGATGTGGAGGCCACAGAAGCCGGATTCATTCACATCACCGCTTCAGGCGGTGAACCACCGTATAGCTATGCATGGGAATTTCCCGAAATGACCGGCAGTTCTACAGATGAAGATCTCAATGATCTCGGTATGCCAGGTTATTACAGTGTGATCGTCACAGATGCGAACGGCTGCCAGACCGGACTGGATTCGGTGTTCATCAGCATCGAGGTTGCTGTGCATTCGCCTGGCAAGCCGGAAGAACTCCGTGTGTACCCGGTGCCGGCTGTAGATATGCTTCAAATTTCAGCCCCTGTGGATTTGATCCGGGTCAATGTGTTGGCCATCGATGGCCGATATGTCCGTCAGGTCGATTCACCCGAAAATAATCGGATCGATGTGCACGCTCTTGAGCCGGGATGGTATTTGCTGCACATGTTCGATGGCCGGCAATGGTATATCGCCCGATTTGTTAAATAATATGGCACAATAACCTTATGGAAAAAGAGCTGCGGTTTTCGCGGCTCTTTTTTTTATTCAGTTGAAGTGGTTGAAATGGGTAATTGGTTGAATTGGGAAATTGTGTAAGAGTTGAAAGAGAGAAAAGAGTTTAAATTGAAAGACCGTAAGACCGTAAGACCGTAAGACCGTAAGAACGTAAGATTGCAGGATTGCTGGTCGAGGTGAAGTTAGCAATAAGCAGTTGACAATTTTCAGATTGGCACTTTAGTTTCAATCTGTATTATTCACAATTGACAATTGACAATTCACACCATCCACTCACCACTGAATACCGGATACTGAATACCGGATACTGAATACCGATTACCGATCACAAATAAGAATAGTCCAACAAAACAACGAAAAACACTAATCGAGTTTCAGCACCTCAAGGAACGTTTTCTGCGGTACTTCAACAGACCCGATCTGCCGCATCTTCTTTTTGCCTTCTTTCTGTTTTTCGAGCAGTTTACGTTTACGGGTGATGTCGCCTCCATAGCATTTGGCGGTGACGTCTTTGCGCAGTGCGGATATGGTTTCGCGGGCGACGATTTTGGCGCCGATGGCGGCCTGGATGGCGATGACGAATTGCTGTTTGGGGAGCAGCTCTTTCAATTTCAGACAGATCTTCCGGCCAAAGGCTTCTGCTTTTTCCCGGTGCACAAGTGAGGAAAGTGCATCGACAGGCTCAGCGTTCAATTTGATATCCAGCTTCACCAGGTCGGATTTGCGGTAATCTTTGGGTGCGTAGTCGAAGGATGCGTAGCCTCGGGATATGGATTTCAGCCGGTCGTAAAAATCAAATACAATTTCCGCAAGGGGCAGATCAAAATGAAGCTCGACCCGATTGACTGTGAGGTAATGCTGATGCGTGAGGTTCCCTCGTTTTTCCAGGCAGAGATTGATGATCGCGCCGATATATTCGGGCTTGGTGATCACCTGGGCATGGATATAGGGTTCTTCGATATAGTCGATAAGTGTCGGATCCGGTAAATCGTTTGGCGTATGGATCTCCTGCAATCCATCCCGTTTGGTAAATGCGCGGTAGGAAACGTTAGGGACAGTCGTAATGACTTCCTGGTCGAACTCGCGGGACAATCGTTCCTGGATGATCTCCAGGTGAAGCATCCCGAGGAATCCGCATCGGAATCCGAAGCCAAGCGCAGTGGAGGTCTCCGGTTCGAATACAAGGCTCGCGTCATTCAATTGTAATTTTTCCAGGCTGTCGCGCAAATCCTCAAAGTCATCATTATCGATCGGATAAATCCCTGCAAACACCATCGGTTTGACCAGCTCAAAACCTTTGACGGCTTCTTTACACGGATTGGCTACAGCGGTGATTGTATCCCCCACTTTGATCTCTTTCGATTCCTTGATGCCGGTGATAATATACCCGACATCCCCGGCAGACAACTCCGGCTTGGGAACCTGGGCCAATTGCAGGATCCCGATCTCATCCGCATCGTATTCCTTGCCGGTATTCACAAAGCGCACTTTTTCGCCTTTGTGCATTTTACCGTTGAAGATCCGGAAGTAGGCGATCACCCCGCGGAAGGAATTAAAGACAGAGTCGAAGATCAGGGCTTGCAATGGTGCATCCGGGTCACCTTCCGGCGGAGGGATGCGTTCAACGATAGCTTCCAGAACTTTATCCACGCCTTCACCCGTTTTTCCACTGGCCAACAAAATATCCGATTTGGGGATCCCGATCAGGTCTGTGATCTGGTCGCTGACCTCCTCGACCATGGCATTGGGCATGTCGATCTTGTTCAGGACCGGGATGATCTCCAGGTCGTGTTCGATGGCGAGGTAGAGATTTGAGATCGTCTGGGCCTGGATGCCCTGGGTGGAGTCGACCAGGAGCAGAGCTCCTTCGCAGGCGGCGATGGACCGGGAAACTTCGTATGAAAAGTCGACGTGGCCCGGGGTATCGATCAGGTTCAGGACATAGTCCTGGCCATCCGGATGCCTGTAATTCAGCTGAATAGCGTGGCTTTTGATCGTAATTCCGCGTTCGCGCTCCAGGTCCATGCTGTCCAGCGTCTGGGCTTTCATGTCCCGTTCGGAAATCGTCTTGGTGATCTCGAGCAGGCGGTCCGAGAGGGTACTTTTCCCGTGGTCAATATGGGCAATGACGCAGAAATTGCGGATATTCTTCATAAGCGGGTGCAAAGATACGCCCGCTTCCCACCTTTTACAAGGAAAGAGAGGGGGAGGCGAAGGTTGAGGCTGAGGCTAAGGCTAAGGCGGAGGCGAAGGCGAAGGCTGAGGCTAAGGCTAAGGCGGAGGCGGAGGCTGAGGAAGGGACTAAGGTCAAACGAGAATTCCTCCTACCTGGGGGAGGTTGGGTAGGGAAATCTGTATTAAAGTTGTCAGCATGTAGAATATGAGTAAAGTTCAAAAGAAGGATCCTTGCCAGCTGCTCGGTGTAAGAGTTTAAAGAGGAAAAGAGGAAGTCAGCGCTTTGCCAACTGTCCCTTGTAAGAGTTTGAAAAGAAAAAGAGAAAAAGAGAAAAAGAGAAAAGGAGAAAAGGAGAGAAGGAGAAAGGAGGAAA
>AERA01002856.1_pt1 | contig 14973 bp, 14 predicted proteins | sample 267968 | NCBI WGS metagenome assembly AERA01 (sample SAMN02954363, study PRJNA61401) | activated sludge metagenome | biome: terrestrial; feature: wastewater treatment plant; material: activated biomass; isolation source: activated biomass of an industrial wastewater treatment plant | reverse complement strand
GAGACTCGAAACCGCGCCCGACGGTCGCCGTGATGCAGGTCCGCGTGATGCCGACTCACGGGACAGGAACGGCGGCAACACATTCCGCCGTGGCGACAACAATAATCCAGGCGCTCGCGAACCCGCCGGCGATTACAAGCGCTGGCGCAGCGAACGCCGCCAGGAAGAGCAGCGCGGCGGATTTGCGAACATCGACGCACTAAAAAGCGCCAGAAAAGAACGCCAGCTCAAGGGCGGCGGAATGATCATTGAGGAGCCCGATTCTCGTCGCATCATCCGCAACGGCGACCGTTCATATATCATTCGCGATGAAACACGCCGGATGCGCCGTTATGGCGATGTGTCGGATGCCCGTCGTCGTCCCGGCGGCGGCAACATCACGACGATCGTCCGGCCTGATGGTGTTCGCATCGTTACCGAAACCTCGCCCGATGGCAGGCTCATTCGCCGTTACCGCCGGACTCGCGATGGCCGCGACATCATTCTCGTCGACAACCGCCGCACGTGGCGCAAGTGGGGTGCCATCGGTGCCGGAGCGGTATTGGCGACCGGCTTGATACTCGCACTCGACCCGCCACATTACCGGGGCCCGCGCGAGCGCTATATCATCGACTACGATCGTGCCAGCTATGACGACGTCTACGATGCGTTGCTGGCGCCGCCAATCGACGATATCAGCCCGCGCTACACACTCGACCAAGTGCTCTTCAACTATAATCTGCGCGAGCGCATGCGTCGTGTGGACTTGGATTCCATCAATTTCGATACCGGCGCCTGGGACATCGACGAAGGGCAGTTCGGAAAGCTGGAGCATCTAGCTCGGGCAATCGATAGGATCCTCGACCGCAATCCCGACGAAGTGTTTCTGATCGAAGGCCACACTGATGCAGTGGGTGATCCGGTAAGCAACCGCTCACTCTCGGATCGGCGAGCCGAGGAAGTCGCCAATATTCTGACCGAGGAGTTCAGAGTTCCCCCGGAGAACCTCGTGATCCAAGGATACGGCGAAGAGTTCCTCAAAGTTCCGACTGACGGGCCATCGCGCATCAACCGTCGCGTAACAGTGCGCCGGATCACGCCGCTGCTCGATCGTCGCAATATGTCCTCACGCGATTGATCTAAAAAGTCTAAAGGATAAAAAATGAAAGGCGCTCCTTCATGAGGAGCGCCTTTCTAATTTCATTGAGACAAATAAAGCGCTGTGTCGCGCCCGGCAGCCTTCAGCCGCCTTTCGACCCGCCGCGCATGTCGGAAGCAAACTCAGCTTCGAGAGCCGCTTCAAGCTTCAAGAGATCTTCGGGCAACGGCATTCCATAAGCCTTCATCTCGTTGAGCTTCTCCATCACCATGAGATAAAGCTCATGACGGTCCTGTGGCTCGTTCTGCATGCGCGTCATGAGAATGCCAAGCTCTGCCGTGACGTCGTCCATATCCATTGGGTCGCTCCTGATGCTTCCGCGCTCCATACGAGGAGACTATAAGGGCACCGAGGCGGAGCATGCCAGAAAAAGCGTCCAATGGTTTGCCACCGGTCAATAGCCGGACGCCAAGTGAAGAGGACGCCACGCGCGCCACGCGTCCTGCATTAGAGCCTCATCGGCTGAGATGGAAGCATGGATGCTTCCATCGAAGGCGTGAATTGGTCTCACATTCACAGAACTAGAGCAGGTTAGCGAACCGCGCGTCAGTTCACGACTTCAGGCCGCGCTCGACCTTCCAGAACTCTTCCCTGACGCGAATGTCAGCGAGCATGCGATCAACCAGCAGGCACGTGCGCTTGAAAAGATCCGATCCGCGCCGGTAGTCCGCCGCAGCAAAGAAATCGATACGGCCAGCCTTGAACAGGTTAACGCACTTCTCCTTTGACTTGCCCGGGGGATGCACCGCAATCGCAAACCCTCCGTTCTTACGCATGACCGCCATAGACGGCACGTCAGTGTCACCATCACCAAAATAGATCATGTTGGAAAAGGGTATTGGGCGCTCGGCCTCGGGCATATGCTGGTTGATCGTTTCGCCCAGATCCTCAACGCCCTTGTTGATGCGAAACAGATACTGCGTCTTACCCGTGTCCGTGATGACCCGCTTGGGATACGGCAGGTCGTAGGCGTCGAACCAATATTCCGACGCGAATACATTGTGAAACCGATCATAGATCGGTGTGCCTTCAATGATCTCTGTGAGCCCCGATGAAATCATGTAGTGGCGAACCGTAACACCCTGGCTCTCCGATCTCAGCGCCACATACGAGCCAATCTCATCGAACCACTCGATGACGCCGGGAAACAATTCGACCGCTCGGCCCTGCTTCACCAGATCATCGCGATCAATGCGGACGCCAGCCTCTTTGGCCTTCTTATAAAGAAGGTGCATGTAGGTAATGAGCGGGTCGGCTTCTTGTTCGCGCGCAACCTTATTGGTCTCTTTCCAGAACTGCGCGGCATCGACACCCACTTGAGGCAAAAATGCGTATTCCTGCATTGGCCGCGGCGAAAGCGTTCCATCGAAATCATAGACCAGCGCGATCACCTTCTTGTCAAAGGTTGCGCGCCCAGCCGCCGCTTTTCCCTTGCTGGCCTTTGCAGCATTACCGCTGGCCTTTCCCGCACGCATCATCGGAAGATCGTCGTTCGCTGCTTTAGCAGGCCGACGGCCACGCCGCCCGGTGGTATCCCCTCCGGTCATGGCTATCTCTCCTTGGGCTTAGCCAGCCTGCGACCTGTGCGGCCGGAGGCTTGATGCAGTATCGGCGCGGATGATGGTTCGATTCGTCACTCAAAATGAAGGCGGCCGGTGGACAAGTCCACGGCGGCCGCCTCAGCAATCGCATTGCCCGAAATTGGGCATGGCTCAATGTTTGCAGCCGCAACTACCCTCGCCACCGCAAGAACCCTCAGCCTTTTGATCATGCTTGTGGCCGTGGTCGTGCGCGTGCCCATGGTCGTGCCCATGATCGTGCCCATGATCGTGACTGTGCGCATGCTTGTGGTCATGGTCATGCGCACCACCACAGCACCACCCTCGTGGTGATGGTGATGATCGTGGTCGTGATGGTGATGCCCGCCACCACAGCATCCGCCCTCATGCGCGTGCTCATGGCTGTTCGGGTCCACGAGGACCGACGCCAGCCGCCGCTCCAGCGCAATCGATTGCTCGCGCGGCGCATCGCGTGCTTCGATCGTCAACGCCATCACCTCAGCGGCAACGCGGATGTCATCCACCTGGCCGAGGTAGTGCCGGCGCAAACGCCCCTGCCGGTCGAAAATCAGAAGCGTCGGCGTACCCTGGAGCTCATAGGCGTCCATCGTCTCTGGCAGCGCGCCACCGTTCTGCTTGTCGACGGCCACAGGGAAATCGAAGTGATGTTCATTGAGGAAGGCTTCGAGCTGGGCGGGCGTTTGCTCGTCAGCCTTCTCAAAAACCGTATGCAGACCGATCACCTCGACTTCATCTTCCTGGAACTGTGCGTGAAGCCGTGCAAGCTGCGGCAGCAAATGCCTAGCCGAACCTGGGCAGTGCATCTGGAATGCTCCGAGCACCACCACCTTACCCTTGGATGCGGCCAGCGTCGGAGGTGATTTCTCGTCAGAATTGATCCATTTGGCCGTAGCCAATTCTGGCGGCATTTCTGGATTGAGCATTGCGGATCCTTTCATCCGGTGAGCGGTGCTTGGCAGACCTATACCGGCTTTCAACTCGTCCCGATATGAGGTAATTCGCGCGGCGGCACCGGCAAGTGATCGAACGTACCGAACACAACAATTTGATTCATAATTCTAATTTCAATAGTCAGCCTTGGCTCTCATAGATTCTCAAGCGCCGCCTGAGATCATCGATCTGATCGAGCAGATCGAACGCCAATGCAATACCTGGCGTATTGAGCCCCAGATCCCGCTCCAGCCGCTTGGCCCTGGCGACGTGAACCATACTGATTTGCGTGAAACGCCATTCGCTTCGGTTTCCACCCGCCGGATCGAGTGCGCCATGCTCCACGAGTTCCGCAACCCAGTCCGCTTCGACCTTGCAGATAAAGCAAACGTCTTCCAGCGTGCAGTCCCCATCCTGGCCGACGATTTCTGCGGCGGCGCTTCCTGTATCTTTGCCAGCTTCGTTTGTCATGACCCGACTCCGAGATTTGCGCGCGGATCGAACGCCAGATCCCGCTCCATGGCGCGATAGGCTTCCTTGGCTTTCTCACTATCCGCCGGCGGCAACACGATCTTGAGGATCGCGTAAAGATCGCCCGGTTCACGCGCCGGCAACCCGCGGCCTTTGATGCGTAATTCGCGCCCGCCGAACGATTCCGGTGGAATTTTCAGCATGATTGCCCCTGAAGGAGTCGGCGCCTTGACGCTAGCGCCCAACGCTGCTTCCCATGGAGCCACCGGCAAATCGAAATAAACGTTCTTGCCCGATACCCGGTAGAACGGGTCGGGATTGAATGCCACCTCCAGGTAAAGATCGCCCGGCTTACCGCGTCCGATCCCTGGCGTGCCTTGACCTTTTAGTCGAATTGTCTGGCCTTCTTGAATACCCTTGGGGATGTCGACATTGAGTGCACGTTCGCGCAGCACGACATGCCCTTCGGGATCGACTTCGGGAGCTCGCATCGTGATGGTGCGCTTGGCCCCGTCAAAACTGTCCTTCAAATTGATATAAATGCGGGCGTGATGGTCCTCGCCACCAGCATTGAACTCGCCGCTGCGGAAATCCCGCGCGCCTCCCTGCTGACGACGCTGGTTGCGAAACAACGACTCGAAGAATTCGCTGTAATCACTGCCATCGCGAGCCCCCGGCTGCGCCTGCGAGTACTCAAAGCCCTGATCCCAGTTTGGCGGCGGCCTGAAATCCTGCCCCGGCTTCGCGGCTTTACCAAGATCATCATAAGCCGCGCGCTTTTCAGGATCCCCAAGAACCTCATAGGCTTCGGCAATCTGCTTGAAACGATCTTCCGCGCCAGCGTCCTTGTTGACATCGGGATGGAACTGACGGGCAAGCTTTCGGTAGGTACGTTTAATTTGGTCCTGGGTCGCCGATTTCTCGACGCCTAGAACCTTGTAATAATCTTTGAATTCCATTTTTAAGGCATCCGTTGTTGACCGGCAGTATCAGCCGGTCCACCGCTCGGGACAGGATCTTTGCGATCCAAAAGAATTTTTCAAGTCTTGAGGATCAACTGAATGTCTCCGTAGCCCTAACATGCGGCCAAGTCAGCAGGAATTGGGGAGCAAATCACCTTCCGCCTTGACGAAAGGCCTTCCAAGCCCCTCAAGTGCCGGGCTCGAAACTGTCAACAGGAAGATGCAAGGCACAGACAATGACCAAACCCGGCCCCAAAGACGCGCTCGTATCGCTCATCAAGCAGCGCTCGTTTCAGTCTGGTGGTGAGGTCAAACTCGCGTCGGGACGCACCTCGACGTTCTATTTCAACATGAAGCCCACCATGCTGAACCCGATGGGCGCCCATCTCATTGCCACGCTGATATTGGATCAGTTGGCCGCGGACGGTATCGAAGCCGATCTGATTGGCGGGCTTGAAATGGGGGCAGTACCGCTTGCGTCTGCAGTTGCTGCCGTCAGCGCCACCCGGCCGCGTCCTGTGTCAGCGTTCTTTGTCCGCAAACAGGCTAAGGAGCATGGTACCCAAAGCCTTGTCGAAGGTTTGGCCAAGGGTGAATCACTGTCAGGCAAGAAGGTCGTCATCGTCGAGGACGTAACGACAACCGGCGGTTCCGCCATCAAAGCAGCCGAGGCCGTCGCCCGGGAAGGCGCCGATGTCGTCCGCGTGATTACTGTGGTCGATCGCCGGGAAGGCGCCACGGAAGCCTTCGCAACCGCCAACCTCGATTTCAAGCCGCTTCTCACAATCGCTGATTTCGGTGGCTGAGATTGTAGCAGCGATGCTTCCAACGAAGGCGTCAATCAGTCTCTCAATCAAAAAAATAGACCAGGCCACGATCGTCAGTCCTGATTCAATCTAAACCTAACCTGCCCTAGCGCAAACGCCGAGGCTTCCGCCATGAGTGAGCGAGTATTACGCGCGACGCTATATTTTTCGTTTTTCTATAACATGTTCGGAGCAGCTACTTTCTTCCTGCCAGCCGACTTCGGCCGTTCAGCCGGACTACCCATCAATGTGCCATTTCTTCACACGGCATTCCTCGCCAATAACATCCTGCTGTTCGGCTTCGTTTCACTTTGGCTGGCGCGGCAGCGCAAGATCGACGTTCCGCTGCTCGTCGTGTTTGGCATCAGCAAAATCACATTCTGCGCGATCATGCTGATCTCCTATCTCAAAGGAGAGATCGCGTTGATGGGATTTTGGGGCAGCTGCGTGGACTTGGTGATGGGATTGATCTTCCTCCAAAGCGCCCGCATGCTCGACGACAAATCTGCGTCGCATTAGCGCGTGTTTAGCTGAAGTGAGCCGCGGTCGAGCCGTGAAGAACACGGATCCAGACAACCAAAACGCATGACGGCCCCAGATCGCCGATCAGGAGCCGTCAGTACTAATTACAATCTCGTCGAGCCGCTACCTACTCTGCAGCAGCCTTTTGCATTGAAGGAGCGGCCGCACGCACATCGGCATCGACATGCGACTCGAACTTCTCGAAGTTCTTGTTGAACATTTCAACGAGAGCTGCCGCCATTGCGTCATAAGCCTTGGGATCAGCCCACGTCTCGCGCGGATTGAGGATCTTGGCGTCGACGCCCTCAAGCGCAGTCGGCACTTTGAACCCGAAGATCGGATCGGTGCGCATCGGCTGACCCTTGAGCTTGCCAGACAGCGCCGCATTGAGCAAAGCGCGTGTCGCCTTGATCGGCATACGCGAGCCAGTACCGAACTTGCCACCCGTCCAGCCGGTATTGACAAGCCAGCAATCAACGCCGTGATCCGCAATCAACTTGCGCAGAAGGTTGCCATAGACCGACGGATGACGCGGCATAAACGGTGCGCCAAAGCACGTTGAGAACGTCGGCTGCGGCTCATTTCCCATGCCCTTCTCAGTGCCCGCCACCTTTGCGGTAAAGCCAGACAGGAAGTGATACATGGCCTGACTGGGCGTTAGCTTTGCAATCGGCGGCAATACGCCGAACGCATCCGCCGTCAGCATGACGACGTTGTTGGGATGGCCCGCAGTACCCAATTCCGAAGCGTTCGAAATGAAGTCGAGCGGATAGCACGAGCGAGTATTCTCGGTCAGGCGACCATCATCGAAATCTGCAAGCCGTGTCTTTTCATCGAGAATGACATTTTCCAGAACCGTGCCGAAGCGGTTCGATGCCTGCCAGATCTCAGGCTCCGCCTCTTGCGACAATCGGATCGTCTTGGCGTAGCATCCGCCTTCAAAATTAAAGATGCCCGTATCCGACCAGCCGTGCTCGTCATCACCCAGAAGAATCCGGCTGGAGTCCGCTGAAAGCGTTGTCTTGCCTGTTCCCGAAAGGCCGAAGAACACAGCCGAGTTCTTGAGGTCCTTGGAAACATTGGCCGAACAATGCATCGGCATGACGTTTTTGCCAGGTAGGAGATAATTGAGGAACGAGAACACGCTCTTCTTTGTCTCTCCGGCATATGACGTGCCACCGATGAGGACGATTCTGCGCGTAAAATCACATGCGATCACGGTCTCGCTGCGCGTACCGTGCTTCTTCGGATCGGCCTTGAAGCTCGGCAAGTTGACGACCGTGAACTCGGGAGCAAACCCGACCAGCTGCGCTTCTGTCGGGCGCCGCAACATGTGGCGAATGAACAGCGAATGCCATGCAAGCTCGGTGTAGATGCGCGTGGCCAAGCGGTGTGTTTCGTCCGCGCCCGCGAAGAGATCTTGAACGTAGAGTTCTTTATCCTTGGCAAGGGCAATGAAGTCGGCAAGCAGCACGTCGAACTGCTCGCGCGTCATCGCTTTGGAATTATCCCACCAGATCTTTCCGTCTGTTTCCGCGTCGCGGACGACAAACTTGTCGTTGGGAGATCGCCCTGTGTGCTGCCCTGTCTCAGCGCAGAATGCGCCTGACTTAGCTAACTTGCCTTCACCTTTACGCACTGCGTCCTCGATGAGAATCGCTTCGCGCACGTTGTGATGAATTTTACCCGCCGCACTAAGGGGGAAAAGTTCGTTCGCCATAGGATTTACCGCTCCAGCATTACGGTTTCCAACGAGGCTCCCCTGCATAACGTTATGTCAGGTAGCGCACCCGTATCTAGTTCGTTTGTCTCAGACCTGCATTGATCAAAGAGGAAGCGTGCGTTCGAAGGGCTAGGATCAAAAGATCCCGGCGGCCGGTCTTCGCTCGCACAAATCGTGTTCCATAACATCAATCAGATAGAGACCGCGGTTGAGTAGGCTCCGCAAACCAGCCTAACAAGTCACCCAAAGTCGTAATCGACTATCAAATCATGACCGAACATCAAATTCGGTTTCCTCAATTCCGTGCCGATAGACTGAATTTGGTGTGGAAGAAAGACGTAAAATGCCTCTTTTTTATAATGCACATCAAATATTACCGGCCCGCGCCAGTTTCGCCATGTTCACAAATTCCGCACGCGCTGCCTCGGGATTTGTCACGCGGGAACCAAACGCGATCCGCAATGCGCGCTCACCATTAACCAGATCAAATCCAGCAGGATCCACTCCTGCCATTCGCCACACGTCTCCACCAGAAGCAGCATTGGCGCCAGCAATCCGTGTTGCATAAAGCTGCACCACGTCAGCATGATCATCGTTCATATGTGCTACGATTTCAGCTTCGGAGGCGATCAGTTCGTCCGCTCCTGTGACATCGATCAGCAATTGAGCCGTGCTCAGATCGACGATGCGGCCAAACCCGCCAATGTAATGAGCCCGCTCGACAGCCAGCTTCCAGAACCCAAAATCTGCGAAATCCACATACATTTCAGCGCCTGAATGACGCGCCAGGAATCGGCGGCGAATGCCGTCGCTGGGCGCCAGTTGCTCCATAGCGCCAATAACCGTCACACGGCCGCCAGCCAACGGATCTCCAGCACCGTCACTGGCATCGAACAACAAACTAGCACGGTGATCCGCCAGCAAATTGCGCGTGTGGAGTGCAAGTCGGGACAACAACAGCAGCGGCGCACCATCAGGCGCAAATGCAACTGTGACGAGCGATGCGTAAGGGAAACCCGTGCCGCTTTCGAGAGTTGCCAGCGAGGCCTTGAGTGACGAGCGGATGATTGACTGCGTCGCTTCAACCGCTCCGGGCTGTTGCTTTGCCGGCCCTTCCTGTTGCATTGATCAACTCTCCATATAAGGTGCACTCGGCCGCGGACTTCGCGACGAACACCTGATTGTCGATGGCCGGAATGGCCGTAACGGCGACTGTTTCGGCACGAATCCCAGCCTTGCAAGGCATCATGCACGTCGGCAGTTCCCTTGCTCGATATTGGCGCCTCGCCTATTCAGTTGGCGTTCAGATCGGGTAGAGCACAGTCCTGCTGCCACAATTGATACAAGAAGCGACCATAAAGCCCGTCAGTACCGAATACCACGCGGGCCGGCTGGCAGGGGCGAGAGGCGATTATGAAAGAGAAAAGTTCGATTGCGCTGGTTGATGACGAGCGCAACATTTTGACCTCGCTGAGAATGGCGCTGGAAGCGGAAGGCTACAGGGTCCGCACCTATTCCGACGGCGTCGCGGCTCTGGAGGCATTGACCGAGGAACCCGCCGATCTTGGCATTTTCGACATCAAGATGCCGCGCATGGACGGAATGGAGCTGCTGCGAAAGGTTCGCCAGCAGTCCGACATGCCAGTCATCTTCCTCACTTCGAAAGATGAGGAAATCGACGAGTTGTTCGGCCTCAAGATGGGCGCTGACGACTATATCGCCAAGCCATTTTCGCAGCGGCTCGTCGTCGAACGGGTTCGCACAATTCTGCGCCGCCAGACGCCCAAGGACGGCCAGCCGCCCGTTACCGAGGCGGCCCGCGTCCTGGAGCGCGGCAAGCTTAAGCTTGATCCAGAACGCCACACCTGCCATTGGGACGGCAGGGGCGTCACGCTAACCGTTACCGAATTCCTCATTCTGCAGGCTTTGGCCCAGCGCCCCGGAGTCGTGAAAACACGCGATGCGCTGATGGATGCAGCTTACGACGATCAGGTTTATGTGGACGATCGCACGATCGACAGCCACATAAAGCGCCTGCGCAAGAAGTTTAAGAATGTCGATGACGATTTCGACGTCATCGAAACGCTTTACGGTGTCGGCTACCGCTTCAAGGAAGCCTAAAGCGTGTTAAGCCGAAGTTTGTTGCGGTTCGGCGTGAGAACACGCCGAAAACAAGAATCTAGATCGTGCTCTTGATGCAACGATACATGAACACGTTCTAGGCGGCCGCCGCTTCGATTCGGATGCGACTCCGGCGTCAACAGACAGGTTGGCGCCGGTGTTCGTTGGAGGCCCCATGGCATTCGGAGTAGAACGAGAGTCCGTGCCAGTCGATCTCGACGAGAGGGAAGATGCTGGGCGCATAAGGACCGCGATTGTCCGCTGGTGGAGAAATCAGCCGATTCCGCGGTTTCTGTCGGGCACGCTATTACGCCGGATTCTCTTCTCCAACCTGATCAGCCTCGTCATCTTCTCAGTCGGCATCCTCATCCTGTCAAACTCGCGCGGCTGGCTGATCGACGCCAAGCGCGAATCGCTGAGAGTGCAAGGTGAGATCATTGCCGCGGCGATCGCAGGCGATGCAAAGGTGGAGACTGAACGGCTCACACTCGATCCAACGAAACTGCCCGAATCCGCTGACTCGCGCATTCCCTTTCGTGACGACGGCTTCGCCGCATTGGAGTTGTCGATCAGACCTGAGCGTGTCGCCCCGATTCTCAGACGCCTCATCCAACCGACCAACACACGCGCGCGCATTTACGCACAGGACGGAACCCTTATCGTCGATAGCGACAAGCTTCTCCATCGAGGCTCCATCATCCAGCCCGAAGACGGCAAAGCGGGCAACGATAAGACTGACGACAACGACGCGAACAATGGTCGCGTGAAGACGAAGAACTTCTGGACCCGCCTGACGCGCTGGTTCCTCGATAAGGAGTTGCCGGTTTATCGCGAAATCGACAGCGGCCTTGGAACCAACTACCCGGAAGTGCGCATAGCCATGGCCGGCGGCACCCCCACGACGATGTTGCTGCTCTCAGAAGACTATAAGCAGATCGTCTCCATGGCCGTGCCGATCCAGCGCATGAAAGCGGTCCACGGTGTGCTGCTCCTTTCGACCCGCCCCGGTGAAATCGACGAGATCGCCGCCGAGGACCGCAACAAAATTCTGCTGATGGCGTTGCTGGCGCTGCTGACGACAGTCTCGACCTCGTTGCTGCTCGCCCGCACCGTCACCGGACCGATTAAACACCTGGCCAAAACGGCGGAGGTTGTCTCCAACGATATCAACGCGCGCCATGAGCTGCCCGAGCTGGCTCATCGTCGCGATGAAGTCGGTCAGCTTGCCAAGTCATTCTCGAAAATGACGGCAGCTCTGTTGCGCCGACTGGAAGCAAGCGATCGATTCGCAGCCGACATTGCACACGAGTTGAAAAATCCGCTGACCGCCGCTCGATCGACTGCGGAATCACTCACATATGCCAAGAACGACGAGCAGCGCGGCCAGTTGATGGAACAGGTTCAGCTCGAACTCAAACGCCTCAACAAGATGATTACCGAGATTTCCAGTGCGTCGCGCCTGGATGCCGAACTTGCCCGCCAGCAGCGAGAACCCGTGCCCTTGGTGGAGCTATTGGAGAATGTCACTTCGTCGTTCTTTAACGACAAGGCAAGCGAGCAGGGCGTCGATCTCCAGCTCAAGATCCCGCCAGCGGCTGCTCCCGATTCCTACACAATCTTTGGCAACGACAGTCGGATTGCGCAGGTTGTCACGAACCTGATCGACAATGCGCTTTCGTTTTCTCCCGTGGGTGGCAAGGTAATCATTTCAATTCTGCGCGACGAAGGTGTCATCGAGATGCGGGTCGATGATGATGGCCCTGGCATCGACGAGGAAAACCTCGAAAAGGTCTTTGCACGTTTCTGGACCTACCGGCCGACGGCCGAAAGCAGCCGCGGTAATAATTCAGGCCTCGGTCTCAACATCTCTCGTGAAATCGTCGCTGCATATGGCGGCACGATCCGCGCAGAAAATCGCTATCGTACCCCCAACTCGCCGGAATCCGGCCGTCTTGGTGCACGTTTCGTCGTGCGGCTACCCGCGGTGCATTCGCGCCGCAAAGGGGCGTGACGTGCAGCCCGGCGAAGTGCTCATACACGCCACCGCAGTTGAAAGCGGTGGCCAGTGCGTCTTGCTGATGGGTGCATCCGGCTCTGGCAAATCCGACCTCGCCTTACGGCTCATCGGCTGGCCGCCCATGGGACTGGGACTTGCGCCCTTTTGTCTCGTTTCCGACGATCAAGTCTTGCTGGCCAGTACCGCAGACCACACCGTCGCACGCGTACCTGAAACGATTGCTGGCCAGATCGAGGTGCGTGGGCTGGGGTTAATCGCCATACCGTATACGAGTTCGGCAGTGGTTCGCCTAATTGTCCAACTATCGCCGACCGACGAAATCGAGCGCATGCCGGAGCCCAAAACACTGACTTTGGCGGGTCTGGCGCTTCCTGCAGTTAAACTCAATCCGTTCGAGCATAGTGCGCCACTGAAGGTGGCTCTGGCTCTGCGTACACAGTTGCTCTCACAGCCTGTGGATCGCGAACAGGATTGATTAACAGTTCGCGGGCGAACGCTAAGACGGGCCCACAGCAGGTAAAAACCCTTGCATGGCTGCCGAACACTTGTCACCCTGCCGACCGATTCACACACGCCCCGAGTCGGGCGTTTGCACGGGGACGATTGTCGGTCGACATTTTACGGACGAGAGGTCATGACAACCTGGCTTTGGAAAGTACCCTGGCCTGTACTGGCCACGAACGAGACAGGTAAACAGGTAACATGAATTCATGATCGGACTTGTCATCGTTACGCATGGCGGCCTCGCGCGCGAATTCCGCTCGGCCCTTGAACATATTGTCGGGCCGCAAGAAGGGCTGGAAACCATATCAATTGGTCCCGAGGACGATATGGTTGAACGGCGCCGTGAAATTCTCGATGCCGTCGCACGAACCGATAAGGGCGAAGGCGTCATATTGTTGACCGACATGTTCGGGGGCACACCTGCCAACCTCGCAATCTCAATCTTGGACGAAGCCAACGTCGAGGTTATCGCCGGCATCAATCTGCCAATCCTCGTCAAGCTGGCAACGGTTCGCCACGAAGCCCCATTAAGCCAAGCTGTCGTCATTGCGCGCGATGCAGGCCGCAAATACATTAAGGTTGCCGGACAACAACTAACGGGCGACGGCTGATAGCAACGGCAACGGCAACGTGCCCATGACAGAAAACACAGCGCCTAACATTTCACCTGCAAATTAAGCCGTTCGCAAAACCAAGAATGATAAGCGACGAACTCTGCTTTCCGCCGGACCCCGGAAAATTCTAATGCGCCTACACTGCAATGCCCGAGATTGATTCAAGTGACCGCCCAGAGGCTCTCGTCACCATACGGAACCGAAAGGGTCTGCATGCGCGCGCCTCGGCGAAATTCGTAAAATGCGCTGAGCAGTTCAACGCCAACATCACGGTTACCCGCGATAATCAGACAGTCAACGGAACCTCGATCATGGGGCTGATGATGCTGGCCGCGGGCCCTGGCTCCCTGCTCCACCTCGTAGCCACAGGACCTGAAGGCCCTGAAGCACTGGCCGCGCTTGTGCAGTTGATCGAAAATGGCTTCGACGAGGATATGGTGCAAGGCGGCTAAAGAAAAATCGCCATAAATACATAATATCTCTCAAAACACCTCGAAAACAAAAGCATAAACAGAGAAAAGCGATACGCTATTTCAAGGAATTACTGCACATAATCATGGATTATAATAACCAGATTAAGAAAAATCACTTCGAACAGGCCCAACAACCCACATAAGAACTTGAAATTTTTCTCGTGGCGGCTCCATTCTCAATCTTGGCTGCAACATCCAGCGCCAAACACACTGCTCCCCAAGAGAGACATAACGAGTTGCTTATATGTAGTTGCGCGCATGCGTCTCCTTCGCTATAGCAACCCCATCGTGGGCCACCTTGTCGATTTGAGGCGAGCGACAGTCCGCGCAGACGGAAGGCACAAGGCGACGCGATGACGGCGCCAGCTCTCTCATCAAAAAATGGCGACCGCTGACAATTCAGCGCCCACAAACGCCGACCCAACGAGGATTTCTGCACATGACCGCGAGCACGGATTACATCATCAAAGACATCGGCCTTGCCGATTGGGGCCGCAAAGAAATCGCCATTGCCGAGACCGAAATGCCGGGCCTTATGGCGACCCGCGAAGAATACGGTGCAAGCCAGCCGCTCAAGGGCGCCCGGATTGCCGGCTCATTGCACATGACCATTCAGACCGCAGTGCTGATCGAAACTCTCGCCGCACTGGGAGCCGATATCCGCTGGGCGTCCTGCAACATCTATTCGACCCAAGACCACGCCGCCGCCGCGATCGCCGCCGGCGGCATCCCCGTGTTTGCCGTCAAAGGCGAAAGCCTCAAGGACTATTGGGACTACACCCGCAAGATCCTCGAATGGGGCGATGGCGGGACACCAAACATGATCCTCGATGATGGCGGCGACGCCACCCTTTTGGTTCATTTGGGATTGCGCGCCGAGCAGGGTGATACCGCCTTCCTCGATAAGGCCAGCTCGGAGGAGGAGGAAATCCTCTTCACGCTCATCCGCCGAACGCTGAAGGAGAAGCCAGGTTGGTTTGCGCAACTTGCAAACAACATTCGTGGCGTTTCAGAGGAAACCACCACGGGCGTGCATCGCCTCTACATCATGGAGAAGGAAGGCAAGCTCCTCTTCCCGGCAATCAACGTCAACGACTCGGTGACGAAGTCGA
>AERA01026994.1_pt1 | contig 14984 bp, 15 predicted proteins | sample 267968 | NCBI WGS metagenome assembly AERA01 (sample SAMN02954363, study PRJNA61401) | activated sludge metagenome | biome: terrestrial; feature: wastewater treatment plant; material: activated biomass; isolation source: activated biomass of an industrial wastewater treatment plant | reverse complement strand
GGGCACTTAGCTCAGCGGTAGAGCACTACCTTGACATGGTAGGGGTCAGAGGTTCGATCCCTCTAGTGCCCACCACTCTTTCCCCCCTTATTTCCAATTGGTTGCCGTTTTCGGCTAAGTTTTCTTCTGATCATCTGAACATCATGATTCAGCAGTAGTTCAGCAGAACTTTAACGCTCCGCACTCTCTCGCACTGCGATGTCGGCGGGCCAATTCTCAATATGTCAGCGCAATTCTGCCGGCATACGGCGTGATGACCAACGTCCCAACTGCCGAGATGTTCAGAGAGGCGGCAACCGACGCTTTTCTGGGCTGATGCTGCGGCGCAGGAGGAGATTGACAAGCAGGGATAGCGCAAGTAGTTTCCGGCCATCTTTATTTAGGCCGTGGTGGCATTTGCCCCGCATCGTCGGTCCCGAAAGGGAAGGTCCGATGAAGCGCGGGCCTTTGTGTTGCCCGACGCGGCTCCAAGAACGGATGATAGGGCCATGAAAGTAAGAAACTCACTGAAGTCGCTGCGTTCGCGTCACCGGGATAACCGCTTGGTGCGCCGGAAGGGCCGCATTTACGTGATCAACAAGACGCAGCGCAAGTTCAAGGCGCGCCAGGGCTGATCGGCAAGGCGCGCTTGGGCTGCTTCCGGGGATCGGGCAACTGCTTGAGATCGCGGCAAGAAGTAGCCCGGCGCAATTGTCTGCGTGCGGCGGCCAGCTATGCGAAATTTTGCCAAGGTCGTCGCGAGAACGTTACTGTAACCGCCAAGTTTAGCGCGCTCCGGCTTTGACGGCCGCGGGCGCGCAATTTATTTTGTGCGCATGAAAAAGCGCATGACTTTTCCTCTGGTGTTGTTGTCGGCTGCCATCGTCATGGGCGGGCCGTTGATCCCTGGTGCTCTCGCGCAGTCGGGTGCGCCGCCGGAGTATGGATCGGGCGAGCAACCGTTCGTACCTGATGGTGAGCGTGATGGCGGTATCGTGACTGGCCCGAGCGATCGCCCAGCAGAAGCGCCGAAAGGACCGACGTCGCGCACGCCGCGTCTGTCGCCGATTCCGGGCGAACCTAAGCCGCCATCTCCGGACGCGCGGGCATTGGACCAGGGCAAGGAGCAGGCGGATTCCAAAGCAGCTCCGCCTCCAGATACGCCCTCGCAGCGCCGCCGCGCGCTCGATGACCTTTATGCGCATCTGGCCGCATCCGACAACTTCAGCAGTGCGGTTCCGCTAGCGACCGCAATCGAGCGTCTGTGGCTCTATTCGGGTAGCGATACCATCGATGTGCTGATGGAGCGCGTGTTGAAGTCCGTCGCCGAGCAGCGCTTGGATTTGGCCGAAAAGCTTGCCGACACCATCGTCGAATTGGAGCCAGGTTTTGCGGAGGGGTGGAATCGCCGTGCGCTTGTCGCCTATCTCCAAGGTGACACAGAAAATGCCCTCAATGCCCTGACGCGGGCACTGGCACTTGAGCCTAGCCACTTCAAAGCCCTTGATGGATTAGCCCAGGTTATGCGGCAGCGGGGCGATAAAGCGGCTGCACTCAAAGCTTATCGCAAACTTCTCGAGGTGCATCCCTATTGGGAAGGCGCCAAGGATTCCTACGATGAACTCAAGCGCGAGGTGGAAGGCGACGGCATTTGATGCCCGTTTTGCTTGCCGGCAGAACGATCACCCAAACGCGACGGCATAGACGGGCGGTAGGGTCTGGGTGACGCACGTCCAATTTCGGCCCTGGTTTTCGCTGACCCATAAGCTTCCCGTGGTCGAGCCGAATGCCAAGCTGTCGCCGCTGGGAGCAAGTGACAGCGCATGGCGATAGACGACGTCGTAGGCGTGCTCTTGCGGGAGCCCACCCTCCAGCACCTCGAATGTCTTGCCACCGTCGCGTGTCATTGAAACGCACAGCCGTCCGCCGACGGGAATGCGTTTCTCATCCTTGATTTCCGGCACGAACCAAGCTGTGTCGGGATCGCGCGGATGAACGGCGACGGCAAAGCCGAATGCTGAGGGGGCGGCGTTGGTGATTTCAGTAAACGTGCGGCCGCAGTCCGAAGAAACGAAGATGCCGTTGTGATGTTGGATCCACATGCGTTCGGGGTCTGCTGTGCATTGAACGACGCGGTGAACATCCTGGGCAATTGGATCATGCGTCAGCTCGGGTGGGACATGATCGGCGCGCATACCTTCTCCGCGCTGGGTCCAGCTTTCACCGCCGTCGGACGTGTGCCATAGGCCACCTGTCGAGACGGCAATCGTAACGTGTTTGGAATTGCGCGGATCTACACAGATTGAATGGATGCCGGGCAGGTCGGCGCCGCCGCCCATCCATTTCTGCCGCAACGGGTGCTCCCATAACGATCGGACGATGTTCCAGGACTGGCCATTGTCGTTGGACTTGAAGAGGCCGCCGGGCAACGTTCCGCACCACAGAACGCCTGGCTCATCGTGTCCGCCGGGTTCGAGTGACCAGATGCGTACGGTCGTCCACGGCAGCGGACGGCCCCACATATCGAATTCCTCGTGGCCTTCGGGCTTCTCCGGGTAGGTGGGCGTTGCGATTTCAGACCAGGTGCCGTCGCCATTTGCGCGATGCAATTTGACGCCGAAGTGCCCATGATCGAGTGCGGCATAAACGGTGCCGTCGCGCGGATCTGTCAGTGTCAGGGTGACGTTGTCGCCTAGGAAATCGACACGTGCGACGCGCCATTTGCCATCATGCTTTTCGACTGTGAACAGCCCCTTGCGGGTTGCAACTCGCAGGCGATCATCCATTGCGAAAACTCCTTGCTGATGCTGATGCTGAGGCACGGCATGGCGGTGTTGTCACCCGCTTCAGCCGCCCGATAAGGACTGGAAGACATAGACGGAGCTGTTCTCAGTGACGGGATCGCTGAGGTTTGCTCTGTCGCGAATAACCACGCCATCGACGAAGATGAGCATGTGCCGGCGCAACGCCTGTTGATCATCGAGGACGTAATGGCGCGCGCGCGGATTTTGTTCAAAGACGTAATCGAGAACTTCGCGCACGGTGCGCCCCGGTGCCTCCGTAGGTGGACAGGCAACGTGCCGCTGAATGTTGTCGGTGAATGCCACCTTGGCCATTACCGCTCCGGAAGTTTTTCTAAGTGGCCGATTTTTACTTTATCTCACAGCCAGCGCCCATTTGTGCTGGTTGCAGAACACTCGATCGGTTGCCTTCCGTGTCGAGGAAGGCGACGTAACGGCCGATGCCGGGAATTTCCATGGGTTCACCAAGCACCTTGCCTCCTGCACCGGTGACCGACTTCATTGCGGCTTCGATGTCCTCAACGGCGATGACGACGGAAGGGTGTTGGGCTGGCCAGTCGGGCTTGTTGGGATAAAAGCCGCCGTTGATCGTACCTGGCGCCGTCGCACAGCCGTTTTTGCTTTCCGTTGTGGTTGCCAAAACATAGTGGCCCATTTCTTCGCCAAGCTCGTTCATCTCCCAGCCGAACGCACGTTCATAAAAAACGGCCATGCGCTTACGATCCGAATAGGGCATCTCGAAATGAATTACGGGACAGGCGTGCTTCATGGACTTGTCCTTCTTGTGGCTATTGCAAAAGTGCGTGTGAGACGCGGTTCAGGAGTGCTATGCAGCCTTCAATGTGGCGATGTCGATCTTGATCATGGCCATCAGTGCTTGGGTGACACGCGTGGCTTTCTGGCGATCGGGATCGGCAATCATTTCGCCAATGCAACGAGGTGTGACCTGCCAGGAAACGCCGAAGCGATCCTTCAACCAGCCGCACTGAACGGGCGACCCGCCACCAGCAAGCAATCCATTCCAGATCGTGTCGATTTCGTCCTGGGTATCGCAGATCAGCATGAGCGAAATCGCGTCGTTGAACGGGTGGTGTGGGCCGGCCGACATGGCCATCATTGGGGCACCAGCGAGCGTGAACTCCACAATCGTGACTGCCCCTGGTGGTCCTGAAGGTGTTTCGGCTGGCAGTCGTGTGACCCGATCGATGGAGGAGTTGGGGATCACGGAGGCATAAAAGCGCGCCGCTTCCTCGGCCTGATCGACGTACCATAGATGAGGTTTAAAGCTCACGGTCATTGGTCGGCCTCCCGTTACTTGTTGTAGGTCATTGGCGAGCGAAGTGTGTCGCGTGCCCGGTGTGTCGGGCTCCACGGCACGTTTCGTTCAATGCCGGTGACGTCGGAGCCTGTGTGCTCCAGCGCCGATCGTAGGGTTGCCTCCAGTGCACCTTGCGGGGTGCAGCGCTGTTTCGTTGTGGAGCCTGTTTACTCTGCGACGATGGTCAAATCGCGCCATCGCTTCGAAACGCTTGAGTTCACACTGGTCTTCTATTAGGTTGATATCAACTTAATTGAGATCTTGTCAATGCGCGATGATCTTCCGCTTGCAATCACACTCGAAGTTCGCGACCGTTGCTTGTGTTTGCAGGCACACCGTGCTGCGCGCGTGCTGGCGCGCAAGTTCGACGAAGCATTGCGACCGTTTGGGCTTACCAACGGTCAATACTCGCTCATGATTTCACTCAATCGACCGGATGCACCGCGTATTGGCGAAGTTGCACATTTCCTGGCGATGGATCGCACGACGCTGACTGCAAACATGAAGCCGCTCGTGCAACGCAAGCTCATTACCGTAAGCGTGGACAAACGTGACCGCCGCAGCCGCCGGCTTGCGTTGACCGATCGTGGGCGCGATCTGCTCGTCGCGGCGGTTCCGGTGTGGCGCGCGACGCATGATGACGTTGACGGGGCATTGGATAAATTCTCGCCGTTGCAACTTCGCGAGGGGTTGGCTGCTTTGGTCTTGGCGAGCCAGCCGGAGCAGCCCTAGAGCATTTTCCGACGAAGTGGACGCCGGTTCGTCGAAGAAAATGCGACCAAACAAAAAGCTAGAGCGCATATCCGATTCCATTGGTTCGAAAAGCGCTCTAGATCGTGTTCATGTTCAATAGAATCATGAGCACGATCTAGGCTTTTGTTTTGAGCGTTTTATTCACGCTGAACCGCTGCGCACTTCAGCTAAACACGCTCTAAAGCGGCTCCAGGAAATCGGTCTCAACCGGCCTTGTGAATGACTGAAAGCTGCAGCTGCTGAGTGCTGTCAGCCTCCGCCCACAGCGTAACCGCTATCATCGATGTAGGCGATGCGGATCATGTTGGTGGTGCCGGGAGACCCGAACGGCACACCTGCTGTGACGAGGATGCCGTCGCCAGGCTTCACGAAGCCATGCTCGGTAGCGAGTTTGCAGGCCTTGTTGACCATGTCCTGCACACGGTCCGGATCGCTCGTCATAATGGGATGGATGCCCCACACCAGTGTAAGGCGCTGGGCGGTTGCGTGCACTGGCGTCAGTCCGATCACCGGCAGGCCAGGGCGTTCGCGTGCGACACGGAGCGCGGTGGAACCGGTTGCTGTGAAGCAGACGATGGCAGCAAGCTTGATGCTATCAGCAACTGCATGAGCGGCCAGGGCGATGGCGTCGTGCGCGGTTGGCTGAGGCTTGACTGACGTTGCGTGCACCAGTGACGAGTAGCTCGGATCGTTTTCCACCTGGATGGCGATGCGATCCATCATCTGGATTGCTTCGACCGGATATTGCCCGACGGCACTTTCAGCCGACAGCATCACGGCATCGGCACCGTCAAACACGGCTGTTGCGACGTCGGAAACCTCGGCGCGCGTAGGCATCGGCGAGGTAATCATGCTTTCCAGCATCTGTGTTGCGACGACGACGGGCTTGCCTGCTGCACGCGCCATGCGCGTGATGCGCTTTTGCAGACCCGGAACGCGCTCGATGGGCAATTCAACACCCAGATCGCCACGCGCGACCATGAAGCCGTCCGCTGCGGCGATAATTGCGGGAAGATCGTCGATCGCCGATGGCTTCTCGATCTTGACCATGATGGCGGTGTCGGTCGTGATCAGCTTACGGGCGTCCTCGACGTCTTGACCGCGCTGCACGAAGCTCAGCGCGATCCAGTCAGCGCCCAAATCGAGCGCGCAGTTGAGGTCGGCATGATCTTTTTCGGTCAATGGGCCGACGGGCAATATCGTGTCGGGCAACGAGATGCCTTTGCGGCTGGCAAGTGGGCCGCCGACGATCACCTCAGCAGCGATGCGATTATCCTGTGCTTCGATGACACGCATTCTGAGCTTGCCGTCGTCGAGCAGCAGAGTATGACCCGGTTCGACGGCTTCGAAGATCTGAGGATGGGGTAGGAAAACGCGATCAGACGATCCTGAACTTTCGGTCTGGTCAAACGTGAAAATTGCGCCATCGGAGACGATCACCCGGCCGCCGCCAAACTCGCCCAATCGGAATTTCGGGCCTTGAAGATCGGCCAACACACCGATGGGGGCTGAATATTTCTTGCTCAATGAGCGCACGTTGAAGATCAACGTGCGTGCCAGATCGTGTGAAGAGTGGCTCATGTTGACGCGGAATACGTCGACGCCTGCCAGGAACAATCGTTCCATCATTTCTGGAGATGACGAGGCTGGTCCGAGTGTGGCGATCAGTTTAACGCGTCGGTTGCGTCGCATCGTTTTTATTTGTCCCCTCGTCTGGATCTGTCAGGCGTATTGTCCATTCCTTGGCTTCGCCTGTATCGACCTCGAAAAATCCTGTTCGCTTATAACCGCGATCGCCGCAATCCTGAACACCTCTAATGGCAAACGACTTGTCGTTGGTGCACATAAAGTTCTTACCTACCCATTCACCGCCTCTATCATAGTCGACGGCGTGCACATAGATAAAGCGGCTTGGGACGTCACCCTTGAGCAAAGTTTCGCACGTTTGCGACGCAATATTCCACCAACCTTCCGTGGCCCAGCCGTCTTTGTCCTGATAGCCGACTGCGACACCAACACGGCTGTCGGTGGAATTACATAGCTTGAGGTCGGCGTATGCGGCCTGCGTGGCGAGGATCGATGCGGCAATTGATATGCACGCCACCAATCCTGATCTGCAAAGGGCCGAGCTGGTCGACGATATTCCGAGCACTCGAAATTTGGATGTCATGAGCGGGTAGATGCTCGTAGCTGATTTCACATTCGTCTCCGCTCAAGTCTGCGCGTGTCGTGTGGTGGTAGCCGGCATCTAGCCGGTCACAGCACAACCCGTTAGTTCCATGCATCCTTTAGAGCAGGTCAGAGTTAGAATGACTCATTTTCTGACCAATGTGGCCTGCTCTAATCCCTTGTTTGAGAGACCGAATTCACGCCTTCGATGGAAGCATTGCTGCTTCCATCTCAGCCGATCGGACTCTAGATCGCGCTCGTTCTTCATCGAACAACGAACACAATCCAGGTTCCCATTTTGAGCGTGCCTTTTCACGGCTCGACCGCAGCACACTTCAGCTGAGTGCGCTCGAGGTCAGGGATCGACCAGGATGACACGGAAATCGTTCACGTTTGTCTGTGTAGGCCCGCATTCGACAAGGTCTCCGATGGTGCGGAAAAATCTCGTCGAGTCGTTGTTGGCCAGGAACTTGGCGGCATTGAGATTGGCTGCTGCCGCACGGGAAAGTGTGTCTGGCATAACCATAGCGCCGGCCGGGTCATCGGCGTTTCCGCCGCCACCGTCCGTGCCGTCCGTATCGCCCGCAAGCGCGGAAATTCCGGCTGCGCCGCCTAGTGCGATGGCGAGGCCAAGCGCGTACTCCTGGTTGGGACCACCGCTACCGTCGCCAACCACCGTCACAGTTAGTTCGCCGCCCGACATGATGGCGACGCGCTCGCCGCGCGCCTTGGCCTCAAGCGCCATCCGGCCTTGTTCGGCGCCGACATCGCGAGCTTCACCTTCGAGTGCATCGCCCAGCGAAATGACTTTATAGCCAGCAGCCTCGGCGATGGCGGTTGCTGCGGCGATCGATTGGCTGGGAGCGGCTACAATTTCGCAACGGGCGCGGGCGAGACGCGGATCATCGGGCTTCAGCGTCTCGTTGGCGGGGGCATCGAGAACAGCCTTAATTTCAGCGGGCACGTCCATCTTGTAGCGCGCAATGACGTCGCGTGCCTCGGCGAGTGTGGTTGGATCGCCGATGGTCGGTCCTGAGCCAATGGCTGCTGGATCGTCGCCTGGAATGTCGGAAATTGCCAGCGTCAGCAATCCAGAACCGCCTGCTGCCGCCGCGAGCTTGCCCCCCTTGATCGCGGAGAGGTGTTTGCGGATGCAGTTCATCTCAGTGATGCGGGCACCAGAGCGGAGGAGCTGCTTGGTCAGGGCCTGCTTGGCATTGAAGGAAATGCCTTCTGCTGGGGCTGACCATAGTGCTGATGCGCCGCCCGACATAAGGGCTAGCACAAGATCCTTGGGGCCAGCGGATGCCGCCAGCTTCAATGCGCGCTGCGCGGTTTCAACGCTCATCTGATCAGGTACCGGGTGGCCCGCCTCGACAACCTCGATAATCTCGGTGGGTAGGCCGTAGCCGTGTCGCGTGGTGACGAAGCCGCTGATGCGGTCGGCCTGACCTAATGCCTTGTAATGGCGCTCGGTCGCCTGAGCCATGGCCGCCGCCGCCTTGCCCGCGCCAACGATGATGATGCGGCCGCCGTCAGGTACGGGCGGCAGGTGTGGGGGGACGCATGTGGCGGGGTGGGCGGCGGAAACTGCTGCCTCGAACATTTTCAAGAGGAGGGCGCGGGCTTCGGCAGGCGAGGAGGGCATTGACATGTCCTTGTTGTTTGTTGGGCCTGTTTGTTGGGCAGGTTAGCCGCGGTTCGGGCGGTCGGCATCGGGGGCATGTGCCGGAGTGATCCACCCAACGTTGTTTGCGAAATCGGCCGATATTCGTCAAGGGTAGCTCAGACGCACGAACGAGTGCGGCGCCGTTGCCGGTGTTCAGCCTGGTGCGGCGCGACTATAGTCCGGCGGCATGCAGGAGAGAACCAATTCCATGCCCAGCTTGCGCATATCCGCGTCTTCGGCTCCGAGCTACAACGTGTTGGGCGGACGTGCGGATGCCGGGCTTATTCTGATTTGTGACCATGCCGAAAACACGCTGCCGGCAGAATATGGCTCGCTTGGGCTGCCGGAAACCGAGCTGCAACGGCATATCGCCTATGACATCGGCGCCAAAGGTGTTGTGGAGCGGCTGTCGGCGTTGCTGGACGTGCCGGCGGTGCTGTCTCGCTTTTCGCGCCTGCTGATTGATCCTAATCGCGGGATCGATGATCCGACCCTCATCATGCGTCTGTCGGATGGGGCGATCGTTCCGGGCAATCGATCGCTGACGCCCGAGGAGCGCGAGAAGCGCATCGCACAGTGGTTTCGACCGTATCATGAGGCGATTGACCGAGTGATCGATGAGGCGCGTGCCCATCATCCTCATCCGGTTTTGCTCTCCATCCACTCGTTCACCGAGGTTTGGCGCGGCGCAATCCGGCCCTGGCAGATCGGTATTCTATGGGATGCAGATGATCGTGTTGCCGGGCCCTTGATTGATACCTTCGTCAGTGAAGGCGATCTGCTTGTCGGTAACAACGAGCCCTATTCAGGCAAACTCAAGGGTGATTGCATGTGGACGCATGGCACGCAACGCGGTTTGCCACATGCTTTGATCGAGCTGCGTCAGGATTTGATCCGAGATGAGGCGGGGCAGAAGTACTGGGCTCAGCGAATTGCGGGCGTGATGTGCAAAATCAGGAATCGTCGCGGGCTGGCAATGAAAATTGGCGAAGATTACCCAACGCAGGACGTAGCGCGCGGTTCGCTGTCTGGAGAACTCGGTCCCATCTGATATGGACCGGTGAAGCTGGTCGGTTTGTCCGCATTCATTGCGGCATTTGCGGTCCGCATTTTTGCTTTTCAGTCGCGGCCAGATCGGTCCTGATTTTGGCCGCTGCAACACGCACTCGCTCTATTTTTTCTTTGCTCTTTTCGCTGACGACATTGCTGTTGGCGGCGGAGGCGAGGTGATCGAGGGTCGCTGTCGTTTCCTTGATGCCAAAATTCAGTTCGGTGCAATTGAGGTTTTCACGCCGCTTGGAGTAGGCATAGAGCCGGACGCCTGAGAGATAATCGGTCGGCTTTGGTGAGGCGAATACCCAAACATTTGACGTGTCGGCCAGCATTGCCGCGAGCTTACGGCTGCAGACGTCATCGGTCAGCGGGCAATCGGTTGCATCATCAGGGGCAGCGCCATCGGCAGCTTTTGGTTCAGCTGGTGGTGCAAGCGGTGCTTTTGCTTGTTCTGGCGCGGGCGAAGGGGCTGCGGGTGCTGGCTGGATTTGCGCCGGTGGTTGCTGGGGCGTCGCTTTAGGTGCTGCGGGGACAAGGTTGGCTTGGCGCGTCGTGTCGGTTTCGGGCTCGGCAGCGGTGCGCGACGGGGCGATTGCCGGTTTTGGTGTGCGCAGCTTCTGGGTTTTCCGCGGCTGCATTTCAGCGCGCGGTTTCTCAGGTTCTGGGTAATGCAGAACATACCTGGTCGAGGGCACCCAATAGTTGGAGTCGACATCGTATGTGCGGTCGTCTCGGTGCCAGCGTGCTTCTTCGAGCGTCAGCAGCGGAAGCTGAAACGAGAAGTCACGCCAATCGGGGTCAACGGCGGAGCAGCCTGCGCAGAAGGCGGCAAGGCTCAAAATGCTGGCACTGGCGAGCTTCATCTCGACGGTTCCATGTTTACAAGAAATGTACTTGGACAGGCATCGTCGCGGAGAAGTTTTGGCAGTATTGGCTCGTTTGAGCCCGTGCGCCGTTTGCCTGATCCATTCCCATGCCCTACCGCGCGTTATTTAGGCGTGCGGTAAAACTCGAGCCGTGAAATGCATCATTCCAGTACAAAGACTAATATAACGTTAGGAGGCATAAGGAATTTGGCTCGCATCGATCCCTCTACAAAACCGGGATTTTAGCGATGGGTTCGCATTCGGCTTTGGGCGGCCTATATGACTGTTGTTATTTCAAGGGATGGCGGAGGCGTGCAGCCGCGCCCAATCACGTCATCCCGTTAACAGGCGCGCGACGCCTACTGCCTGCAAGGAGTTATGAATGACTGACATCGATGACAAGACACGCACAGAACTTGAAGCGGCAGCCTTCCGGCGACTGGTCTCGCATCTACGTCAGCGTACCGATGTCCAGAACATCGACATGATGAATCTCGCTGGTTTTTGCCGCAACTGTCTCGCCAACTGGTACATGGATGCGGCCAAAGAAAAGGGCATCGGATTGGACAAGATGGGTGCCCGCGAAATTATCTATGGCGAGCCCTATGCCGACTGGCAGGCAAAGCACCAGAAAGAAGCAAGCGCGGATAAACTCGCGGCCTATGAAGTCAACCGGCCAAAGGATCATTGAGGCTGCGGTTGCCCTGCTATTGCCATGTGAATTGCCGTATCCAAATGCGATGTCCGCGATGATGCGATTGCCAGCTTGCGGACATCGACATTGATCATCAGCAGCGATGACGTCGGCATTTGCTCTCTTTGCAAAGCGAGGCGGCAGCTTTTCAAAAAGCACGTATCAACTTGAGTTTTTGATAATTTGAGTTTGACGGCATGCGCATTTGGATCGCGCATGCCGTCTTGGTTTGTTTCAGCCGTGTTGCACGCGGTTGCCAATGTTCTGGCATCACTCCAGGCAGCCAACTGCGGGTAGCAAATAATTGGCCTTCTCTTTTTGCTCGTCGGAGAGCTTCTCGTAGAGTTTGTCGACGGCCGCCTTCATTGTCTTTGTATAGTTCAGTCCAGCTTCCATGCCTTTGATGCGTGCGGCGAGAAGCTCAGAGGGCGTTTTTGCCGACATCAGTTCTTGCATCATATTGGGGTGCGTTTCGTGAATTCCTTCGGCGCTCTTCTGCAAGGCTTCGGAAAATTCGACATAAGCTGCGTCCTGCTCATTGTTGATGCCCAGCTCCGCCTTGATGTACGCGAGACGGCTGGCAGAGAACATGGGCCCGCCCATCGGACACATAGCGATCATGGGCATATCCATCGGTCCAGGTTCCATCGGGCCTGAGGGCTGCATCATTCCTGGCCCATGCATCATGCCGGGGCCGTGCATCATCCCGGGGCCGTGCATCATCCCGGGCATACCCGGTCCGCCCATCATGGGCCCGCTCATCATTGGGCCACCCATGTTCGGATTTGGTCCCGTGGGAGCAGGGCCGGCAGCGGCTGAGGGGTTTTGCTGCATGGGAGGTGCTGCTGGGGCACCTTGCTGTGTCATCATACCTGGCTGCTGATACATCTGCTCTGGCATCATGCCAGGATGCATCATGCCTGGACGCATCATCGGGCCTGGACCTGGCATGTTCCCCTGCCATCCCGGATGCATCATTCCTGGTTGTGGCATCTCCTGCGGCGGCATTGCCTGTTGTGACATTTGGGGTTGTGGCGTTGCGGGCTGCACCCGGGGTTGGGCCGCGGGCTGATTTGCCTGACCGGCTGGCGCCGAGGGAGCCGCTGCTGCGGGAGGCTGTTGTGCGCCCGCTGGCAATGTTGTGACGAGAAGTGCCGCACAAAGCGCGATCGGTCGTGGAGCGAGGGCGAAGATCCTCATGGCGGGCTTTCCTTCCTAATACGAAGTCCAATATCTGACCAAAACTGAGTGTTCTGTATCCCATATAAATCAGTTACATGCGTAGATTGGCATATATGAACGTTGAACGCGACGGTCGGCAATATCATGTCGCGGTGAACTGACTTATGCGGTTTGCGCGAAGGAAACAAAGCTCTGGATGAGATGGTTGATCGGCTTGAAGGCGGGTGGCCCTTGGAGCTAGCGTCACGGCCTGATGTGTGGGGCGTAGGCTTGATCCGTGCTGCGGATGTGCAAGCCTTTGATTAGATACAGCATTGTGGTTGCGCGGGGGTGTTCATGACGACGCTGCAAAGTTCGGCACAAAATCAGTTGCGCCAATTCGTCGAGCAAATTGAGAGGCTCGAAGAGGAAAAGAAGGCGATCGCCGGGGACGTTCGCGACAAGTACGCTGAGGCCAAGGCTTTGGGGTTCGATGTCAAGGCGCTGCGCCAGATCGTGCGGCTGCGCAAGAAGTCGCAGACTGAGCGTCAGGAAGAGGAGAGCATCCTCGAGGTCTACATGCATGCGCTGGGCATGCTGGCGGAGGCACCTTCCGATTCTGCGGTGGATGCTTTCATGGCCGCTGAATAGGCCGGTTGGAATTGAGTTTTGGAGCGCAGTGGGTAGCCGTTGCGCTTTTTCGCTCCAGGTCACAACATATGGAGCAAATGAAGGTGGGCGCCCCGGTCCCATTCGGCGCTGAGCCGGGACGCCCCACGGTGAAGTAGGTTTTACCCTTACTCCTCCGCTTCACGCGCGCCACCGGGTTTGGCCGGAGGCGGATTTAACTTCGCCCGCATGCGCTCATCATTTTCATGCGTCGCACAGGCACTGAGCCGGTGGTTGCCCCTATATGCTCGCGACGTGCCATATTTCGCCGGTACCATTTCTTTTCGTGGCTCAACATTGGCCTTTCGCGGGACAAACTTGGTGCGGCGCTTCGCTCCGTCCATGTTCAATAGGGTCTTCTAAAGAACCTGGCCGATAAGGTCTAATTGGATGCTTGCCGCTACCTGATTTGAAAAACTAATCGCGATAGGCTACAGCGGGTGTGAACTTGTTGGGCGCGAATTGCTGCCGGCGGTCGATGATAACTTATTGATCGATCGCATTATTTGATCGCCTCATAACGCCATGTGTGGCTCCGTCCTGGCCGAATTGGCTCAAAGGGCGTCCCGGCTTCCTGTGGTACTAGCAGCGTTCGCGAACTGCGGTTCATTTGGTTTTCAGGGGCCGATCGTGACGCACGTAACAATCAAACAACTCCGCTATTTCGATGCGTTGGCGCGGGTCCAGCATTTCGGTAAAGCGGCGGAGATCTGCGCGGTGACCCAGCCGGCTCTTTCCATGCAAATTCGGGAGCTGGAGCAGAATCTGGGCTTGGAACTGGTCGAGCGGACGCGGTCAGGTGTGCAGCTTACCGAGAAGGGGCGCGACATCGCTCAACGGGCAGCCCGCATACTGGGGGACGTGCGTTCGCTAATTGAATATGCGCAGCACAGCGATAGTGTACTGACCGGATCGTTGAGGCTCGGAGTTATTCCTTCGATTGCGCCGTATCTGCTGCCGCCGTTGCTGCCGCTCATCAAGCAATCCTATCCGCAACTCGAATTGCATGTCCGCGAAACGCAGACTGCAAACCTCGTTGCCGAACTCGTCGCGGGAAAGATCGACGTGATGCTGCTGGCGCTGCCGATCGATCACCCCGATATCGAAACTCTCGAATTGTTCGATGACCGCTTCGTGCTTGCCCTGCCAATGCTTCAAAAGCTGTCAGGAGGAGTACGTGCGGACAAGGAGATGATTTCAGGCGAACGGCTATTGCTGCTCGAAGAAGGGCATTGCCTGCGCGATCAAGCGTTGAGTTATTGCAGTCTTTCCCAAGTCAATTCCGTCAACACATTCGGTGCGTCGAGCCTCTCGACGATTGTGGAGATGGTGGCGGCGGGATTTGGCATCACGCTGTTGCCGGAGATCTGCTTGCCGATAGAGACGCGGGGGCGTGCGCTCGAATTGGTTCCATTTGTTGAGCCTGAGCCGTCACGCAAGATTGGGCTGGCGTGGCGCAATACGAGTCCCAGGCAGCGTGATTTTGTGGAGTTGGGACGGCTGCTCGTCGAAGCGCGTCCCAAACCGGACGATGCGCGCAAACCAGCGCACGCTGACGCGCGCGGACGTCGCAAAACGGTTCAGCAATCCAAGTCATAGAACCCAGAGCCGGTCAGAGGTAGATTGAATCATGCCTGACCACTGTGGCCTGCTCTAAATCATTGTTTGAGAGACTGATTCACGCCTTCGATGGAAGCATCGTTGCTTCCATCTCAGCCGATCGGGCCTTCGAGCAGGTTAGAGGTTGATTGAATCAGGTCTGACCAATGGGGCCTGCTCTCATTCTTTGTTTGAGATACCGATTCACGCCTTCGATGTAACATACTGCTTCCATCTCAGCCGATCGGGCTCT
>AERA01016939.1_pt1 | contig 15010 bp, 14 predicted proteins | sample 267968 | NCBI WGS metagenome assembly AERA01 (sample SAMN02954363, study PRJNA61401) | activated sludge metagenome | biome: terrestrial; feature: wastewater treatment plant; material: activated biomass; isolation source: activated biomass of an industrial wastewater treatment plant | reverse complement strand
GATTCCGAAGTGCACGTTTCATTCACCGATCCATCCGGCGAAAAACAACACCTGGAACTGGAACAAATGAGCTGGGAGATCACGAAATACAAATATGTGCCGGGGGAAAAGGAACCGATCCAGTCGGAGACTGCCGGAAGCTTCAAACAATTCCCGATTCGATTGGCATGGGCGGTGACCATTCATAAAAGCCAGGGTCAAACCTATGATCGCGTCGCGGTTGATCTGGGTTCAGGGGCGTTTGAGCATGGACAGACCTATGTCGCCCTGAGTCGCTGCCGTTCATGGCATGGTTTGTATCTCAAAAGGCCTTTGACATTTCGCGATATCCTGGTTGATGAGCGGATCGCGGAATTCTACGCGCACATGCGCTAGAAAGGACTTTGATTATCCCTCTTGCTCATTTTCCATTTCGGGAGAGGCGCCTTCACGCCGCAAAATATACACGCCCAGCCATCCGGTCATCGCATCGATCAACATGTGCACCAGCATGACCGGGATCAGGGATTTGGTGTAAATAAAAAGTCCTGCAAACAGCAACGAGAAAAAGAAGATCTTGATCATGGCGCTCCGGCCCTGGTATCCGTGGAGGAAAGCAAACAGCGCTGAGGAAAAGAAACCGGACACAAAAATGCCTGATAGATTATTGCCCGTCCAGAAGATGAGATATTGAATGAGAAATCCGCGAAAAATGATCTCTTCCCCGATGCCGGCAGCAAGGGCCAGGAAAAGAAAATGCGTCCATTCTTTCGCGTTGACCGGAATAAGCAGGTACATCTGCCGGCGTTTCTCCAGCCACTTCTTGCGCCTGTGGCGCAACCCGAATTGCAATCCGACATCAAGCAGGTAAAGCAGAATAATCGCCAGGAGCAAAATGATGGCCATGCTACTCCATTCTGGCCAACTCAATCCAAGTGCCGTCAGGCTCCGGTTGGGGATACGCCACACAGTGAGGACGACCAGGCCGAGGACGATGAGGAAGAAAGCGTTGTTGTGATAGAGTTTGATTTTGTCTTCCGGCTCAAACTGGATCTCCTGTTCCGGCAGCCGTCGCATGTTGAGGACCAGGAGCGGTGCGGCGATGCAGATGATCGCGGCGACGACGTGATCCCACAGGGACATCGGGATGAGGGGCATTTCCGGCAACATCGGGGGCAAATGTAAGGAAAGCCGAAAGGGTGAATGAATGAGCGGGTAGAGATGGGGGTTTTAGCGGGGGAAAAGCGGGGTGAAAAGGGCGGACGGGAGGGAAAATGGGGGTGAAAAAGAAGGGTGAAAAATAACTACATATATGATTTACAATACATTATAAATTACAGTAATATTTAATACAGAGGTATATGTAACATATACCTTATTTCGGTCTCACTGCTCTATCAGCACCTCACCTTCCCCACCCCACAAATCCTCCCTTCTCAAAACCCTCGTTTTGTATTTTAGCTCCATAATCAATGACATCCTATGACAATTTCCAAAGGCCGAATGCAGCGCCAGGCCCGGGATCGCAAGCAAGCCCGAAAATTTTTCCTGTGGCTCGTCGTGATCACCCTGCTCCTGATCCTGGTCCTGTATATCACATCCAGGTAAGCAAAACCTCTTGAAACTCAATCTCGACATCGGCGCGCCCAGTCCACCCGGCTGGATCAAGACAGTTTTGGATGACTTCGACGCCTTCCTGCAAGACCATGCCGACTGCGAACGCAAAGCCTCCGCTACCGCGCTTAGCCTTGTCGCCAAGTATCCAAATCGCACCGAGATCATCCCGGAATTAATCGAAACCGCGATCGAAGAACTCGAACATTTCCAACAAGTGTATGCGCTCCTGGAAAAGCGAGGCAAAACACTCGCGCACTCCATACACGAAGATCCCTATATCAAGGCGCTGATGAAAGCGCAGCATAATGGCATTGAAGAACGATTCCTCGACCGGTTACTGATTGCATCGGTGGTGGAAACGCGTGGCGCTGAACGTTTCAAGCTGGTGGCTGATCATCTCGAAGATGAAGACCTGAGCCGGTTTTATAAAATGCTCTGGATCTCCGAAGCCAAGCATGGTCACATTTATGTGAAGATGGCGCTCCATTATTTTCCGGAAGACAAGGTCTATACCCGACTGCAATGGTGGGTCGATAAAGAAGCTGACATCATTCAATCATTACCTCTCCGCCCCGCGTTACATTAACCTGCCAGACCTTAATTGGTTCGCACTTTCCCGGACGATCTGACCCCGGATGCGCCTGATTTTTCTCCACGTTTATGCTTCAGACAAGCGCCGACAAAAGCGATAAAGAGCGGATGCGGTTTCTCTACGGTGCTCTTTAATTCCGGATGATATTGGGTGCCGAGAAAAAACGGATGGTTGGGAATTTCCATCACCTCCACAAGCTTGCTGTCCGGATTGACACCGGACGCGATCATGCCATTGGCTTCAAAATCTTTGAGGTATTCATTATTGAATTCATAGCGATGGCGATGACGCTCATAGATCATTTCCTGGTGATAGGCGGCATGCGCCAATGTTCCTTCCTTGATCTCGCAGGCATACGCGCCCAATCGCATCGTGCCGCCTTTCATCCGGATATTTTTTTGATCCGGCATCAGGTCAATCACCGGGTGGGCCGCGTCTGATTTCATCTCCGTGCTGTGCGCATCAGAAAGGTTCAACACATTGCGCGCAAATTCGACAATAGCGCATTGCAGACCGAGACAGATCCCGAAAAACGGCACCTGGTTTTCACGCAGATACTGAATGGCATTGATCTTTCCTTCAATCCCACGCTCCCCAAAGCCCGGCGCGACCAGCACACCATCCAACCCGGCCAATGCATCACTGATATTGTCTGACACCTCAAGCGCTTCGGCATGAATGGATTCCACTTCCACCCGGCACTCGTTGGCAGCACCCGCGTGCACGAAGGATTCATTGATCGATTTGTACGCATCGGGCAACTTGTTGTATTTGCCGACAAGCCCGATCCGAACGACATCCTTCGGCTCACGCAGTTTTTGCAAAAATCCGCGCCAGGCGGTCAGGTTGGGTTCTTCCCCGATATCCAGGTGCAATTTATTGAGTACGATCTGGTCGAGTTTTTCATCCTTCATAAGCAAGGGCACATCATAGATGGTATCAGCATCCAATGCTTCGATCACAGCCTGACGATCGACGTTACAAAAGAGGGAGATCTTGCGACGAAGGTCATCACCGAGCGGATGTTCGGTACGACACACCAGGATATCAGGCTGATTTCCGGTTTGCAGTAATTCTTTTACGCTGTGCTGTGTAGGTTTTGTTTTCAGTTCGCCCGCCGCGCTGAGATACGGGATCAGGGTCAGGTGGATAATGATGGCATTTCCCAAACCCAGTTCCAGGCGCATTTGCCGAATGGCTTCGAGATATGGCAGCGACTCGATATCACCGACTGTGCCCCCGATTTCAGAAATAACGACATCGTAATCGCCGGTCTTGCCCAGCGCCCGTACCCGCCGTTTGATCTCATCTGTGATATGGGGCACTACCTGGACGGTTTTGCCCAGGTAGTCTCCGGCACGCTCTTTATTGATCACCGACTGGTAGATCCGGCCGGTGGTGATATTATTGTCCTGTGAGGTGGGTTGGCCCAGAAACCGCTCATAATGACCGAGATCAAGGTCGGTTTCAGCCCCGTCATCCGTCACGTAGCATTCGCCATGCTCGTAGGGGTTCAGCGTCCCCGGATCCACATTGATGTAGGGGTCGAATTTTTGGATGGTAACGGATAACCCCCTGGATTGTAGGAGTTTGCCAAGTGATGCTGAAATGATTCCTTTACCGAGGGAAGAGGTAACACCGCCCGTAACAAAGATGTATTTGACCATGATGGTATTTGCCAGTTACGGGATACAAAGTTACATCTTTCAGACGACCTGTCGATTCCTGTTAAATTTGTTGGCGTCGTTCGGGAAATCCCGGCTAATTCAATTCCGTTATGGTTGAGCTCGGTTGGTTAGGTATTCTGCAGATCTTCGGCGCGCTGGCCTTGCTCATCTATGGGATGAAGGTCATGAGTGAAGGCGTCCAGCGGATAGCGAGCATCCAGCTCCGGGATGGCCTGCAACGCGTGACCTCGAGCAAAACCTCGTCATTCCTTACCGGATTTTTCACCACAGCCGCCATCCAAAGCAGTTCGGCCACGACGGTGATGACCGTGAGTTTTGTCAATGCGGGGATCATTTCATTGATGGCCGCAGCCGGGATCATTATTGGCGCTAACCTGGGCACAACTGTGACGGTATGGTTTGTGACAATCCTCGGTTTCGAATTGAATCTCTTTACGCTTTGCCTTCCCCTGATTGGTTTATCGCTTCCTTTCATCTATATCCGGAATGGAAAATACAGGCACTGGGCGGAAACCTTCATCGGTTTTTCACTCCTGCTGATCGCCTTGCAGTTTATGAAAAGCGTTGTACCCGAACTGCAACAGCAAAACCAGATCATGGAGTCCCTGGGTTCCCTGGGGCGACAAGGAATTCTTTCAGTGATCCTGTATGTAGTTGTGGGGATGCTGTTTACCGCATTGATCCAGTCGTCTGCAGCAGCTTTAGCATTGACGATGACGATGACCCTGAATGGCTGGATCCCGTTTGATATCGCAGCCGCCATGGTGCTCGGAGAAAATATCGGGACGACCTTCTCGACCGAGATCGCCAGTTGGGTGGGAAATATTGAATCAAAAAAAGCTGCACGCTTCCACGTCTTGTTCAACGTCATTGGCGTACTGGCTTTTCTGCCTTTATTACCCTTGGCGTTACCTGTCTCTGTCTGGATCACACAGCACTGGCTGGATGTTGGAAATCCGTTCAATGATTACAGGGCTACACCCGTTGGTCTGGCTGTTTTCTATACGATCTTCAATGTGCTTTGTGCTGTGGTATTCCTCCCGTCCATGCCCTGGCTCATGCGCATATCAGAGCGCACACTGCGGAAGTCCATGGCCAGGCACGCGTTTGCCAATTTCATTGATACCGGCGCAAATTCTGCCGACCTGTCTGTTCCGGTCGTGCTGCGGGAAATTATCCAGCAAGCTACACGCTTAAAATCGCTGAATGCTATTCTGAAACAGTTGATCCACTACTCATCGGAATCCGAGTTCCTGGAGCAATCACGTGCTGCTGCCATTCAACTGGCGACTATTCAAACCCACCAGAAAGCGACTAATCAGTTCCTGATCGGATTGGTGGAAGATAAAAGTTCACTCGTCACCTCGAGGCAAATTAAAAGCATGCTCAACATCAGCCTTCTGTTTGACCAGGTGCGGTCAAGATACGAACACATCATTCTGTTGTTGGGTGAAAAGAAACAGAACCGGATCTGGTTTGGGCCTACACAACGCTCTGTGATGCTATACAGGATCCATGATGCGGAAAACCTGCTGAAAAAGGTCATGCAATTGCTGCAATCCAACAGTTTTCACAAAGGCACCTGGAAAGGCCTGCCACTTGATCTGTCAGACCGGTCCCAGGATTACCTGGATTATGAACAGGAATTGTTGCGCGAATTAAACCAGGATGAATTGCAACTGGGCTCGGTACTGATCTATTACCGGATGGCCCAGCACATGGATGGACTCATCGAAAATCTTCGCACGATCCTGGAAGAGTTTGTGGATGACACGACAGTTAATCGCATTAATCCTCTTGCAGCCGAAACTGTCTGAAGGTTCGGGATGAAACTGCCTGTTGCTTATTGCAGGATACTACGTTTTACTGGCTGACTTGCCGCGGGTGGAAATGCCAAATGGCAGATACAGCGGACAGATGCCGGTAAAACTGGTCAACAGGAATATGCCGCCAAGCACCAATAAGACGATACCCAATACACCACTGATGATTTTGGTGACAAATAGAACCGCGATGACCAATGCGACCACGACCCGAAGGGTGCGATCGAAACTTCCCATATTCAGTTTCATGGCTGGATGATTTTCAGACCAAATTAGGATCCCAGCAGATGCGGTTTGGTAACAAGTGTTACAGATCGCGGAGCAATTTGATCTGGTTCCTGTACAGCAACACTTTACCATCGTTTTCCAGCACCTTCAACAGCCGGGAGATCACGACGCGGGTAGTCGCCAACTCTTTGGCGATTTGCTCATGGGACAGATTGATCAGTGTGGAACCGGTAGCCTTTGCTTTTTCCTTGAGATAATGCACCAGGCGTTCGTCCAGTTTTTGAAAAGCGATCTGGTCTATTGCCCGCAATAGTTCGTTGAATCTGTTCCGTATCGTTCTCATGACAAACGCCTTCCAGGTACTGTATTGGTCCATCCACCGGTCCATAAACTGAATGGGAATGGCCAGCAACTCCACATCATCTTCAGCCACGGCCCTGATCTCGCTGGGAAATTGTTGCATACAACATGTGAAGGTCATTGCACAACTTTCCTGCGAATTCACGTAATACAAAAGGATCTCTTTTCCGTCCTCGTCAACACGGGACACCTTTACAGTACCGGAAAGGATTATGGGCATTTGCCGGGTGATCTCGCCGATCTCCACAATGACTTGCCCGGCCGGGATGGATTTGAATTGACCATGGGCTTCAATCTCCCGAAGCAATTCAGGTTCGAATTGGGTTTCGAAGGGCGCCAGGATTTCCATTCCTATTCGTGATCAGATCATGCCGAAATCGTTATCAGTCCCGCTTCACCGGCAAGCCGGATTCCTCCCAGGCCTGCAGACCGCCATCCAGTTCATAAACGAACTTAAAGCCCGCATCCCGCATGATCTGTGCGGCTGAACGACTGCGCGCCCCTGCGGCACAATACACAAAGTAGGTGTTGGATTTATCCATCCCCGACACCTTCATTTTGAAAGCAGGATCATGAAAATCCAGCAAGGTAGCCCTGTCGATATAGCCCTCCGCCCACTCTTGCGCAGTCCGCACGTCCAGCACCACACCATCAGGGTGACGGTCGATCATCTCGTGGAATGCTTTGGGGCCCAACTGTTCCTGCCCGGCCTTGGCCTGGGAATTACAGGCAGTGGAAATGATGGCCAGAATCGTCAATACGCTCAATACTCGTTTCACGACATCAGTTTTGATGATCCAATATTACAGATTTTATCGCGGGTAAGGTCATATAGCCGGACTGTCGCCAAACCGGTTGACCATGTTTGAACAAGATCATGGTCGGCACACCGGTGATCCGGAAAGCCTCACTGGCTTGCGGATTCTTGTCGACATCCACTTTCAGGATTTTGACCGTATGGCCCATCTCCCGGTGCAACTCCTGCAAAACAGGTGCCAGCATCTTGCATGGCCCACACCAGACGGCGTGGAAATCCACCAGGACCAATTCGTGTTGATTCAGGATCTCCTGGAACGACATCACTTTTTCTTTCTCAACGTGCATATCAGGCAGAGCGTTCACCGATTTGACGTTGAAGCTGATTCCATCCTCCGCCATTATATACTCGCTTGAAGCCATTGGATTTCAGAATGGATACCGCCTGGGCGGATCGCATCCCGGAGGCACAGCAGGTGATGATGGTTTGGTCAGGATTGAGCTCCTTTATTTTTTTGGACAGATCAGCCAACGGCAGATTCTTTGCGCCGCGAATATGGCCGGATTTGAATTCGGATGGTGTGCGGACATCCAGGATCATTGCCCCTTCAGCGATCATGGTTTGGAAATTGGCATCCGCTCCGGTACCCATCATCGATTTGATTGTATTGAAGATTCCCATTGTTTTTTTGTTTGCTGGTTATACGTCAAGCGACTAATGAACCTTTCGCTTGACGATACAAAAATCGGCGCTTGCGCCGGCAATGGCCGTAACTATTGTTACAAATCAGGAAATCTAGAGGCCGAGCAACGTTCTCATCTTCCAGAAGATGGCCGTGTTGTCATAAATACCGGCAAAGGCATCTGCGCCGGGGCCGTGAGCGAATACCGGTACCATTTGTGAGGAATGGAACTTACTGTTGAATTCCACCCGGGGCGATCTTCTCCCCTTCAGGCTCATATACCCGCATTCATGATCTGCGGTGATGATCAACAGTGTATCGTCAGTTTCATTGACATGTTCCAGCACCTGGTCCATCATGTCATAGGCGTCCTGCATTTCGAAGGCGAGCCAGTTTTCATCATTAGCATGTGCGGCCCAATCGATCTGTGACGCCTCGACCATCAGGAAATAGCCTTTGTCCGAACGCGCCTCCAGTGCCCGAATAGCGCTTTTCACTGCCTTTGTGAGATAGGTACGACCCACCGATGCGCGCGTCGGATCTTCATAGGCAGTAAAGCAGGCAATCCGTTTGTCGCGATGAATGCCTTCAAATCTGAAACGGCCTGCCGGGCTATAGCTCCTCACAATTTCATAATTCGAGCGCTTGAGTATTTCCACAAGATTGAGCTTGTCGGAATACCGTTCAATGAAATACTTTTCACCCCCACCGACGAATACATCGATGTCGGCGCCCACCAGGGCTTTCGCAATTTCTTCATAGGAACCGCGGGAGGTGACATGCGCGTAAAACGATGCCGGTGTGGCATGCACAATGGAGGACGTCACGACCAGTCCGGTGGCCATCCCTTTTTCCTTGGCTAATTCGAGGATCGTCGCTGCTGAGATGCTATCATGCGTCAGCCCGATCGCGCCATTGTAGGTTTTGATGCCGCAACTGATTGCGGTACCTGCCGCTCCGCTATCGGTTTCGAGATGACTGTATGAGTGCGTTTTTTGCAACCCGATCACCTCCATGCGTTGTAATACAGATGGAGGTCGCGTCAGGTACTCCGCCAGCGCGATATGCGCCAGCCCCATACCATCACCGATCACAAGGATGATATTCCTGGGTTGTTCAGGCGTTTGGGGGGAGGATGAGACGCCGAGGAAACACAAGATCCCGCAGAGCACAAAGGCGCCGATCATGGTGCAAAGCTAACCGGGTTTCGCTACTGTTAACAAAATTTTTACTTTTCTGCTGTCAAATTCCCTGGCAAAACCCGTTTACATACCCGACATGATGAGGTACTGGCTTGCGATATGGTTTGGTATTGGATGCTGCAGCATACAGGCGCAGGATGGAAATCGTACGTCGTTATTTGATACGCTTCATGCGCTGGGTGACATTCACATTCGCCTGGTGTACCCGTTTGATTCCCTTTATAAGAGCCGGCAGGACGACATCGAGGCCGTGGTGGATATCCGTGCCGGTTCGCAGATGTTGCTGGAAAATGAGGAGATGAAACTCAATCTCCGCGGCAAATTCAGACGCATGAAATGCACGAGCATGCCACCGCTGATGCTCAATTTCAAGAAAGGCATGTTGCGGGATATGGGATTGACCGAAACGGATGACATCAAACTGGTGACGCACTGCATTGACGGCGAGGAAGGCATTCAGAATTTGGAGGAGGAATTCCTGTGCTACCAGCTGTATGCCAGTCTCACACCGTATGCCTATCGCGTTGCCTGGGTCCGCGTTAAATACTGTTCCGCCACAAGCCCCGATTCCTGCATCGAATCCCAGGGCTTTTTACTGGAACCCGACAAGGACCTCGCCAAACGGTTGGACCTGGAAGAACGGAAACGATATAATATAGCTGAAGATTCACTCGACCGCAGTGCCTATGGCCAAATGACTACATTCAATTTTCTGGTTGGCAACCGGGACTGGAGTGTCGTCGCAAACCGCAACTGCAAATTATTCTACAATCCGGCCACTCAGCGCTATATCCCGATCCCTTACGACTTTGACTTTGCCAATATCGTGGGTGCCACCTATCGACGGGAAACGTTTGTCGAGGGCATCCAGCATCCATTCGACCGCATATACCAGGGCGAGTATTTTGAACCGCACTCAGGTCAGTTTCTGAAAGATCTGCTATCCCATGAAGTAAACCTGGTCGCCATCCTGGAAGATGAAACAAACCGGATCGACAGGCACCGGCGCAAAAAGATCAGCCGGTACTTTGATCAGTTATTCCGCTCCATTGAAAAGAATGAAGCCGGTGAAATGCGATTCGGGATGATCAGCCCCTACAAGGGCAACCTTTGATGCTGGCAGAAGATCTTGTTGGTCAGCGCCCGATACTGGTTAAACCGCCTGATCTCGTCCCATATCGGGTTCGACTCCAGGTAGATCAGCGCAGGTGTTCGCTGTTCTACCGCCAATTCCAGCTGATCAAACATTTGCTCGTATTCCTGCGCGCCCAGGTGTGCCAGTGCGAGATCATAATGCGGCGCGTACGTTGACAATTCCTCACTCACAGAATGCATGAGTTCCCGCACCTCTGCCGCTTTATCCGCGTGGGATGTGCGGGCATACGCATAGGCCAGCCCGGCCAGGCCGGCAATGGGCAGTGGCGAATGATTCCTGAAATGTTCAAACTCCTCGATCCCTTCGCGCTGATGGCCCATACTGAACAGGATCCAGCCCTTCAATTCATACGCCGGTAAATAATCCGGTCGCAGCCGGATCATCTGGTTGACGAGATCCAGCGCCTTTCGGAAACTCCGGCTGTACAGATACGTCCTGGCCAATTCCATTTGGATCGCCAGGTTCAGCGGATCAACTTTCAAGGCTTTGCGCAAATACGATATCGCCTCTTCGAAATGATTGGCTGAAATATTATAGATGCCCGTAGCCAGCAACACTGCATTGAAGAGAATGAAGTTATCATGATCCTGCCGGGCATTGGCTTTTGAAAGCCGGCTTTGCACTACGGGCCAATCCCAGGTGAAGAACAGGTTGTATAATGCCCACCCGGTATGCGTCTGCGCCTGGTCGGGCTGGAGTTGATCCGCTTTCTCCAGCGCCTGCCGGCAGCAATCTGCGGCTTCCTGCGACAGCGCGAGGTTGTAATATCCCTTGTACGCATTGGCCTTCGCGAGTTCGATCCAGGCCAGATAAAAATTCGGATCTGTTTTGATCGCCTGCTGATACGATTGAATGGCATGCTCGACATAGCCATTTTCCTTTTGCTTCCAGAAATACCGGCCTTTATGATAATGCTCGAAGGCCTCGGGTTGGTGCGCCGTCAATGCAGGGCTTTCTGCCTGGCTGAAATTGAGGAATTGCTGGAAACTCGCTTTGAGTTTATTGGAGATCATGGCGGCGATCTCATCCTGGATCTGGAAGACATCTGCCACTTCGCGGTTATAGGTTTCACTCCAGAGGTGGAAATCATCCGCAGCACTGATCAACTGGGCGGTGATCCGAACTTTATTGCCATGCCGGCGCACGCTGCCTTCCAGAATATGGTCGATACCAAATTCCTGGTACAACTGGCGAAGATTGATCTGTTTGTCCTTGAAGGTAAAACTGGACGTCCGGCTTACCACACGCAGCCCTTCCATATTACTCAGCGCATAGATGACCTGTTCGGTGATCCCGTCGCTGAAAAAATCATTCTCCGGGTTTTTGCTCAGGTTATAGAACGGCAGGACCATAATGGTCTTTTCCTTGAACCCGATCTTGCCGGCGAGTTCGATCGGATCAGGGACTTTAACGCCCTCGCTGACCACGGCATGGATGAAAATAGGTTCGCGGACATTCTTCAACTCAAACTGCCCGAGCTCTTTGGTCGCGACACCGCCATTGCGCTGGATCTCTTCAAATACTTTCTGGGAGATCAATACCGAACCCGGCACACTCATCCGTTCGATCCGGCTGGCGACATTCACGCTATCGCCATACACGCCATCGGGGCCGACCAGGACTTCGCCGGCGTTAATGCCGATCCGAAGCGGGATCTGGGGCGACTGGCTGAACTCACGCTGCATTTCCAGAGCGCATTCCACGGCGTTGAGGGATTTTTCGAAGATCGACAGGGTGCCATCGCCGTAGTACTGGATGATCGTACCGCCAAACTGCCGGGTCAGCCGGTCCACCACCTCCTTATGCCGCTGACGAAGCATGACCGCATGGGCCTCATTCTCCTGCATGAGCGAGGTATATCCCTGGATATCATTAAAGACTACGGCTGCCTGACGTCGTTCCATGCTGGTTCTGTGCCACAAAAATACAACGATAGTATCTGGGCATCAACACCTAACGACGTACTTATTTCTCCGAAGTGTCCGCTAATCTATGTAAGGCGTCCACAAATCGATCAAGATCGTCCCTCACCGTGTAAAGGTGTGGCGTGACCCGGACGCTTTTCACATTGTGGAATTCAATCGCGACCGTATGGATCTTGAATTCATTTTGCAAGGCCGCGCTGAGCTCCTGGGGCGTATACCCTTCCACCTCCACATTGGCCAATGCGCAACTGCGGTCCGGATCTGTATGGATCCGGATCTTTTGTGTGAAGTCGCTTTGGTAGTCCAATAGGACTTCAGGTACTGCAATCGTTTTTGCTTCAACTCTCCACCCAGCATATGATAAAAATCAAGCGCCTGCCCGATCGCCTGCTCGCTGGCAAAAGATCGTGTACCCAAGGCTTCAAATTTCCGGATATCGTCACTTTCCGGTTCGGCGTGTGCCAATAGCGGGTATAAGTTGGCAATGAATTCCTTTTTGACATAGATCATGCCGGAACCGAACGGTGCGCAGAGCCATTTATGCAAGCTGGTTCCAAAATAATCCGCGCCAATTTCCGAAAAGGTGTATTGAATATGGCCGAAGGTATGCGCACCATCGACGACAACCTGAGCACCATTTTGATGCGCGATATCCGCGATGCGGCGAACAGGCAGGATATGACCATTCCAATTGATGATATGCGTGACGTGCACAATTTTCGCCCCGCTGATGATCTGCTGGCGAAACGACTCAACCACTTCATCATCGCTCATCGCCGGCAAATCCAGATCAACCCATTTTAACTCCACCCCATCCCGGTGTTCGCGTTGCTTCCACGCGTGGATCATATTGGGATAATCAAGACGGGATAAGACCACCTTGTCGCCACGCTGCAAACGCAACCCGAAGATGATCGTCTCCAGCGCTTCACTCGCGTTGCGGCAGATGGCCACTTCATCAGTGGACACGCCGGCCAGATCGGCCAGCCGCTCACGTAAAGGCTCACGCCCCTGATCAAGGATCCGCCACATGTAATATGACGGCGCTTCATTGCAAAGTCGCAGATACCGTTCATGCGCGTCCTGCACAATCAATGGCGACGGGCTCACCCCACCGTTATTCAGATTGAGCAAACCGGGAGAGGAGGTAAACATATTCTTAATCCGGTACCAAAAGGCTTCATCGGTGATGACATCGCCCCCGGCGCCATTCAAATACCCCGGGATCCAGCTCACATCGGCACGTGGCATCAGGATCGAAGTACCCAATGGCACAACAGCGGCAACATTCGTGACAAAGGATCGGCGTGTAAACGGTTTCATACGGCTGACGTTATGATTGTGTTAATCTCGCGTCTCAAGTTAAAAAGAGTTGGCATCTTGCCGGCTGAAATAACCGGATCATGAAATCATTATTCCTCCTCCTGTGCGCCTTTTTTATTTCGAAAACAGTCTTCTGCCAGGATACCTTTCTCAGCGATTTTCAACTGAAATGGAAAAACGCGTCCGAGTATACGCTGGAATTTGCTCAGTCGATGCCGGAAGATCGTTATGACTTCAAACCGATGGAGGATGAAATGTCTTTCCGCGAACAATTGAAGCATATCGCGGGCAATATGGTCTGGCTCAGTTCTTCCTATTTGAAAGGATCGGAAAATCACGTGGACCCGCAAAAATCGGGCGACAGTAAAAAAGAGATCCTCCTGATGCTTGATAAAGCATTTGATTACGCGCAGAAAACAATCGCATCGCTCACCGAAGCGGAGTTGAATGAACAGGTTGATTTCTTCGCCGGGCAAATGACACGCCGGCGCATCCTGCTCCTCCTCACCGATCACGTAACGCATCACCGGGGACAACTCGTGGTGTACCTCCGGTTGAATGATATCAAACCTCCCCGCTATCGAGGCTGGTAAGCGACCTGGTCAGTGAGGCGTTTCCCTTTTTGCGATGCTTCCTTTTCCTGTTCAACCTGGTAACCCGAGTTCAGTGCCGCGGGGTCCTGTCGGATACCGGTCACCTGCCAGCTCACTTCCACATTCGGCTTGTCCGTCCGGATCGTAAACCGGTTATCCGCAATCTTTTCTTCAATGATCGCCTGAGCAAATTGGCCGATGCACGTGAGTTGATACCTGAAGTCCCGATTTAACGCCCCGAAATATTCCGGCAAAACCACTACAGCTCTGCCCTCCGCATCAGTCATCACATTTCCGTTATACACATTCATCATATCCGGCGACTCGATGACACTGTGATTCAGGAATTTGTTTTCCGGATCTAATGGATGATCGATCCTGAACAGTTTTGCAGTGGCGGTAAAAACACCATTCACATGCAGATCAGAATTCACCTGTACATTATTTGGAGGCGGGACATTAAAGATCAGGCCTGTGGCAGGCGAAGAATTGATCACACCACCCTGAACTGTAAGTCCGCCTGCAACAGAAAGATCATCGCTGACCAGCAATGGTCCGGCGTCCCTGGACATGCCGCCCTGGACTCTGATAGATGATGATTCCAGGCTGATACTGCTTGTAGGTAACGGTGTCGATAATGTCAAATCGCCAAGGCTGTTCCTGATTTGGCCAGTCGCGACTTCCAGGGTCCCATTCACCACGAGATCATCACTCAAGGTCAGCGCACTACCCGACGAGGACAGCGGACCGGCGAGGTCCAGGCCTCCCAATATTTCCAGCCTGGGGTTGGAAGGTTCCAGATGCGTTAGTACATCGAGCGTAGTCCCTGTTCCGGCATCAATTGCAGTCCTGTGGATAATGCGGGAAAGCGCATCGTAATCATATACCAATTCGAGCGGAGGATTATCAGCCGTCAGCGCACGACCAATAACCAGTGGTCTGTCCGGGTCGCTGATATCATGCACCGTTTCAAAAGAGCTATCCAGAAACAGCGGCTGTGTGCAACTGTAGTTCCGGATCACACGCGGCATCAGAGCATCATATTCATATCGCAGGTGCACCTCGTTAAAACTCATGGAATGCGA
>AERA01003989.1_pt1 | contig 15057 bp, 8 predicted proteins | sample 267968 | NCBI WGS metagenome assembly AERA01 (sample SAMN02954363, study PRJNA61401) | activated sludge metagenome | biome: terrestrial; feature: wastewater treatment plant; material: activated biomass; isolation source: activated biomass of an industrial wastewater treatment plant | reverse complement strand
AGACGCGCGCCGCTGACTTTGGTGACCTCTAGTCCGCATTCCCCGAAGATCTCTTGCATGCGCGCGGTCATGTCGGCGCACATCTTTTTCTCGTTATCACCGTGCTTGAATGAAAATCGAAGGACGGGAAGACCGTGCACGTCCGTCACCTTAGGATCGAGAGAGACGTGATTTTCGAACCGTGGCAGAACTTCGCCTAGTCCATACATGTGGACGCAGGCGCCTGCGTGATCGCGGACAGACTTTTTGTAGTCCGCGCCGAAGCCTTTCATGAGGATTGCCTGCTCGGGGAACATTTCCTGTCCAGCGGAGCCTTCCAGGCCATAGCCGCGAATGAAGTTCTTCGATTGGGTCGTCTTGTCGATGTTCTGAAATCGGGGAATGTAGAAGCCGCCGGGGCGACCATCTTCATTGCGGCGTTCGCCTCCGACGCGCGGCTTGTAAATGCCTTCAACGCGCGGCCCCATGACGTGTTCAGCCAGATTATGGCCCAGGTGTCCGGACGAATTGGCGATGCCATTGGGAAATTGCCGTGACCTGGAATTCAACATGATCCGCGTCGATTCCAGCGTCGAAGCGCCGAGCACGATGAGCTTTGCGCGAACCGAATATGGTGTGCGCGAAATTGCATCGAGGAAAGCAACGCCTTTTGCATTGCCGGACTTGGGATCGATTTCGACCTCGTAGACAACAGCGTTGGTGCGAACGGTTAGGCGACCGGTGTCGTATGCGGGATAGATAAGACCGGTTTGGCTATCGAATGCTGCATGGATATCACAGCCACCGACGCGCCGCTGACAGGCGCCTCGACCCATGCAACGGTGGCGATACGGGTTGTGTGAAAGGCCGTCAGTCGTAACGCCAAGTCGAAACGGTGTCAGGACACGGCCGGAGCTTGAGAGCTTTTCGCGGATGGCGACCTCTGGCTCGTTGAGGCGCATGGGGCGCTGATAGATGGAGTCGGGCAGCCAAGGGATGTTTTCTGTGATGCCGGAAATGCCGAGATAGCGATCTACCTTGTCGTAATAGGGAGCGATGTCGGCATATGAGATCGGCCAATCCACGCCATAGCCATCGCGGCTTGCAGCCTTGAAATCGTAATCGGACAAGCGCAACGCCAAGCGGCCCCATACATTCGTTTTGCCGCCGAGTGCGCGGGCGCGAACCCATGAGAACTGTGTGCCGGTGTATGGATGCTCCTTCTCGTTTACGAACAGTTCCTTGGTGTAGTCGGGGCCCTCGCCCAGTTGCTGCCAGTTGACGACGTTGGTGTAGCGGCCGAAGTGGCGCGCATAGGGTGGCTTGAATTTTCCATAGTCGCCTTCGTCGATCACATAGGTGTCGGGCGGCAACTTGCCGTGGCGCGGATGCTCATAGGGCCATTCGCTGCTTTTCAATGTTGCAGTCGTATCAACGTGACGGCCGGCTTCTAAAAGCAGTACGTCCAGCCCCTTGGCGGTCAGTACATTTGCGGCCATACCACCAGCAGCGCCGGAACCAACAACCACTGCGTCGTAGTTGCGCGTCAGATCTACCAATTCTGGATCAGGAAATTTGGGGGCGGGTTGCATACGCTCGAACGAACTTTCTATCGGTCGTTGATCGTCCAGAGTTGGATTTTGCCATGAACAAACGCGAAGCTAAGGGGCGTGCTCCGCTGGCCGCCAAGTATGCGCTATTCTCGGTTCAACGTGCTGCGCTGGCGCATCATAGAGTAAAAGTGATGAGTGCGAAAAGGATGCGTGGGTTGCCCGGTGAGGCACCCCACGCATGTCATGGCGTATTTTGCGGCCTGGCTGATGGGTGCCCGGTCAGCGGCCGCGATAGGGGCCTTGTTTCAAGCCTTGGATTTCAATCGAACCGGTGCCTGCCAAGCTGAGCTTTGAACGATATTTGAATGTGATGCTCTCGATGAAGCGGTCGCGGCCGCTCAAATCGAATGGCTTGGACACCTCGCCACTGCGGATAACTCCAGTCAACGGCACGTCTTCCGTGCTGCCATTTCCATACCTGATGGTCATGGAATAGAATCGAACCTCACCCCCATGAACGACAACGCGGATTGCGCGGAACGTGCCAATGTCGCGACCAACCTTGAAGACGTCGGTGTCGGCCTTCAGGATTGCTGCGCGCTGTCGGCCCAACGTGACCCATTCCTCGCGCGGGCCGCCACGGTCTCCCATCCGGTGGCGGCGGCGATCGTCTTCTCGGCCGAGAAGTATGAGCGTTGCGTCGCGCTCTCCGCGCGCCAATCTTGCGCGAACCTGAACTTTGCGGATTGCGCGGCTCTCACCGGCAAGGTCGATCGTCTCCGACAGGTCATCCTCGTTCAGCCGATCGCGGATGCGCGCACGCTGGGTTTCGCCATTGCCAAAGACGATAAGCGCTTCACGAATGAAAATGTCACCATCTGCAGCCAGGAAACGCAGTTCGCCGAAGCGGCCTTCATCGCGACCAACATCGAATTCCACGATGCCATCGTCGTTGCGCCGCGAGATGCGTTGTTTATCGATTGGTGCGAAATTGCCGAGATCGGGTCGCCGCCGCGGTGGTGTCATGTCCTTTTCGCCGAGTAAGACAAGGGTCGCGTCACGTTCCCCCCGCGTTGGACGAGCTTCGACTTGAACTGAGCGGATGGAGCGGCGATCACCTTCCAAGTCGATTGTTCGGCTCATTTCGTTATCGTTTAGGCGATCTTCGACAGTGACAACTTGTGTATCCCCGTTGCGAAGCGTGATGCGGACGTCACGAATGCGAACTCCACCATCGCGAGCCTGAAAACGGAGCCTGGCATAGCGACCTTCGCCACGATCGAAATTGAATACAACCGGTCCACGATCCATCCTGCTGACGGTGAGTGAATCAATCACTTCAAATCGTGGTCCATCGGAGAACTCTGGGCGGCGGCCCTGATGCAACTCACCATAGACGCGAACGATCGAGCGGCCGCGGAAGTCGGGTCGGGCGCGGTAGACCAGTTCAATTTTCGATAAGTAGCTGCGCTCCCCTCTCAAATCGATCGGAAGAGCTTCGAGACCCGCTTTCAGCTCCCGATCGACGCGGAAATCCTCGGCATAGCCGTTCTGGTAAACCAGCCGCAGCGAGATCATGTAGACGTCGTTGCGCTCAGCTTCGATGCGCAGCTGCGAGAAACGTACGCCTTCGCGATCGACATTGATAACGTCGCGATCGACCATGAAGCCGACTTCCTGCTGCCCAAGCAACACCCAGTCGCGTTGCGGGCGTTGCGCGGAGGCTGGTAGCGCGATTGCCAAGGCCAGTATGGCCAGGACAGCGGATCTCAAGATTGCCAACACGAGTTCTTCCTCCGAAGGGTGCGAATCAGAGTCACAATCCAGCAGACATGCCGCCGCTGGCCAAGGTCGCTTCAATGCAAACTGTTTCAATGCCTAGCGAAGTTCGTCAGTTCTGGGGCTCGGCCGGCATTTTGTTCTTGGCGGAACTTAGTTGGCCGAAACGACTGAAAGAAGACAATAGTGCGATGAAAATTCGGATTTTTATTCGCCCAATAGCGAGGGGACTTTGGACGCGAAAGCGATCGAGCAGCATTCCATTCAGCTCGTGCTTATTGAACTTCGGGCAGACATCACTGTGTCAGCTCGTGGCATCGCCAACTGTTTTGGTTGAGCTTTCCAATGCGAAAAGGTCTGAGATGGGCAGCGCGGACGCTCCCATCTCAGACCCCTGAAATTCAAACTACTGGATGTAGTTCAGCGCTTTGCCCAAACCTCCACCGTAGCCCGATCGGTGCCTTTTGCTTCCTTGTCGAAGAAGCGAGAGCGATAGCGCGCTTCGACTTCCTTGATCTGCTTGGGGCCGCCTTCGATATCGACCGGACCAAAGCCGACGTTGGGCTCTACCTTGGCGCGGTTGCCGGAAATCTTCTGCGATGAGCCGTCTTCAAAGAACAGTTCGACATAATCGAGCGTGATGTCGCGGTCGTGGGTGACGACGCGGAATTTAGTGAAGCCGCGCTTGTGCGGCCGCACAGGTGTGCGCTCCGTGTCAAAACCTACGAAACCTGCTGTCTGGCCAGATGTCAGGCGTGTCCAGCCATCATTGAACAGTTCGGCTTCTTCATCGATCCACTTCTCGGAGACTTCGCCCCAGATCTCGACGTTGGCAAAAGCGGTTACGCCTTCGGCCTTTTTGTATGTGATGTCGATGGTGTCGATGAAGCGATCACCTTTGAGGCTCATCGCCTGGGTGCGAGTGCCAGCCGGGATCAAGCCTGCGTAGGGCAGATCGATTGGATCGCCTTTTGCGAACGTCACCCTGAGATCGACAAGGTCGATGTCGTGCCCGAACACGCAAAGACGAATCTTATCGAACTTTCCGGCTTGGCCGCCGATCTTCAAGCGGTCGCGGTCGTTGCCAAAGCCAACGTTAGCACGGCGCAACAGGAGGCTGCCTTCACCGACGCAACGCGTTTCCGAGATGGCTTTCGTAAACTTGATCGGAATTTTCTCAACGGGAGGCGCTGCCGCTGGCGCTCCTGACGGCGGAGCCATCGGTTTTGCCGGTGCGGCGATCATTGGAGCGGCCTGCTGTTCGGATTTGCGCGGCTTAGCTGGCGCTACCGGTGCAGCGGCAACAGACGTGCGTGAACGCTTCTCGCGTGCTGCCCGGCTGTCCTGCATTCCCAATATGACGAGGTGTGCAGAGCGCACCGAATTGGCGACTTGCTTGTAGTTGATGACGACGCGGTCAACGAACTTGTTGGGGCGGCCAGCATCAATGGGGCGTGTTCGTTCGCCACGCAGCAGGTTGATGCCCCGATCCTCATTGTGCATCGTGCCGTCGGAATAGTAGATTTTGACGTTGTCGATCAGGATGTTGGAGCCGTCGTTGAACAACCGCAATTCACCGAAGGACCCCGGCGTGTGCGATGTGTCAATTATGATGCTGCCATCCTTCAGCGGAACTTCGCTGTCGGCTATGCGTACAAGTCGGGACCCCCGCTGTGCGCTTGCATCGGTCGGTGCGATGACCGCTGTGAACAGGACTGCCGCAAGCGCGGACACGAGCCACCTGAATACCATGGAAACCCCCTCAAGTTGGGATACGCTTGACCCGGTCTTTCTAGAGCATGTCCGGGGCAGTAAGAATGCAGCTTGGGTGTTAGCGCTGTGATGACATTGGTTGGCGATGCAATTCAGCCACAGTTTTGGAAGGCGGTGAGGTCTGCTGGCGAGGGGTACGCAGCGGTGTTGGGCTGTGTCGGTTGGCCATGCATCCGACCGACTTTTCGTCGTTTTTGTAACTCTCGTTTTCAGGTGCGCGGACCATGAACAAGCTTGACCGGACGGCGGCCGATACAGTCATCAGCGTTCTGAAACAACGATTTCCGGGCCGAGTTGAAACCGGCGGCGAAATTTGCAAGCAGCACGCAAACACGGTCACTTGGCTTGAGAACCAGCCGCCTGATGTCGTCGTGTTTGCTGAAGCAACGCAGGATGTTGCCGATGTCGTGGGGATTGCAGCGGCATACGACACGCCGGTCATTGCCTTCGGCGGGGGAACTTCGCTCGAAGGTCAGGTGAATGCGCCGTGTGGCGGGATTTCGCTCGATCTATCACGCATGACGGCCATTCTGGCGGTTCACGCCGATGACCTCGACGCAACGGTTGAAGCAGGCGTTACCCGTGTGCAACTCAATCAACACCTTCGCGACACCGGCCTCTTCTTTCCGGTCGATCCAGGCGCGGAATCGGCAACCCTTGGCGGTATGGCTGCAACCCGCGCTTCGGGTACGAATGCGGTGCGATATGGCACGATGCGCGACAATGTCGTGTCGGTAACGGCAGTGCTTGCTGACGGCAGCATCGTCAAAACGGGCAGTCGTGCGCGCAAGTCAGCGGCTGGTTACGATCTAACGCGTCTCCTCGTCGGATCGGAAGGCACGCTCGGCATCATCACGGAGTTGACCGTGCGCCTTTACGGCCAACCCGAGACGACAGTTGCGGCGGTGTGTGCGTTCTCCACCGTCGCAGCGGCTGCGACGACGACGATGCAAGCGATGCAGCTGGGTGGCCTTGGGCTTGCGCGTATCGAATTGCTCGATAGGCTGCAGATTGAGGCCGTCAATTCCTATTCCAAACTGAGCTTGGATCCGGTTCCCACACTCTTCATCGAGTTTCACGGCACGGCTGGAGGACTTGGCTCGCAGGTGGAGATGTTCCGCGAGATTGCAAATCAGAATGGGGTCCGCACGTTCGAGATGGCGACGGACGAAGATGCGCGACGGCAGTTATGGAAAGCGCGGCACAATGCCTATTGGGCTACCAAGGCTGCTTGGCCCGGGCGACAGACGCTGGCAACGGATGTGTGTGTGCCTATCTCACGGCTTGCTGAATGCATTGCAGAGACAGAAGCAGACATCGCGCGGCTTGGCCTCATCTCGCCAATTGTCGGCCATGTTGGCGATGGAAATTTTCATGCAACGCCGGTGATTGATCCCAACAATCCGCACGAGCGGCGTGCGTTGGAAGAATTTCTTGGGCGATTGGCGGATCGGGCCATCTCCATGGAGGGGACGTGCACGGGAGAACACGGAATCGGCCAGGGAAAGATGCGTTATCTTGCGAAGGAATTTGGAGATGTCGGTGTTGCGATGATGCGCGCGACGAAGGCTGCACTCGATCCCAAAGGCATACTCAATCCTGGCAAGCTGTTCGGTTAGGGAGCCTCTAGAGCGCTTTTCGAACCAATGGAATCGGATCTGCGCTCTAGCTTTTTGTTTGGTCGCATTTTCTTCGACGAACCGGCGTCCACTTCGTCGGAAAATGCTCTAGTTCATTTTATCGCTGCCCGTTTCCAGCCCTCATTTAATAGGTCCTTAACGGATCGAGTTGCGCCGCGATTGGACGCCGCAGAGTAATCGATATTACAAATCACTCTTGTATTGGTTTGCCGGGGAGTGAACCGACGTTCCAATCTCGAACATGGCGCTGCTTTTGGTTCGGAATTGCGATGCTTTCATTCTCTGTTTTTCAGTGTTTCTCCTGCGTTTTCGATAGAATCTCATTCTTCCTACAATTGTTGCAATTTGCATAAGCCTTTTGCAGGTCGGCGTCGTTACGATCTCGACAGATTATTTGTGGAATGGGGTTTTTGATCGTGAGCGATTATTTGGGTACTCCGGGCGACGATCGTCTGATTGGTTCGAGCGACAATGATGCAATCGAAGGCGGGGCAGGCAAAGACCGACTCAATGGCGGCGACGGTAATGACATCGTCGATGGCGGCGATGGCAACGATTATGTGTATGGCGATGCCGGCAACGATACGCTCTATGGCGGTGCGGGCGATGACGCGATCGTAGGCGATGCCGGCAATGACCTCATATTTGGCGGTGACGGAAAAGACGGCATCTTTGGTGGTGGTAACAACGACGTTATTTATGGCGAAGCTGGAATCGACACGATCTACGGCGATGGCGGCAATGATTTCATCGATGGCGGTAGCGACGACGACAAGCTCTTTGGCGGTTCGGGCAACGATACGCTGAACGGCGGCATGGGTAATGACGTCCTTGATGGCGGGACCGGAAACGACACTTTGATCTACCAGTCCGGCAACGGCGTGGACAGCATGGTGGGCGGTGTTGGTTATGACACTGTCGCTTTGGAAGTCACGGCAGCTGATCTGCCTGCACTTGCCGCTGATCTTGCGGCATTTGCAGAATGGATGGATGCGCGATTTGCAGCTGCTGGCGGTGACATGAATGTGCTTGCATCACAAGCTACAACCGACGCCTTTACCTTCGGATCGGTGGGACTCACGATCTCCTCCATCGAGGAACTGCAGCTCAGCGTTGATGGTGTTCTGGTAGATTGGAAGGACCTGCTCCACGTCAATTCGGCACCAGCGGCGGAGGCTCAGCAGTCGGTTTCGGTGAATGAGGATCAATCGGTATCGGGATCGGTTGGTGCGAGCGATGTCGATGGCGATGCATTAAAACATGAGATTTCTTCGGGGCCATCGAACGGTAGCGTGTTGATTGACGCTGAGACGGGGCACTTCGTCTATACACCGACGAATAATTTTTCAGGCGCCGACAGCTTTGAAGTAACCGTTACGGATGCCAATGGTGCGACGGTGACGCAGGTCGTCAACGTGAGCGTCGAAGGCGTCGCTGATGCACCTGGCCTCCAGGTTTCTGACGTAACGATATCTGTTGGCGGGCAGGTTATCGAGGGAACCAGCAATAACGACGTGCTGTACGGAACGGCTGGATCCGACGTGATTTCGGGTGGCGCTGGCAACGACATTCTCTATTCCGAAGGTGTGGCCGGACAAGGCTATTCGGTCGCGCTCGACATCCAATCCTGGCTCGCGGATCTGGATGGATCAGAATCGCTTATCGTTCAAATCTCCGGCATTCCTGCGGGAGGCACGTTGTCCGCCGGACAAGAAGTCAGTTCGGGCGTCTGGCAAGTCGGCGCGGCGGAACTTGTTGGACTGACGCTCAACGTTAGCTCTCCGGTTGATTTTGCACTCGACGTGGCAGCGATTGCATCGGAGCAAAACGGCTCGATGAGTACTTCAACCGGCACCATTGATGTCACCTTCGATGGCGTCGAGGACTTCGGCGGCGTCGATATTCTCAGGGGTGGCGCGGGCAATGACCAGATGTTTGGCGGCGTCGGAACTGACCTCATCGACTACAGCACGACGGGCAATGGTGTTGTTGTCTCGATATCGGGTGGTTTTGCCGATGGCGATGGGCACGATACGTTCAGCGGAATCGAGGGCGTGATCGGTTCGGAGTACTCCGACACAATTCTCGGTGGATCGGGCAGCAACATTATATTTGCTGGCGGTGGTAACGACAGTGTCGAGGGTGGATCTGGCAATGACGCTATTCACGATGGCCAGGGTATCGACACGATCGATGGAGGTTCGGGCAATGATGTGTTCGTTGCTTCAGCCGATGCCGACAATGATAGGTTTGACGGCGGCTCTGGCTTCGATGTTGTCGACTATTCTGAAGCCCAAACGGCCATCAAGGTCGATCTCAACAATGGCCGGACCGATGGCGCCGTCGGCAAGGACAAGCTGTATAACATCGAAGGTGTCATCGGCGGCTCTGGCGATGACCAACTGCTCGGGAGCAAGGGCGATGAAACGTTCAGCGGTGGTGCAGGTGACGATGTGATCTCAGGTGGCCGCGGCTATGATCTGCTGACCGGTGGTGAAGGCAGCGACACGTTTGTTTTCTCTAAGACCGATGTGAATTCTGGTTCCAACTACTACGGCTTTGACACGATCACTGATTTCGGCGCTGGAGATAAGCTCGATTTCTCTAGCTTCGGATCCAAGAATCATCCGCTTGATTTGGCACATGATGTGCACCTTAACGAGACGTCGGCCGGCACCATGGTGTCGATCGACTTCGGTGGAAACGCTGGCTTTGTCGACGTGGCACTTCTTGATGGAGTCCACGGTGTCGATATGAGCGATCTCATCAGTAGTGGACACTTCATCGTTTAGGATTCGTAAAGGTTTGATTTGAGGAAGCGCGAGGCGGGTGAGCGGTTGTTTGTCGCTCATCCGTCTTTGCTTTTTGAGCGGTGACAACATCGGAGAACGATCCATTGTTAGGTGTTCGTTCAGTTGAGTCTGGTAACCATAGTGGGCTGTGCCACCGGATGTTGTCCGGGGTGCGCGCAATTTCGTTTGGGTAGTGGCTGATGCGCCGAATTGTGTCACCAGGTTAGGGTTGCGGTAATATGCGTACGTCGCGGCGGATGTTGAAGCAGGTACGCGGCGCCTTGCTCAAGGCGTTCGTGTTCAGTGGCTTCATCAACGTCCTCATGCTGGCAACGCCGCTATTCACCCTGCAGGTGTTCGAAACTGTCGTTCCGCTCGGTTCTATCGAAACACTCCTCGTTCTCACCGCAATCACTGCTGTTGCGCTTTTGGCGCTCGCAAGTCTTGAGATCGTGAGGGACCTGATCTTAGCCAGGGCAGGTGGTTGGCTCGATCAGGAAATGGGCGAATTTATTCTGGAGAACGGCCTCAAAGCGGGCCAGTCAGGCAGCGAGTTGCGCCAAGATGCGCGTGCGCTCGAAACGCTGCGCGCGTTTGTTTCCAGTCCTGCGGTAATGCCATTCTTTGATGGCCCGTGGGTGCCGATCTTTCTTGTTGCGCTGACCCTTTTGCATCCGTTGATCGGATTGCTTGGTGTCATAACCGCTAGTGCACTGTTCGTCGCATCGTTGCTTCAGTTCGTGCTGACGGAGCGCTTGCAGCAAGAAGCGCTCGAAGGGCGTGAACGAACGGGGCAATGGTGGGGATTTGCGACTTCGAACGCCAATCTCGCGGCAGCGCTAGGGCTTGCGGAAGGAACGGCGCGGCGCTGGCGCGCTTCCAACATTGGCCAGAACTCTGGCAACTATTCCGTTCTCAAGCGCACGAGTTTCGTAAAAGCGATCGCACGTTTTGCGCGCATAGGAGCGCAGGTGGCGATCTACGCGCTGGGTGCTTGGCTTGTTATAAATGATCAAGTCAGTCCAGGTGTTCTGGTGGCTTCGGCAATTCTATTGGCGCGGGCGCTAGCGCCGATGGAGCAGCTCGTTGGAGCAATCAAACCGGCGATTGGCGCTTGGCGGGCCTATCAGCGACTGAAGGCCATGCCGGACAGTGCGCATGCAGTCAAGATCGCTGATGGCGATAACGTGCCGGCGGGTTACCTCAGCTTGTCGGATGTGAGCGTTTATCTTCCCGGTCGTAAGGCGCCAGCTCTGCGGAATGTGACACTAGAAATCGGTCCTCGCGAATGCGTGGCGCTGGTTGGACCCAACGGTGCTGGCAAATCGACACTTGCCGGTGTCATCGCGGGTGCGATCGTTCCTACAGCAGGCAGTGCGGATCTTGATGGTGTGCCGATTCATCGTTGGCAGCGCGCTGGTAGCGTGCCTCGCATCGGATACATGGCGGATGATCCTCTACTTGTTGAGGGAACGGTTCATGAGAATATCGTTCGGTTTTCGGATCAAAGCCTGATGGCAGCTGCGCAAGCGGGTCTTCTAGCAGGCGTGCACCAGAAACTGCATTCTCTAGCGAATGGATACGAAACGGAGGTTGGTCCTAGCGGACGGGGGTTGTCGCTCAGCGAACGAAGGGCCGTGTCTCTTGCACGTGCAGTCGTGTCGAGACCTCGCATTCTCGTCCTTGATGAGCCAGAAGCTGGGCTCGATGGTGCTGGGATGCGTGAGTTGGTGCGTGTGCTTGAAAAAATGAAGTCTGGTGGGGTGTCTTTGGTCATTGCCACGCACGACCCGAGACTTCTCAACCTGTCCGAAAAGGTGGTGATCCTTGCCGGCGGATTGATCCAACACGTCAAGTCGCCGACGGAACTTTCAACACAATTTCGCAGTGAAGCAGCCAATCACGGCGCATCCGATAAAGAGGCGGCCGAAAAGAATGGCGCGCGTCAGCCGGTGGTTGCGGTTGTCGGGGGGCGCGCATGACTTGCGAGATGCAGGTGGACGATCATCGACGTGAGAGACAGGTGCCGCGGCTCGACACCAGCGGGCCAGTCATTGCCGGTGCATTGATCGTTCTTGCGTTCTTTGGACTTGGTGTTGGCGCGGCGGCCCTGGCTCCGATCGACAAAGGTATCGGAATGCCTGGCACGATCATTGTGGAGAGCCGTGTCAAGCCGGTTCAGCATGAGCAAGGTGGTACGGTTGCAATCGTGCATGTTTCCGAAGGCCAGCATGTCGGGACTGGCGACCTTATCGCGACAATGGATGTCACAGGTCTGTCGGAACAACTGACAGCGCTCACCAAGCAATCGGAAGCGGCTGATCGTCAGCTTCAGTTGGCGCGCCAGGAGACTGGTACGATGCGCGATCTTTATCAGCGCCAGCTTGCGTCTCGCTCTCGGCTGCTGACGTTGGAGCGGCAAGTTGCTGAGATCGAGAAGGAGGTTGCAGCGCTGGGAGCACGCATCGAAATCGTGCGGCGAGACCTATCGCGCTCTGAGATCCGTGCGCCTGAGGCGGGACGAATTTTGTCACTTGCAGTGAAGGGTGCTGGGGGCGTCATCCAAGCCGGTGCGACGGTTGCTGAACTGGTGCCCGATGGTGACCGCCTCGTGATCGAAGGCCGGCTCAATCCAAACCAAATCGAAGACGTGCGCCCCGGAATGCCCGCCAAAGTTTGGCTCAAGGCGTTGAGCTGGCGTGAGCAGCGCCCGCTTTCTGCAAAGTTAGCGTGGATTTCACCCGACAGCATCGAGGACCGGCGGACCGGTGCGACTTATTTCTCGGCGCGTGTGGAGTTGGACGACAATCGTACGGCGCTTGCGGAGAAGACAACTCTCCAGCCCGGAATGCGCAGTGACGTTTTGCTTATGACGGGCGAGCGCACGCTGCTCGATCAGTTGCTCGATCCACTGATACGCAACATCAACAAAGCCTTTCAGGGCTAGACCGGAAAGTACCAAGAGGAACCCCATGTCCAAGAAAGCATCGGCTGACCAAATTGTGCGATACGGCGGGGGAATTGCCGCTCTCGTTCTCGTCGGCTATCTGGGTATCTCATACAAGTACTTCAATCACGTCCCAATCGGCTGCATGGAAAGCTATCCGCAAGTCGTGAGGTTCGGGCTTGAAAGCAGCGATGGTCTGCCGATATCGATGATCGAACTGCAAGCGAGGGCTGGGCGCGAAGAACGCGGTCTTATGCAGAATGCGCGCATCGCAAACGTCGACAATGCTCCAGTCTCGCGTGTCCTGGATGTCAATCTGGGCCGAGCCGATGTTGCAGATCCAGAGTCGGCGATGGGCATCAACTTCCCTTGGCGTCCTGATGGAATTCAAAACGCACGTTCGGCCTGCCTGCGATATTCGGTTTTCTTTCCGCAGGATTTCACGTTCTCCGTCCCCGGTGTGCTACCGGGGATTTTTGGGGGAGCAACGCCTACACAGTCAGACGCGACGAGTGAAAATTCTTTCGCGCTAAATGCACGCTGGAGTCGTGATGGCGACATGATGTTCATCGCGCAATCGAAGGCGCTCCCTGACAATGGCAAATTGCTTGTGAACCCGATGACCCGCGTGCATCTGCAGGCTGGGCGCTGGGTTACGCTTGAGCAAGAACTGGTACTCAATACGCCGGGTGCCAGCGACGGCGAAGTGGTGATCTGGCTCGATGGTGTAAAGGTCATCGAAAGCAAGGGCATCAAGCTACGGGACGGTGAAATACCTGGCATCGACGGTGTATCCACAACCATTGGTTTCGCGGGTACGTCGCGCGAGATTGCTTCGAGCGCACAGGTGCATATGCAGATCACGCCCATCGATTTCGCGTGGCGCTGAGTGCAATGCAATAACGTTTTCGCAATTCTGTGAATGTGAATGAACAAGAATTAGAAATGTTTTTCCAATTCGTTTCATAAACATTCACAATATGGAAACGTTGTTTGCGGCTTTGCTTGAAAAAAAGAGCCTTCCACGCTATTCTCTACGAACGTCGTGGAGCCGTCCCTTCCCCCCCTAGTGGCACACGACAGGATGCCCGCGGTCCGTCCCCCCGGCCGCGGGCTTTTCATTTTCTGGAGTGCTTTTTGATTCGATAGATTCGGATCTGCACTCTAACTTTTTGTTTGGCCGCATTTTCTTCGTGGAAATGGCGTCCACTTCATTGGAAAATGCACTCGTTCGATCTGGTCCAATTGCGTCGCGTTTAATTCACATTGACGGTAGCGGTTTGTTTTATACGCCAGATCGATGTTCGCGATTTTCGGCTTTGCGTTTTGTCGTGGCTTTGAGGTCGGTCATTACGCACCTGATGGACGCCAACCCGCTTGGCGCGCATCTTCCTCACTGCAGAACCAGCGCTCGCCGCGCGATTCACGGATCTTGATGCTGTCGTAGCCCTGCATCCATGGCATGACATAGAGCTTTTCACGCGATGCCACGCGGCCCTTGATCGGGCATGCATCCGGTGCCTTTTGGCGAGCGGCCTCCCACGCAGCGGTGCGGAACGTTTCGGGGCGTAACGCATCGCCGTCCCAGAGGCCGCTGTGATTTTCACGAGCTTTGCTTTCCAGACTTGCATGGCGCGCGAAAAATCCTGACTCGGCGAAAACATGACCATCGCGAACGAGCGCTTCCGCCAGATCCGTGTCGCCCTTCTTGCAGTCGCCGTGCGCAATACCATCAGCGCTGCTGCGGTTCGTAATCGTGCAGGCGATACGTGCGCCGCTCAGATACTTGGCCAGCGCTTTACGGGCCGCTTCACCGCAACGCCACGTTTGGCCGTTCGAGCGTGCACACGTCTGGCCGGTTTCAGGTGCTGCGATGTGGTTGAGCTTTATCTGGGTGCGGCCAACCCGCAGGATATCGCCCGAAATGGCGCGAGCTCGGCCGGTGATGCTGCTTTCCAAATCCGGGCGTGAGGGTGCCGGCGTCGTAGAAGGGTGGGTGATAGCGGCGATTGTAGGCAGCGATTGGATGCCGCCGGGCCGAATAAGTGTGCCAATGCCGAGGACAACAAGAGCGGCTAAACCGCCCCATACCAATACTGGGCTTAGCCATTTCATCGAGACCGGCGCGGGAGACGAGTTTCCTTGTGTCCCTTTGCCTTTGCGGTTGTCATGCGATGAGATCCGATGGGTGACGTCGTCGCGATGGCGTTCGGCGAGTAATGCGGGACCGAGCGTCAATAAACCGAGGAGAGCTGCAAACATCGCGCGTGCGTCAAAACCGACAGCCCAAACGCGGTAAGCCACCGCGAAGAACGCGGCGACGCCGACGGCGCCGACAACGGTGCGTGTGCGCCGGTCTGATAAGCGAAAAAGGAGTGGTGCGAGAATTGCGGCAGCCAATTGGGCCAGGCGAGATGCAATTGATCGCGTCCCTGCGGCGCCGGAGGTTCGTATGGTCGTCATCAGTGTGCCTAGCCCCGCCCATGTTCGGTGCATCAAGTTGGCCGCAGCACTAGCGCCTGAAGCGCCGAAAGCCTGGCCCATCTCGCCTGCGCGGCGGAAGCCTTCGGCTGCTGCTCCTTTGGCCTCGTTGA
>AERA01018344.1_pt1 | contig 15143 bp, 11 predicted proteins | sample 267968 | NCBI WGS metagenome assembly AERA01 (sample SAMN02954363, study PRJNA61401) | activated sludge metagenome | biome: terrestrial; feature: wastewater treatment plant; material: activated biomass; isolation source: activated biomass of an industrial wastewater treatment plant | reverse complement strand
CCAGAGAGGAAGATTTCGATGATGGGCAGTACCTCCAGCTCTGCCGTATCGCGACCCGGGCAATGACCCGGCAACGAAACAGTGGCGATATACGGTCCTGTTGAGCTGGCTGAAATAGATGCCGTGGTGTGTCCGGTATTCCATAGATAGCTGGCACCGGGTTGTGTGGCATTAAAAGTGGTGGACTCCCCTGCACAAATTTCTTGATCGGGTCCCAAGTCGACCATGACTTCCGGCAGCTCGATCACTTCGATAAAGGCTGTCGCGATATTGCTCATCATGCCGGAGGATGTGGTGAATTGGACATATACTTCTCTTGGCCCTCCGGTTGTGGACAATGCAATATTCTGATACAGGACAAGCCTCAAGGCATCGCTAAAATCCCGGATTGTCGCACCACCGGAATTGGTCAGTGTCATCATTGGTGTACCATCACCGGAGACTGATATCCCGGGTATTGCTCCGCTCATGGTGAGGATCTCAAATGGATCATCGGGTGCCGGTGTCTCGACCCAGATATTTATCTCCTCGATATGATCATCCGGCAGGATGCGGACATCGTCGTCAGCGATACCTACGCCAGTTGACAGGCAGTCTACCTCGCCAGACTGATAGTCTGCTCCGCTGGCGCCGGAGCTGTCGTCACAGTCGAGGTCTAAAGTACCAGTACAATTTGGCGCACCAAACTCTTCCAGGGAGGTAATTCCAATTAATTGCAAAGGGAGTACACAAGCAACAGACACGGATCCATCTAAAATGCTCATTTTATATAAAGTATCGCCTTTTGCACCTAACAAAATATGGCATTCATCGGAGGCAGTAAGGTTAACTGGTCCTTGAAAAGGTGCAGTAGATACTACCTGAAACGTATTCCCGGGATTTCCGGTGTCTATTAAGTAATAACCCATTTGTGCTCTTGTATAAATTTGTCCATTAAACTGCGCCATATCACCATAATAGTTACTTGGGGGTAGCGCCCCAATCTCTGTGATCGATCCCGAATTAATATTTGCATGGTAAAGAAACTCATTACCCACATAATTAACATCATAGTCAAACATAAAATAGAATATTGAATCATTTATACTTACTAATGATGTAATACTTTCAGGGTGTGTATGTGGAATAGCCAATATAAGTTCATATTGACCAGTGGCTAAATTAACTTCATGAATTCCATTTCCACTACTAATAGAAGCTATATTATAAATTTTTCCATTCGGAGAAATAGCAACAGAGCTTGAATAATTTCCAGATATTGTTGCAATCCATTCCGTACTACAACCACAACCCGATTCATCTAACTCTATGCGATAAATTTCCTGTCCCGGATTAGTGATATCAAGCATAAAACCATAATAAATCTGACCAGACAGATTTGAAGAAAAAAAAGTAAATATTGCACCTAAACAAATTAAATAATAAATACGTCTCTGGATAGGCAACTTCATTTGTAAATAAATTGATCAATGAAAAGAGGGCGTTTTAATCGAAATTCCATAAAGGGACGCCCATGGATAGAGCGTCCCTTTATGGTCGAGTAGATTCTAAAAACAATCCTCTAGCAAGCATTCCCCATCTACACCATAGTAAACTCTAGAAGAACTTGACATCGCTGGTAGTGTCAGCATCAGGATTTGAGGGTTTACCTCGTCATGTTGACACGTTAATTCAAATGTTACAGGATTAAGTCCAATGTTGGCAAGCCAAAAGGATTCATTGTGATCCATACAGAAGAAGTGCCTGGCGCTATCGGCATCAATGTTGAAACTTTTGCCTCCGCCACTACTGATGTCACAATTGCCGGCAGTACCACCGGTACAAGCATCAATACCGTCGGCTGTACCGCAAATCTGTAGCGTAGTCGGATTACCACTAATCCACTCAATACTGCAGCAACAATCTGCAAAAGCGCAATCTTCACAATCATCCGTGCGTGTCGTGATTTGGTCATCCCTGACCTGGTGTACGGGTAAATCTGCATTATCGCAGCTTTGAAAGAAAGCAATTGACATCATGCAGCTTAAAGCTACTAAAAATGAAGTATTTTTCATGCTGTTTTTATTTGCGGGCGCTGGCCTCCGACAGCTGTCGAGGCAATGGAGGCCTAGTGCCCATTATAATTGAGGTAAATTTCTTTCAGTAACCCGAAGGCTAAAAATTTTCTCACGCTGATCCTGAATAGTCAATCAGCGCGGCATCCTTGTAGCGATACCGGGAGGGGAAAGGCAGCAGCCGTTTGTAGAGCGGGCTGCGGTTGTAGTGTAGGGCTTGCATAATGGTGTCTCCGTAGCAGTGGTCCTTTACGGGCTTATGCAAGCGCAAATATTAGAAAAAAAAAACCGGACTTGCAAGGGTTTTGTCAAATTTCTTGTGTCTAAATGCTAATATCTAAATGGGGAGTTATCAGAAACTGCGACGGCCTTAGGCCGTGGTTAGAGGACCCTAATTAACTATGGGGCTTTAGCCCCTTAAAAGATACTACGGGCTAAAGCCCGGGATAAAAGTGGCTCGCCCGTCCACGGCATAAATGCCGTGGTAGTTGTCACCCGATGACCTATTACACAAGGCCTGAAGGGCCGGCATTCACAAGCCAAGGATGCAGCCCTTGGCTTGATAATAAATCGAAATTTGTTAGGCGTAGGCTGTGCCTACGTCTGATGCGATATCAAGTTTTTAACTTGACAACAACCAAGGCACAGCCTTGGAAACGTGCAAGCGTAGGCTCAGCCTACGCTTATCCCATTTAATCTAAAAGCTAAAAAGGAAAATCTAAATTGGATTTACCTGATATGTAGGATCTGGATCAAAATGGAACATAGCTCTTATGCGGTTTTAGATTTTACCTTTTAGATTTTAGTTTAAGTAATGGGTCCTTGCCGTGGCAGATTCCTTCAAACCGAACCAGGTTGCATGGTCCATGAAATAATACTATATTTGCGCCGTGAAAATTGTCAGAGGGAACAGATGTTCCCTCTTTTTATTGTATGTCGCAAACCACTGGTAAACAGCACATTGAGTCGTTGATTCGGGCCGCTTTCGAGGAAGGACGGTGCGGTGAATACTATCTCGTCGACCTGGAAATCACCCCCAATGCCCGGATTGCCGCCTATATCGACGGCGATGAAGGGGTGAGCCTGGACGCCTGCACGCAGGTCAACCGGGTGCTGCAATCGGTCCTCGATACGGAGCCCGGGGCAAGCGAGACCTACGAACTGGAAGTGTCTTCACCCGGCGTGAACCGGCCCTTGAAGTTTTTGAGACAGTATCTCAAGCATATAGGTCGCACCCTCAAGGTGACCCTGGAAGATGATACGGTGATCGAAGGGGTGCTGCGAAACACAAACCATGATGCGATTTCCCTGGAGATCGCCACGAAAAACAAAAAAGAAAAGCCGGAAGTGCGCGATATATTCTTTGTCGACATCAAGGAATCATACGTCATCATCCGGTTCGGTCAAAAAAAATAAACACCTGTTCAAATAAAGCACAACATGAAAACCTTGTTCCATTCTAAATCATTCATTCAATGAACCTGCTCGATTCTTTTTCCGAATTCAAAGCGGGCAAGAATATCGACCGCCCCACGATGGTTCGCGTCATGGAAGATGTATTCCGTACGCTCATCAAAAAGAAGTATGGCTCGGATGAGCACTTCGATATCATCGTGAATAATAATGGTGACCTCCAGCTCTGGCGCGTACGCAAGATCGTACCGGATGGCGAGGTGATGGACGAGCAGAGCCAGATCTCGTTTTCCGAGGCGAAGCTCATTGATGACAGTTATGACCTGGATGAAGAGTGTTATGAAGAGCTCCCACTGGACCTGTTCGGTCGCCGCGCCATCATGGCCGCCCGCCAGACGCTTGTGTCCCGGATCATGGAACTGGAGAAGGATGAAGTCTACCAACGCTACAAAGACCGCGAAGGGGAATTGGTATTGGGTGAAGTGCAGCAGATCCTCAAGCGCGAGATCCTGGTCCTGGATGATGCCACGAATAACGAATTGATCCTCCCACGCGTCGAAATGATCCGCGGTGATTATTTCAAGAAAGGCGATATGGTGCGCGCCATCATCAAGCGTGTTGAGATGAAAAACAATAACCCGGTCATTATCATCTCCCGGACCGACAATATGTTCCTCGCGAAACTGATGGAGCAGGAAGTGCCGGAAATCGAGGATGGCTTGATTACAATCAAGAAGATCGTTCGTCTGCCGGGCGAGCGTGCGAAAGTTGCTGTTGAATCCTACGATGATCGCATTGACCCGGTCGGCGCGTGCGTGGGGATGAAAGGTTCACGGATCCATGGTATCGTGCGCGAATTGCGTAACGAGAATATCGATATCGTGAATTTTACCAACAATATTTCGTTGTTTATACAACGTGCACTGACACCTGCCAAAGTCACCAGCATTGAGATCAATGCGGAAACCAAGCGTGCGAGTGTCTATCTGAAGCCCGACCAGGTGTCCCTGGCGATCGGGAAAGGCGGTTCGAATATCAAGTTGGCCAGCTGGCTGACCGAGTATGAGATCGATGTCTTCCGGGATAGCATCCAGGAGGAAATCGAAGATGTTGATCTCGATGAATTTGCCGATGAAATTGAAGAATGGATCATCGACGAACTGAAAGGTATCGGATGTGATACAGCCCGCAGCGTATTGGCGCTGAACCGGGAGGAACTGATCCGCCGGACAGACCTGGAAGAGGAAACCGTGGATGAAATTTTACGGATATTTGCAGCCGAATTCGACGAATCGTAATCGAATTCAAACACATTGGGGTTCGCCCCGTGCGGGTTGGGAGTAGCCGGGACAGTAGAAATTAAAAAGCATTTATGTCGCAAAGACTGGTTAAAGTCGCTAAAGAACTGAACGTCGGAACCGATACCATCGTCGAGTACCTGGCCAAAAAAGGCTTTGAGGTCGAGATGAAACCGACAAGCCTGATCACCGAGGAGATGCATAATCTCCTGTTATCGGAGTTCAGCGGTTCGATGGCGATCAAGGAGCAAGCAGATAGCATGGTCATCGGCACCCGGCCCGCTAAAGCGACTGAGGTCCCGCCGCCCGTGCAGGAAGTTGCGGCCAAAGAACCAGCACCCGCGCCCAAGCCCGAGGAAAAGGTTGTCAAGAAAGCCGAGCTGAAAGAGGAGGACAAGCCCAAGGTCAAGGTGGTGGGTAAAATTGAATTGAAGCCCAAAGCCAAACCCGAGGAGGAAGCGCCGCCGAAGGTGGAAGAACCGGTGAAAGAAGAAGCGCCCCCGGTCGCGCCGCCTGTCGAGGAGAAAGAAGAGGAAGTGGTGAAAGCTGAAGCGCCCCAGCTGCAGGGCCTGAAGATCATGGGCAAGATTGATACATCCAAGATCGACCAGGCAAAGCAGAAGAAACTGGAGCGCGAAAAGGAAAAAGCCGCGGCTGCCGCCAAAGCCAAGAAGGATCGCGAAGCCAGACCTGTGGCTTCATCTGATGCGACCGGGCGACGTAAACGGAAGCGGAAAAAACTTTCATCCGACGCCTTCACCAGCGAAAGTAAATTGAATGAATGGGCCTCCGGCGGTGGCGCCCGCGGTCGGGGTCGTGGAAAGGATCGCGACGATAATAAGGAAGTCACCAAGAAGGAGATCGACGATCAGATCCGGGCTACCATGGCGCGGCTTTCCGGTGGAAAGAGCAGGCGTCAGAAGATCCGCCGGGACTCCCGGAAGGACAAAGCCGAGCGCCAGGAAATGATGATGGCGGAGACGGACGACAGAAAGCTGCAGCTCACCGAGTTTGTCAGCGTGTCCGAATTGGCCAGCCTGATGAATATCCCTGTCACGGATGTGATCATGACGTGCATGAACCTTGGGGTGATCGTATCGATCAATCAACGACTCGACGCGGAGATCATCGAACTGGTGGCCGGCGAATTTGATTTTGAAGTGGAATTCATCACTGCTGAAGAGCAGGTTCTGTATGAAACAGATGATGAAGATGATGATCCCGAAGATCTGCAACCGCGTCCACCGATTGTGACCGTGATGGGTCACGTCGACCACGGGAAGACATCATTGCTTGACTATATCCGCAGCGCAAACGTAGTGAGCGGTGAGGCCGGTGGGATTACACAGCACATTGGCGCCTATGAAGTAGAGGTCAAGCCGGGCAAATCAATCACCTTCCTCGATACGCCGGGTCACGAAGCGTTTACGGCCATGCGTGCACGGGGCGCGAAGATCACGGATATCGCAGTCATCATCGTGGCAGCGGATGATTCCGTGATGCCACAAACGCGTGAAGCGATCAGTCACGCGCAGGCCGCAGGTGTGCCTATTGTTTTTGCAATCAATAAGGTTGACAAGCCCGGAGCTGATGCCAACCGGATCAAAGAAGAGCTGTCCCGCATGAACCTGCTGGTGGAAGAATGGGGCGGCAAGATCCAGTCGTCTGACATCTCTGCGAAAACAGGTCAGAATGTGGATGATCTGTTGGAAAAAATCATTCTCGAAGCTGACATCCTCGACCTGAAAGCCAACCCGGACCGGATGGCGAACGGTACGGTGATCGAAGCTTCACTGGATAAAGGTCGCGGTTACGTGACCAAATTGCTGGTGCAAAACGGTACGCTGTCCGTCGGAGACATTATTGTTTCAGGTGAGTTTCATGGGAAAGTAAAAGCCATGTTCAATGAGCGGGGCAAGCGTGTAAAATCTGTCGGTCCTTCTGCACCTGTTCTGGTGCTGGGGCTGAATGGTGCACCACAGGCAGGGGAAAAGTTTAAAGAGTTTGACAACGAACAGGATGCCCGTTCTGTAGCCACCTATCGCGCACAGATCAGCCGCGAACAGACCAACAGGGCCAGCAAACGGATCTCGCTTGATGAGATCGGTCGCCGTCTCGCATTGGGTAATTTCAAGGAATTGAACCTGATCATCAAAGGGGACGTGGACGGTTCTGTGGAGGCGTTGTCCGACTCGTTGCAGAAACTTTCCATTGAACGGATCCAGGTCAATATCATCCATAAAGCGGTGGGTCAGATCGTGGAATCGGATGTCCTGCTGGCTTCAGCATCGGATGCCATTATCATCGGCTTCCAGGTTCGCCCGTCCATCTCCGCACGTAAATTGGCAGAGAAAGAAGGGGTGGAGATCAAGCTGTACTCGATCATCTACGAAGCGATCAACGAGATCAAGGCTGCTGTCGAAGGCATGCTTGAGCCCACCAAGCAGGAGAAGATCCTCGGCCAGGTGGAGATCCGCGAAGTCTTCAAGATCAGCAAAGTGGGCACTGTCGCCGGATGTTTTGTAGTCGAAGGCAAAATCGCGCGGAATAACCATGTCCGGGTGATCCGCGATGGTATCGTGATCTACCCGACCAAGGAAAACGCGCATGGCGAACTCGGCACACTGAAGCGGTTCAAGGATGATGTCAAGGAAGTGAAGTCCGGCATGGAATGCGGGTTGACGATCAAGAACTTCAATGATATCAAAGTGGGAGATGTCATCGAGGTGTACGAGATTGAAGAAGTGCGCCAGAAGATCGACGCGTAATCCGCGCTGACCGGTTTTGAATTCCCGGGACTTACATCAATGGCTTGACGAGCAGGTGGCTGTATACAATCAGCCAGGCTTTATCACGGATGATCCCATCTCCGTGGCGCACCGGTTTTCCAAACGTCAGGATATCGAGATCGCAGGTTTGTTTTCCGCCATCATGGCGTGGGGACAGCGGAAAACGATTATCGCAAACTCCATGAAGTTGATGGAGTTGATGGATATGTCGCCACATCAGTTCCTCCTCCAGCATGCGGAAAGAGATCTGCAGCGATTCCTGGACTTCCGGCACCGGACTTTTCAACCGGATGATGTGCTCTTCCTCATTTCTGTTTTGCGATCCTATTATCAGGAAAATGACAGCCTGGAGACCGCATTTGCAACCGGCATCAAACCGGGAGACCCGGATGTGGAGAAGGGATTGCGTTCGTTTTACAACATGGTTTTTGACCGTGATGACGTTATGCGGCGCACGCAAAAACATATCCCGACCCCGGACCGGAAATCGAGTTGCAAGCGCTTGAATATGTATTTGCGCTGGATGGTGCGGAGCGATGATCAGGGTGTTGATTTCGGGTTGTGGAAAAGGATCTCGATGGCGCAGCTGATCATGCCGTTGGATGTCCATGTGGGGACCGTGGCCAGGCGATTGGGATTATTGCATCGGCGAAAGCATAATGACTGGGTCGCAGCAAAGGAGTTGACGGAAAATTTAAGACGGTTTGATGCGGAGGATCCGGTTAAATATGATTTTGCGTTGTTTGGTGTGGGGGTTTCTGCAAGGAATGTTGGCAAGGATGCCAACGAACTATAATTTTTCAATTCACCGGCAAGGATGCCGGTGACAGGGCTAAGTGCCTTTTGCCGGCATCCTTGCCGGTGACAGGACTAAATACCTTTTACCGGCATCCTTGCCGGTGACAGGACTAAATACCTTTTACCGGCATCCTTGCCGGTTATTCCTCGATCAGTTTTTCCCGAAAGCCAGATCACCCGCATCCCCCAATCCGGGTACGATATACGATTTCGCGGTAAGCTCTTCATCTTCCGCGCCGATCCAGATTGACGCTTCCGGATACTCCAGGCCCACATATTCCAGGCCGGCGGTAGCCGCGATGATGCAGGCGATATGCACTTCGCGGGGGGTGCCGTATTCCATCAACGCCTCCAGTGACCGGACCATACTCGTCCCGGTGGCCAGCATCGGGTCGCACAGGATCAGGACCTTGTCGTCGAGATCAGGACAAGCTGATGTATTCGAGACTCACCTCAAAGGTGCCGTCCTTATGGTGCTTGCGATAGGCAGACACAAACGCGTTCTCTGCCTGGTCGAAGATCTCCAGCATGCCTTCATGCATCGGGATGCCGGCCCGTAGTATGGTGGCCAGTACGATGTCATCCTGGAGTTGATAGGTGTCGGCCACACCCATGGGGGTGACCGTTTGGACCGGCTCGTATCGCAGCTTTTTACTGATCTCATAAGCCAGGATCTGCCCGATACGCCTGAGATTGCGACGAAAGAGGACGGGATTCGTCTGCAGATTTTCATCACGGAGCTGGAGGAGGTAATCCTGCGCGATGGAAGGTATGGATGTCAGGTGGATGACCACGGTTCAAGGGATAAATGAGGTCAAAAGATAACTAAACTGGCCGGAATCTGTTTCCGGATAAAAACGTCACCGGGCGGGCATCGGGGTAGAATTCCCCACACGCCTTCAAAAAATCCCTATCTTCCGAAAGTGAAACACCTTAACACTGTCATATTCTTCTCCCTCCTCCTGGTCCTGTCGTTGCCACCGCTTACGGCCCAAACTGTCGTGCAACCCAAGCCGATGGACTATACCGCCATGGGGATCCTGTATGAAGAGGAAAAAGCGGTCGATATCCGGGCGCACAGCAATGGCGCCGCCATCGGGGTGTATTTCGGCAAAATGCCCACCTATTACAAGACCACCTATTACCAATTCGACATTGGATTACTCCGCCACCCAAAAGAATTCCGGCAGAGCATTACGTTCAATTCCAACAATCCGTTCTCCCGTACATCGAACAGTTTTACGTACGGCAAGCAGAATCATTTCATCGTTCTGCGTGGTGGTGTAGGCGAAAAGCGGTATTTCTCCGACAAAGCGAAACGCAAAGGTGTTGCCGTCGGGATCAACTGGGAAGCCGGCGCCTCCATCGGGTTCCTAAAGCCCTATTATCTGAATCTGTCCCGCCTGGATGAAAGCGGGTATATTGATTATATCTCCACCGAAAAATATACCGAAGAGAATCGCGATCTCTTCCTGGATGACACCAAGATCATCGGACCCGCTTCATTCTTCAAAGGCTTTGGCGAGTTGAAAGCCTTGCCCGGCATTCACGCACGATTAGGCGCACACTTCAGCCTCGGCGCATTTGATGAATTCGTCAAGGCGTTTGAACTGGGCATCATGATCGATGGCTATTTTCAGCGTGTACCGATCATGATCATTGATAATAATGCGCCGGTGTTTATTAACGGGTACTTGTCGTTTCAGATCGGAAAACGAAGGTAATCTTCGTTCGGTAATCAGTAATCAGTAATCAGTAATCGGTATTCAGTAATCGGTATTCAGTATCCGGTATTCAGTATGCAGTCAATCTTGTCTTGTCCTGGTGTTCTGGCATCTAATGTGAGGCTAAGGCTAAGGCTCCCACTTTCGCTTATTAATCTGGGTTGTTCTTAGATGGTTTGAATCTGGGCTTCGGTGGGCGGGAAGGATGTGGGTAATGTGATAATTTGAAAATGTGATAATAAGGTCATCTGAAATCCACAAGCTGGGGTCTGGCATCTGAAATTTGGCATCTGAATTTGAATTCGTTGATTTGGCTAATTGGTTGAATTTGGGAAATCTCACCTGGTATTTCTCTTTCAACTCTTAAAACTCTTTCAACTCTTAAAACTCTTTCACTCTTCTCCTCTTCTTACGTTCTTACGCTCTTACGCTCTTACGTTCACCCGGGATCATCCGCATTATCCACCGGCGGGCCGTATTTTTTCCGGAAATAGAAGAACATCGGCACACCCGTAAGCAACAAGACCAGGCCGATTCCCGCTTCGCGAGGTTGGGTGATCAGCGTATTGGTGAGCAGGCCAATACAGAAGAGAATGAAGATGGCCGGGATCACCGGATAGCCCCAGACCTTGTAGGGGCGCGGCGCATCCGGCATTCGTTTTCTCAAAATAAATACGCCGAGTGTGGTGAGTCCATAAAAGATAAAGATGGAAAAGATCACCATGTCGGTCAATTGATCAAACGTGCCGGAAAACACCAGGATGCAGGACCAGATGCCCTGGATCCAGAGCGCTTTGGACGGCACATTGAAGCGATTGATCTTTTTAATGGACTGGAAAAACAAATTTTCACGCGCCATCGCATAATTCGGACGTGCACTGCCGTATATCGTCGCATGCGTACAGCCAAGCGTGGTAATGAAGATCAGCAGTGAAATAAAGACCACACCTTTTTCGCCCCAGAATACCTTAACAGCTTCCACGGCCGCAATCTGATTTTCAGCAGCATGCACCGCTTTTAATCCCTCGACAGGTACCAGTGCCAGGTAGGTGGAATTGACCAGGAGATAGATGATGATCACGATGAAGGTACCGATGACCACGCCGCGTGGAATATTCCGGTACGCATCCTTGACCTCGCCGCCCATATACCCCACAGTCGTCCAGCCCTGGTAAGCCCAGAAGGCCGCGAGCATCGCTGTAAACATAGCGCTGACCGTGACCGGATGACCGGGTGTGGTGGTGAAATCAAAACTGCGCGACAGATCCGCCTCCGCGCTGGTCAGGCCAAACACCACAATAATCCCGAGGCCGAGATAGATCATCCAAAGAATGGCCTTGCTCAATCCGGCACCCGCTTTGATGCTCAGTGTATTGAAGAGCGTGAGTAATAAAATGACACTCACCGCAATGATCTTGGAACTGAAGTCGGCAAATGGATAAAAGATCCCGAAGATGTGGAAGTCGGCCAGCGAAGTCAAAGAAGCCGGAACGGGAATAACAGCCTGGAAGGATTGCGAAACGACATACGAAAGGCTGGAAATGGACGCAGTCTGCACGACCACAAACAAAGCCCAACCGAACATGAAGGCGATAAACCGGTTGTAGATCTTCTTGTAGTACGCATAGTCGCCGCCTGTAGCCGCCAGAAGGCCCGCCACCTCTGCCATACTCAATGCGCCGAACAGGGTGATCAAACCGCCCAGCACCCAGGCCACCAGCACCCAGCCCGGGGAGCCCAGCGTATCGGCCATCGGGGCGACCTTTTTATAGACCCCTGACCCCAGGATATTGGCCACTGTAACGACGATCACGTAACTCAGCCCCAGGGCGCGAACGAGGTGGGCGGATGGTGCGGATTGAGACATAGCTGGATTTTGGTTTGCGAAGTGGGTGAGTATTTTTTTTCGGAAAAGAAATGTGGCTAGTGTTCCTTATGCCGCCGCTTTTTGGTCATGCCGCCGATCGTATCCTTCAAACTGTTCATCACGATGAAGGCCTGCGGATCTACCCGCTGAATGGCGGAACGAACTTTGTTGACTTCAAGACGGGTCACCACAGTATAGATAATTTTCACATTCTCGCGACGGTGGCCTGATTTCCCAAAACCACCTTCCCCTTTATACACCGTGACGCCTTGTTGTAGCTCATTCGTGATCATCTGGCGGATGTCTTCAGCCTTGTACGAGATTACAGTGACCCCGGTATACTCTTCAATACCTTCGAGGATGAAGTCAACCGTTTTTGAGGCGGCCAGATAAGTCAGCATGGCATAGAGCGCAGTTTCGATTGTGAGGAAATAGGCGGCCACCATAAAGATGATGATATTGACCACGAGGATCACGTCACCGATAGAAAGCGGACTCCGTCGACTGATATAAATGGCGAGAATCTCTGTACCATCAATTACAGCGCCCCCACGTACAGACATCCCGATCCCGGCGCCCAGGAAAAATCCGCCAAACACGGCGATCAGCAATTTATCATTGGTGATCTCCGGATAGGGGACAACGGCAACACATAATGCGAGCCCGAGAATGGCGAGGATCGCTTTGATGGTGAATTCCCGCCCGACGACCCGAAATCCAAGCATGAGAAACGGAAAGTTTACCCCAATCAGCAGCACGGAAAGCGGGAGATGGGTAAGTTCGGCAGTGAGCAGGGAAATACCGGTAGCGCCACCGTCCAGAAACCCATTGGGTAAAAGGAATCCTTTGAGCCCGAACCCGGCGCTGATGATCCCGATGAAGATCATGAATGCGTCGGAGATCCAGCCCCTGATGATCAGGCGTAAGGAATAGAAGCCTTTCGCCACGCGATACCGCGAATCCACTGACTTTTCACCGGTCAGTAATCGCCACGGCAGCAGGACATGCCGGATAATCCATTTGTAGAAAAAGGAATCCTTCTCGTGGTCAGTTTTCATTTCAATTTGATGTCGGACGCTATCGCGACCCGATGCGTCGAAAAATACCTAATCCCGGCTGCATTAACAAAAAGCGCTTATTCGGGCTTCCGCTGGAACCGCGCTTGCAGCATTTTGTATAGGATAGGCAGAATAGACAGGAAGATGATGCCCAGTACGATCCATTCCAGGTCATGCGTGAGATCATATCCGAACCGGTTGAGCAGGAACTGGTGCAGGTACCGGCCGGCCAGCATCATGCTGAAGACCCAGACAAACGCGCTGATAAAGGAGATCGCACTGAATCGCTTTTTATCCATCTGGACAATGCCTGCCACAATCGGGGCAAAGGTTCTGACAAACGGAATAAAGCGGGCGAGAAATATCGCACCGGCCCCGTGCTGTTCGTAAAAAACACGGGCTTGTTGCAGATACTTTTGTTTGAAATACCACCGGTCGCGCCAGGTGTACATGGCCGGTCCGATCTTCCGGCCAAACCAGTACCCGACATGATTGCCCACAATGGCGCAAACGGAAATGAGGATCATGATCATCCAGAAAGGGACATTATAAAACCCCTTCTCCAGGTCCTGCCACATGATCCCGGCCACAAACAGCAAAGAATCGCCGGGCAGGAAGAAGCCCATGAACAGGCCTGTTTCGGCAAAAACGATCAGCATAATGATCCACACCCCACCATGGGCGACATACCATTGGGGCTGGAGCAGGGAATGCCAATCGAATTCAGAAAATGACTCCATACAGGCGTTTGGGGAATGAATCGGGCGGCAATATCAGGAATGTTCTCCGTTTATTCAAAATCCGGAGCGATCGGGGGTTGTGACGCCGGATGTAAAGGATGGTTCAGCCGGATCAATGTTTGACAAACCGGTAGATACCCGGAAGCATCTGCCCGTCCTGCCGGACTTGGAGAAAATAGGTGCCTGGCATCAAATTTCCTACATCCAACCGGCCATCCTGGACGCGCGCTGTATTGAATCTCACCCCCCAAAGCGAGTACACGGTGAGCTCCACACTCTGGCCGGGTGGGGTATCCAGGTTGATGAATTTATGCGTGGGATTGGGAAAGATCGTGTAGCTGCGGAATAGCAGATCGGATGATGAGGTGGTCGATGAAGCAAACAACCAGGTATAGGCATCCGGATACTCGCGTGCCCAGTAGGCTTCATTGTGTACGCCGTCAGCATCAAGTTTGACCAGGATCTCTTCCGGGGGGACACCTTTGTCGAGCAGCACGTCTTCCATCATTAAAATATTGGACGACATCGTGGGTGATTCATTGGTGCCCGCGACGAAATACACACGAATATCTTCGGTCATGTTGGTTTCTTCAACAAAAGTGTACAGGGAATCAGAAAACCACAATGCAGGAGAGAAAATACCAGCCTTGCTGAAAACAGCCTGGTATTGGATCACGCCATATAGCGAGATCAATCCGCCCATCGAGCTGCCTGCAAGTGCGGTGTGCTCCCGGCCGGGTTTTGTACGGTAGGCATCATCAATCCAGGGTTTCAGTGTATTGACGATAAACGACATGTACGCTTCGCCGTCACCACCGCCATAGGTGCTGTTCACCCAGGGTGAATATTCATTGATGCGTTCAATGCCTCCATTATCTATACCCACAACAATGGCTCCTTCATCACCCAGGTCAAAGAGTTCATTCATCGATTCATCGATCTTCCATTCTCCGGAAAAACTGGTGGCGGCATCAAACAGGTTCTGCCCGTCATGCATATAGATGACCGGGTAGCGATCTTGAGTCTCCTCATAATCCGGGGGCAGATACACCCAGATGCGACGTGACCGGTTGAGTTGAGGCATTGGAAAATCTTCATCGATAATGATCACGTTTTCCGTTGCCGTGCTGTTACTGCCACCGACGTCTTCCCAACTTGCGATCGTGAGTTCAAGCGAATCCACCCCGCCATTGTATGTGTAGGTTCGATTCGGGAGAAAGCCGCCATTGGCATTACCCTCCACTGTGGCCCAACTGCCGCGGGTGAATTTGAATTCCAGCAAGCCGGGATTCGGATTGATGGTAATGATATAGGAAGCGTCCGGCTGTTCAGTTAATTGAAAAGCAGGATCTCCTGGGTTCCAGCCGTTAAAATTGCCGGCCACATAGACAGGTTCACCGGC
>AERA01035795.1_pt1 | contig 15236 bp, 18 predicted proteins | sample 267968 | NCBI WGS metagenome assembly AERA01 (sample SAMN02954363, study PRJNA61401) | activated sludge metagenome | biome: terrestrial; feature: wastewater treatment plant; material: activated biomass; isolation source: activated biomass of an industrial wastewater treatment plant | reverse complement strand
GGGTTAATGGTAGTATAACTGAATTAGCGGGGAATGGTTTAAGGTGTTGAATTGGGAAATTTGGTAATTGGGTAATGCGGTAATCTGAATTGGGCATCTGGCATCTGGCGTCTGGCATCCTTAGTTGAAATTGGAAATTGGTTGAATTGGTAATCTGGCATCTGGCATCTGGCATCTAGCATCTGGCATCTAGCATCTGGCATCTGGCATCTGATATCTGGCATCTTTGATGGAATGAAGTGAACAGGTGAATTATCGTTGGGCTTTCTCGAAACATTCCTTGCCTTCCCGGAAGCAAAACCACGCGATCGCTAATGCACCGAGGCTATCGACATAGGGCACCCGAAACCCTTCATACAACGCACTCGACAGTAACAGCACACCAGACATGTACATACAGGTTTTTGTACACGCGGCATCCGCCAGGATGGCATCTGATTTCAACGCCAGCCCAACGCGCGTTTTCCAATAGACCAGCGCCCACATCACCACCAGGGAGATGAAGGCGATGATCACGCCAACTATGGTGGTTTCCGGCACCTTCTGCATGATGATATTGTAAGCTGACGATATCACCAGCAACGCCATCAGGGCAAAAAACGCGAAACCTGTAATCCGCAGCGCAGTCCGCTCGTACGCATCACGACTACACTCAGGATTGGCCCGGATCCGGGTGACCATGTGCAGGATGCCAAGGCCGGAAATAGATTCAATAAAACTGTCGAGCCCGAAGCCCAGTAAGGCAATGCTTTCGTCTGTGTATCCAAACCAGGTGGCGATAACACCCTCCAGCGTATTGTATACGATCGTGATGACGGCCAGGATAAAGGCGCGCCGGTAGAGTCTGGGAAGGGAGGCTGTCATAGTGCAAAAGTCGGAATCAAATGCGAAATCCTTTTCGAGGCATCCAATTTTTGGATCTGGACAAATTGTTTTCCCCTGGAGCTGTGGGCTCATCCAATATGATGAGGATCATATCTGCATCTGATCGGGGGCATTTGGGTAGACGATGATCCTGTTCAATTTTGACTGATTTTTAGTTTATCCTCAAATGCTGGATTTATAAACCGTATATGGTTGGTATGTCTTCTTTATGCCGTGAGCTCCGCTGGATCGGAGGCGCAGTCATCCCTGTTTACCGGGGGTTATGGGCACTTCATGATAGGTCCCGGTTGGTTTGAACCCACTGAGTTAAGGGATTATTTGCAATCGCAGGACGTATTGGGGCCTACGCTGGACTGGAAGACGCTTGGTATTCATGCCGGAGGTGAAGGGATGGCCGAAATCCGTGGATTATTGCTCGGCGGTGGTTTTTATGGCTATGCTGTGCCTTCGATGGCGGCCGATTCCGGAACAGTCTGGGCCGGATCAGGGGGTGGCTACTTCAAAACCGGATATGTTTTTTTCAAAATGGCCGACAGTTTGCCGCCGTGACCGGTGGATTTGGTGCGGGTGGAATACTTGTCAACATCAAAAATAATAGCGAGGTCAACGATATCCGGTTTGATCCGCAACGCCCCATTCCGGCTGGCGATGAACGAGCTTACGGTGTGGCCCACGCTATTTTTGACCTGGGATTGAGTTATAAATTCGTCGCTTCCAGTCGTCGTGGTGAAGAACGCGGCCGCTTCTCCGGATTTATGTTCGGCATCGATGCCGGCGCATATCTCGGAGTCCGAATGGATGAATGGCGATATGAAGGTGAAGCCACCGGCCGCATTCCTTCTGCCGACAATTATTTCAACCCCTATATCCGGATGACCATCGGAGGAGGCGGATTCACTCGTGCGGTAGAATGATGAAATGGTTAATCGGGTAATAAAGGAGAATCAAATTAAATCAAAGATTTAATTTGATCAATTCACAATTCACAATTCACAATTCACATATCCCGTTTTCCAGCGAAACGCAATTCCATCAACGTATATAACCAGAATGCATGACAGGCTTACAGGACTATTGGCTTCCATGGTTGATTTCCAATATTGCAGCATTGCTCATCCTGTGGGCAAGTTGGCGAAATACACGACTCGGCAGGTTATTGTTTGTGTTGCTCTTCGGCTGGGCGGCATGGATGAATAGCACAACAGCCTTGAAAAATCCTGACGCCTATCTGGAATATGCGAATATGTCGATCCCGTTGTACAAGCGCATTATTGAAGGATGGTTTAGCGACCATATCACGCCGATCATCCTTTTGATCAGCCTTTGTCAATTGTGTATTTCCGTGGGTTTTGCATTGAAGGGCAACTGGGTTCGGTGGGCAGGTGCCGGCGCCATTCTTTTTTTCATTGGGATTGCACCGTTGGGTGTCGGCTCAGGTTTTCCATTCAGCGTTTCTGCAGGTATTGCAGCATTCCTGATCCTGAAAAGAAAAGGCCATGACTATTTATGGTATGGGGTGCGACGTGTCAATCGTCCAGGCCAGGTCAAAAGTGGTTAGTACGTGATGGTTCGGACCTCCGGGTTATTCAGCCGGATGCGGAGCCAGCGCGTGACATCCTCCATTTGCTGCTGGCGGGTAGATGAATTCACGTTCTCATCCATGTGAATCAGGAAAACAGGGATGGTGTCCCGGAGCAATGAATCCTTCGGCGAGGTGATTTCAATGGTTTGCGCGAATCCGAATTTCTCCACGGCGGGAAAGTGGAATGAAATTTCACGGGAAAGTTGTTCGTAGGGCATGGTGTCTCGTCGGGAAACGCGTAGCATTTCATTTTCCAAAAACCGGATCCGTTTGTCCTTGTTCTGGATCAGGTCCTGGTTCTGCATATAAATCTCCTCCAGCAAGTTTGCCCGGAGTTCCTGGTTGAATTCCGTGAATTTTTCTTCCAGGTCCTGATCCACAGCCCCGCTCTGGTGAATGATGAGCTGGATCGAATCCGCTATCGGCAGGATCCGGGAAGGAACCAGGTTGTATTCAGCCAGTTGATCCTGCAAATAGTCCTTCTGTTCTCCACTGACCCGTTTGCCAATATAGTATAGCTCGATGGTGGATAGTTTGCTGCTATAATCAAGTTTGTAATTCAACAACTCACTTTCTACAAAATCACATTTCTCAGCGATAAATCGCTCGGCATTGACCTTGAAGCGGGTTTCCTGGATGACATGGTAGAAAATGATGGAACTGGGTACGATGGTGATGATCATCAGACTGATCAGGATATATCGTGACCGCTTGCGCTGGAGTTCACTGACATACTCCACCAGCGGAAATTTGAGATATCTGACGACCAGAAAGGTAGACAGGCTGATAAACACCGAATTGATAAAGAACAAGTACAGGGCGCCGAGAAAATAGTGGAATTTGAGACTGGCCAACCCGTAGCCTGCAGTGCAAAGCGGGGGCATCAATGCCGTGGCAATGGCTACGCCCGGGATCACACTGCTCTTCTCCTTTCTGGACCCCGCAATAATTCCGGCAAATCCGCCAAACAATGCAATCAGTACATCCAGGATGGTCGGCCGGGTACGGGCGAGGAGCTCCGTTTGTTCAATATCAAGTGGTGTCAGTGTGAAGTATAAGGTAGACGTGATGAGGCTTAAGGATACGGCTATGCCCAGATTTTTAAGGGATCGTAATAACGTTTCATTATCCTGTGTGCCCACTGCGAGCCCGATGCCCAGGATCGGACCCATTAACGGTGAGATCAACATGGCCCCGATGATGACGGCTGTCGAATTGACGTTTAATCCGATGGAGGCGATGAGGATGGAAAACATCAGGATCCACGCCGTATGCCCCCGGAACGATATATCCCGCTTGATCCCTTCAATGGTTGCCGGAATATCGGTGCCTTCTTCAATCCCGAGGACCCGCGTGTACAACCGCCGGAGCGTCAGCCAGATGAAACGCAATTCTCTACGCATGGACCAGGTGCATTAATTCCACATCAATTGTTTGATCAGCCAACGCCCTTGATACTTTTCCAAAATCATCAGAAATTTATCATTCACTGTTCGTTCAGCCAAATCGGATTTCTGGCGCGCGCTGCCGGATGTGCGGCCCCGACAAACTGCCAGGTGGTCAATCACCTTGATATGATCGATTTCGGCATGGATCGACAGGATGGTCTCCTGGAAAATGGTTTCATAAGATTTTCTGATAGCCTGCGTCCCTGAAATTTCTGATCCACCGGGTGGCAACAGGATGGCGTCGGGATGATAGGATGCCACCACAGTCTCAATATCACCTCGATTGTCCGCATCAATGAGTTGTTGAATCAGATCCTCAATTTGGTCACGATCCGCTTCATTGCTTCCTCCGCAAGAAGAAAAACACAAGAAACAACAGAGGATGGGAATCAGGATACCCTTCATGATTGGACAAAGATCGTGAATCTGATGGATCGGGCTGTTTGCTCAGACACCGGGCACCGGGTAGGCGAGTTTTATTTTGCGCGCCAGTTTCTTGATGTGCATATAGTGTATGGCGGCCTGACGCTGCAGTTCACGCAGGGATTTGGGATTGGACGCTCGCTGGCGGATTTCTTTCAGCGCGTATTGCAAGTCATTCCATTTGCCGATTTCCTGTGCCAGTTGGGTAAGCGATTTCTGATGTACTGGAAATTCTTTTTGCCAGGCGACCGGGGATAAGGCCGTCAAATACAGGATTTGCTTGATAATCTTGCGACAGAGATGCAGTCGGCTGCGCAGATCGGGTTGATGGAGTAAAAGACACATTAGCCCGGTCAGATTTTCAATCAGGAGATCTGCTTTCTTCAATTCAATCTTGCGCATGGAGCTGGCCGAACTTTTTGCAAACCGGTTAAGGTTTTGCTTGAATGCCTTTTTTTCGGAGATTACTTTCTTGGCATGCCTCCGGATCTCTTTTTCCAGGGACATGCAGGTGGCTGTATTTTGCTTTTTTTGCTTTTGAAGGGTCTTCAGCGTAAGACTTTTATCGCGGATCTTCCCGGACAGGGTATAAACCGGATTTAGGAATTGAATCCGTTTTGAAAAAGGCATCGCCGGATAATGGAAATCCATCAAGCGGGCCAGGGCGCGAAGTCGTTTGACGTGGAGGCGAAACTGGTGCAGGTGGAAGGCATCCAGCGTATTTGTGTAGGCAATGAAATGAAACCGCAGGCCGGTGATCATCCATTGCAGGAGAGCCTTTACCGTTTCTTTCTTCATGACAGGCTGGATGGGAGCAGAAGCGGAGGTCATGCACCAGTGTATTGTGGATTAATCGTCGCCTGTGGGTTGAATGTTCGTGGTTTCAACCATGAGCATGACGGTTTTTTTGGGCGCCCGGGTTCGGTGTATTGTGCCTTTCGGGATGGTGATGCCCTGATTCGGTTCGAGTATGAATGTCTGATCTTCCAGATCAACAAGCAGTTGACCACTCAGGACAAAAAAGAACTCATCGTCGTGATCATGTTTGTGCCAGTGATATTCGCCTTCGACGATGCCCAGCCGGACAACACTTTCATTAACCCGTGTCAGTGTTTGATTGAACCATTGGTCAGTGCAGGCACGCACAATGGCATTAACATCGATGAGCTGGAGATGGTCAAAAGCAATATCCAGGCGCGTAACATAAGGTTGTTTGGTATCCATGGCGCAGTTGAATTATAGGCAGATTATATGCCCTTATTCTGAAAATACGGAAAAAACCTGGATCTGCGGGATACAGCACGCCTCAGTACCGCAATAAAGCATTCATGCCCGATCGGGAATCCGGCAATTCCTCCGGTTCAGACAGGTAAACTGTGCCGCCCTGGAGATAGGTTTTGACGGCGGCAAGATTCATCAGGGACACGTGAGGCACGAAGTGTGTTGATGAGGTTTAATCTTGGCTTTTGCAGGATCGTGAAGGCAACATTTCCTGATCGAGTTCGCTTTTAAACATGCCTTCATGCACCAGTCGTTCACGAACGTAATGGACTTCGTTCTTGAACGCAATGATATCCGCGCCTTTCAGCACGTCCTGTCCGGCCCGATACGTAGGCAGAAAAATGGAAACACTGAACGGATCATGGCTTTTTGCCAGTTCTTCAAATTCTTTTCTCGGATTTGAACACGACCCGGGCCTGGATGATCCAGTTATACTTTTTCATCAGTTTGTCTAACCTTTCCAGAACCGCTATTTCCAGCGCATCATTCGAAGGCGTATCAATGTATTGGACCTGCATTTTCATGGACGTGGATCAACGGGCTGCTTTCGAACCCGCTTTTGGCTCAGGTTTGACTTCAAATGTCACCTTGGCATTTATGCGGTATTGTACGATCTTGTTTTTATCCACGGTAGCGGACAGATTTTCAACATAGACAGATTTGACATTCTTGACAGTTTTTGTCACTTCGTCAACCGCTTTTTGTGCTGCATCTTCCCAACTTTTATTGGATTGGGACAAAATTTCAATGACTTTGTGAATCATGATCATTGTAGTTTAAGGTGAAAAATATCTTTCCGAAAGTTCCACGCCTTTATCCGAAATCAGAATGATCTTTATCAGAAAAGCACGTGATGAATATCAGTTGACCCATGTAAAAAGGAATTATTATCTTTTGAAGTGATAGTTTCTCGATCGCAACCAAATGCCTTCCGGAAAAAAGTTGATCGAAACCTTACTGGCAAAAGCCGGTATTGGTATTAACGGGAGAAAGCCCTGGGATGTTCAGGTGCGGGATGAGCGTTTTTATGCCCGGATACTTCGTTCGGGTTCTTTAGGACTGGGTGAGGCTTATATGGACGGGTGGTGGGAATCAGATTCACTTGATGAATTTTTCAACCGGGTATTGCGGGCCAGGCTGGATGAGGAGGTGGGCTGGAAATGGCAATTCCTCCCGGATTACCTGCGGGCATGGTTAGGCAATCTCCAGAACCAGGCTCGAGCGGAACAGAATGCGCAGCATCATTATGATATTGGGCATGATCTCTACCAGGCTATGCTCGACCGGCGGATGGTGTACACGGGCGCATATTGGAAGGAAGCAATGACCCTTGATCAGGCGCAGGAAGCCAAGCTCGACCTGGTGTGCCGGAAATTGGACCTGCAACCAGACCAATATGTACTGGATATCGGATGCGGCTGGGGAAGTTTTGCCAGGTATGCGGCGGAAAAATACGGTGCCCGCGTACTCGGGATCACCGTATCCAGGGATCAGGCACAATTAGGCAGTGAAATGTGTAAAGGCTTGCCGGTGCAGATCCGGCTGCAGGATTATCGGGAAGTGGAGGGCAAATTTGATCACATTGTTTCACTCGGAATGATCGAACACGTGGGATACAAGAATTACCGAACCTATATGAAAGTCGTTTCCAGGTCGCTATCGGATAAAGGGTTGTTTCTTCTGCAGACGATCGGCGGAAACCGTTCAGACAGATCGATTGATCCGTGGCTCGACCGGTATATTTTCCCCAATGCAGTTCTCCCTTCCGCCAAACAACTGACGAAAGCTATGGAAGGATTGATGGTGCTCGAGGACTGGCACAGTTTCGGCCTCCATTATGATTTGACCCTGATGGCCTGGTACCGGAATATTGAACAACACTGGCCAGAATTGAAGCCCCGGTACTCCGACCGGTTTTACCGGATGTGGAAATATTACCTGCTTTCCTGTGCCGGGGCATTCCGGGCACGGAAGACACAACTCTGGCAATTGGTCATCAGCCGGTATGGAGTGGAAAACGGGTACTCGGCTATCCGATAAGGTTAAAGCCGGAACTGCTGGCCAAAACGGGCGATATGAAAACCACGTTTGATAACCTCATGGTAAGCCGGATTTTCGGGATTCAAGAGCGGATTGGTATGATTGAAATGAATAAAATGCACTTTGTTTCTTTCCGATAATGGCAAATCCGCCAGGTAGGTCATGGTCTCGATCACAAAAGGGTGGGGGATTTGTGTGATATCCCGATAATTCACCTCCGCCGCATCAAAAAATGTCCCATCGATAAAAGCATAATCAACAGATTGGAGTAAATCGATCAAGGATTTATCCCATTTGGTCCATTTGTCAATGTCAGGAATAAATAACGCGGTTTTTCGCGGTCCATTGATCATGAAACCAACGGTCTCTGAAAATTCATCGCGGTGCGGTACCAGCAGGGGCCTCACCTGGAGCTGGGCTGTCAATTCCAATGTGACCCCGGTATCAAGTTCGAACAATTGAATGTTTTGCATGGATACCAACTGGCTCCAAGGCCCATGTTGCCGGAGGAATTGGGTCATGCGAGGCATGGTGTAGACAGGGATTGTATGGGCGTTCAACGCTTCCTTCCCCAGGTGCATCAATCCCGTATAATGCCCGATGTGCGCATGCGTGATCAGGATGCCATCCGGAACGATGTTCGACGCAAAATTTCCTTCCCCGGACAAGGTGTGCAGCTGAGTGGTGATATCCGGAGTGGCTTCAACAAGAAATTTTCTTTTGGCAATGGGATCAACAATTCCAAGACTTACCACCTTCCGTGATGCATCCGGGTTTGCGAACAGATCTGCACAACAGGTGCGCGCACATCCGATATGTGGCGATCCGCCATCCTGTACTGTGCCTAAAACAATCAGATAAGGCCCGTCGGCATCATCATTGTGCACGGGTGATTGTGCCCGGCTTGTCGGGGAGAGAGCAGTCAATATCAAAACAAGAAGGCTGGCGAAAGTCATCCTGCACATCCAGTCAAATTAATCAATTCCGGGTTACCTGCGTTTGTGAATAAAATTCAGATACACTGACAGCAAGACCACCAGGAGCAGAGCCGCCAGGGTCAGGGTATCGATCAGGCCCGCATCCCACGGCCTCCCGGTTACCCCATCGACGAAATATTTGATGAAGGAATTGGGCAGATCTGTTTCACCAAGCGCGCGTTTGACGTTCCAGTGCCAGTCCGTCAGAAAGCAATATCCCCAGCCGTGCCAGAAGCCCAGCACAAACCAGGACAAGAGTGTCAGGCCCAGGAAAACAAGATGCAGTTTGCGTGTTTTTTTCCAGATCCAGCCCAGGAGGTTGAACCCGATGATGAAAAGGTGAAGGATAGTCAATACAATATCCAGAAATAAATTCATTAAGGATGCAGTGGTTGATACAATTGCACACGTACATTCCCCGGCATCATGAAGTCGATGCCCAGGCCATAGCCCAGGTCTGTTACGTCGCCTTCGAATTTCACCCCTTTGGCTTTTAATTCATGTATCGTTTGATGGATGTCATCGCAATAAAATGAGATATACGGTGTTCCGGAAGGCTGCCCTTCTTGTCCGCTGTCATCAGCGGGGTGACACCCCATATTGGCCTCCGGAAGGTCGAAGATGAGCCATCCCTCTCCGGCATCAGTAAACGGGAATCCCAGTTTGTCACGAATAAAGGCTCTCATGCCCTCCGGATCGGAGGTGTAGAACATGGTATGCACGCCGCGGATAGACATTGTATGTTTTTATACTAAGCTAATGATTTCCGGAGGAATGGACCTGGTCAACCAGGTGGGTGGGGTTGGATTTGGAGGCTAAGGCTAAGGCTGAGGCTCCCACCTTCGCTCATTAACAAGTTCAGGTTGTGGAAAGTCAGCGTCTGAGCTTCGGTGGGCGGGGAAGGCGAAGGAAAATGTGGAAATGTGAAAATCTGATAATCTGAAAATCTCGCATGGTGACCATGCGCGGGTATGCCTCACTTCAACTCAGGATAAAACCCTTGAATGTCCGGGTATTTAGCCATATCGCGCAAAGCCACAATTTTTTCCGGCAGGTTACATCCGGTTTCTTGTGCAACTCGTGCATCAATTTTGGTCAGCGATTGCCGGGCCCACACACCCGGATGCCTGGGGGCCTCATTGTGCCAGATCTCGAGATAACCGGTATGATTCTTTAAGGCCTTGTTTTCACAACACGCCCGACCGTCATGACCTTTGACCAGGAAATAATAAACTTCCTTTTTCTTGAACACGGTATCCGCAGCAATCGGAGATTCCATTTCGCATGAACACAGAAATAATTTTTTCTCAGCCGATTGATCCAAAGTTGTAGTCCAGGAAAGGAAGAATAGCTGTAGCATCAAATACACCATAACACAAGTTTTTATACCAACTGATTAAAGTTAATCAAATTCGATAATATCCTCAAGATCAATTCAAGTATTCTCACATTCTCACATTTTCTCATTCTCTCATTCTCACATTCTCACATTCTCACATTTTCACATTCTCACATTCTCACATTCTCGCATTTTCTCATTCTCTCATTCTTACGCTCTTTTTCTTCCCGCATGTATTAAAAATTGTAAAAAAAAACACCCCCAACTCCCTGTTTCCCCGGCAAACAGCACGAAACCGCTAAGTTTATCCTTGCAATCTGACCGATCACCCGATAGTGAAAACGAGTCCCACAATCTTTTACCTGCTGACCCTGGTTCTGCTCGGTCCTGTCAGGCTGCTGAGCCAGGAATCGATCCATTTCGATCGCATTGAGCATGCCGATGGGTCCCAGATGGGACATGTGTTTGACATATTCGAGGATAACGAAGGGATGATCTGGTTTTGTACCAATCGGGGTCTCGCTTCTTTTGACGGGTACGATTTGAAATACTATCCCCCCAAAAAAGATGATGACCAATCCCCATCCTCAGCCTGGACCTATGCGGGCATGTGCGATCGAAATGGCAACCTCTGGATAGGCACCTCCAATGGGCTTAATCGAATGCACCGTGAAACCGAAAAGTTCACCAGGTATCTGCATGACAGTAGTGACGATCACAGTATTCCGAATCAGACTGTCAGAGATCTTTTTGAAGACCGTTCAGGTCGGGTTTGGGTCTCCACATTCGGCGGCGTGTGTACTTATGATCAAGCGAACAACCGGTTCAATCGATTTGCGCTTGATGGATTCAGTGGCTCGAGGCATACGGCAAATTTCTACCAGACGAAGGATGGCGTGATGTGGGTGACGTCCGATTCCGGTTTTTACAAATTGGATCCGGTTGGCCGGACAGGTGTGCAGGTCTTGCCGGTTTCAGACCGGAGCATACCGCGTAAAGCATTTGTCATTCGCCAGGGCTATGAGCATCCCAATGGCCAGCTATGGCTCAGTACCCCGGACGGTATCTGGATATTTGACCGTTCTTCCGGATCGTACCGGCCCATTCCTGTTGCATTCCCGTTTTCAGATAAAAGTATCCTGGGCATTGTTGAATACCCCAAGGGCTACCTGATGGCCGCCAGCGGAACCCATGGATTGATTCAGATTGATTTGCAGCAAATGAAAATAACCCGGCAAGTCGGCCAGTCACCGATGATGCCGAAAGGATTGACCTCCGGGAATGTATATAACCTGTTCATCGATGATCGTCAGAATCTTTGGATCGGTACCTTTCACGGGGCCAACCGGATCAATCTTCAAACCGATCATTTTAAAATTTACCGGATCGAAGAAGCTGCCGAAGACAATTCGAACTATACGATCAAGGCGATTTCTGACCCGTTTGGCGGGATCTGGCTGAATACAATGAAGGGGCTTTATTACCGCCCAGACCTGGATCAACCGGCCATCCGGGTTGCAGGCGGACCGATCAAGCACAATCAATACAATGCGATTTCGGATGTTTCCATGAATACACCGGCTACAGCATGGATCACAACTACGGAGGACGGTGTATTCAGGTTTGAAACAGCATCGCACCAGTTATCCCGGCTTCCCGGTACTATGCAGGCTGCTGATTTTGCCAACGCCCGTATTATTGCCTCGCATGTCCATCCGGATTGGCTTTGGCTGACATCTGCTCGCGGATTGTGCCGGCATGCGCTCTCGACGGGTGTCCGGGAATGGTTTACGCCGGGCGAGCAGGGAAAGCCTTTTCCGTTGAACAACCTGTATGAAAACCAAGATGGCACGCTATGGGTATGGTCCCTGTCAGAGATATTTTTATTTGATCCCCGATCCGGGCGTTTTCGTCAATACCTTTTTCCGGTTTCAGATTCCATTGCCGCACTCCCGATTGTGGGGGTGTCGAGCGCGAATAATCAGTTTTGGGTGGCTTCACGGGCCCGGTTATACCGATTTGATCCGTCAACGGACAAGTTTATTGTATACGGACCGGAATCAGGTGTGCCGGATGAGACTATTGCGGCCATGGTGGTGGATGAATATGGGAATCCCTGGATACGCCAATCAGCCATTGTTGAATATGATTGGCGCTCACAGAAAAGTGAAGGATACCTGATCCCCAAAATTGAATCGTTTATCAGCACCGCGCCTGCACGGATACGGGATGGCCGGATTTGTTTTGCCACCTCCAATGGATTGCTCGTCATGGATCCCGCCCAGGTCAGACCGGATACCGTGGCGCCCAGGGTGGTGTTGCGTGATTTCAAGGTAACCAATCAGTCCTACACGATGCCGACGGCGCCGATGTTTGCCGATTTGATTTCGCTCACGTCAAAGGACAAACTCATTGCCTTTGAATATGCAGCGCTTCAGTATGACCGGACGGCATTGGTGCGCTATGAGGTGATGCTGGAGAGTTTTGAGAACACATGGCGGGATGTCGGGACCAAGCGCGATGCCACGTACACCAATCTTTCACCGGGCACCTATACATTTAAAGTGAAGGCTTCCAACCCGGATGGGTTCTGGGGCGAACCGTTAGCTGTGGAGGTCTATATCAAGCCATCCTTTTGGCAGACCACCCTTTTCCGGGTGCTGTTTGTGGGCGGCCTGCTGGCATTGATCTATGCAGGGATCCGATACTATCAATACGCCTCTTCATTGTCGCGACAAAAGGAAGTGGCGGTGCAAAGTGCACAATACAAATCGATGTTCCTGGCCAACATGAGCCATGAGATCCGGACGCCTATGAATGCGATTGTGGGGATGAGCAAGCTGCTGGAAGATACATCGCTGAATGAAAAGCAAAAGGAATATACGCAGATCATTCGCCAGTCTGCAGAAAATTTGTTGAACATTATTAATGACATTCTTGATCATTCGCGTATTGAGTCAGGTAAATATTCCATCGTCGAAAAGCCGTTCGAACTTCGGTTGCTGATCGATCAACTGTACAAGATCTTTGAGATCAAAGCCATTGAAAAAGGTATCCGACTCGAAATGGACCTTGACCCGACCATTCCGTCAACACTGATCGGAGATCCGTCACGCCTGAACCAGATCCTGATGAATCTCATCGGGAATGCATTGAAGTTTACGGAAAAAGGACATATCCTGTTGCATGTAAAGCGCATCGGGAAGGAACAGGATAAGGTGGTATTGCAATTTGCCGTTGAGGATTCCGGGATTGGCATACCACTGGAAAAGCAGCGTCGTGTCTTTGAAAGCTTTGAACGGCTGATCAACGAAGGTGAGGAGCAAAGCGCAGGAACAGGCCTGGGTCTTTCTATCGCCCTTCAATTGGTGGAGCAACAAGGAGGCAAGATCTGGCTCGTGAGTGAACCCGGTGCAGGTTCAACCTTTTATTTCACGCTGACCATGGGCATCGGTGATTCGGATTTACCGATGGCCAGCAAACCGGCAATTACTCGCGCGATAGATACTCCGTATCATTTTCTGGTGGTCGAAGACACTGTGTTCAATCAGCGGCTGGCGATCGAATTATTGAAAAAGTATTTTCATCATGCCACTGTCGATGTTGCGGGCAATGGCCAGGTGGCGATCAGTAAGATCATGGAGCAGGATTATGATCTCGTGTTGATGGACATCAAAATGCCCGTAATGGATGGGTTTGAATCGACCCGGCGCATCCGCAACCTGAAAGACCCGAATAAATCCGCCGTGCCCATTCTGGCGGTCACCGCCAATGCCATTCAGGAACAACTCGATGCCTGCCGCGCAGCAGGTATGAATGATTATGTCACCAAGCCGATTAACGGTGAGGAGTTATTTGAAAAGATTATTCACCAACTACAACCGGAACCCAATCATGGCTGAGCTGTTTATCAACCTGACCCAACTTCGCCGGTTGCTTGGCAATGATGATGGCATGGTCGTACAATTCCTGGAGATCTTCAAGGAAGAGATCCCGGTGCAACTGGAGGGAATCCGCCACGCCATTCATATTCACGACTGGCCAACCATTTCCCAACTCGCGCATGGGATCAAAAGCCAGGTGAAATACCTGGATCTCCAGGATCTCGCCGAATTGGCCCGGACCATTGAAGAATTGGCTGAACGTGAAAAATCCACCGAAGAAATTCCGGGCCTGTTCAATCGACTGGAATCCGGACTTACGGAAGTGATGGAGCGTCTTTAATGATCATGCGATAGCCCACCCCGTGGACATTAATAATTTCGATAGCCGGGTCTGATTTGAGCAACTGCCGAAGTTTTGAAATGTACACATTCAGGCTCCGGCCATGCAGCATTTCATCATCCCCCCAGATCCGTTTCAAGGCCAGGTCGCGCTCTACCACTTCGTTGATGTGTTCCGCAAAAAGCTGCAGTAGCTTGGATTCGATGGCCGTCAGTTTGCTGGCTTGTCCATCCCAAACCAATTCATGTGCCGTGGCATCAAAAGCGAACTGACCAATTTCATATCGCGCCATTTTTTGGCGGGAGGACTGCTCGACACGGACGCGTTTCAGGATATTCTGGATACGAAGGGCTAACTCCTCCATGCTGAACGGTTTGGTCACATAATCATCGGCACCGAGACTGAGACCCCGGATACGGTCATATTTTTCGGTTTGACCGGTCAGGAATATGATCGGCACCAATTCATTCAAAGCCCGGATTTCCTGGGCGAGCTGAAACCGTCTTTCATGGGCATTTTAACATCCAGGACACACAGATCTGCCGGCTGTTTTTTAAACCGGAGCAAGCCCTCCTGGGCCGAATGTTCAAGGAATACTTTATAGCCTTTGGATTCCAGGTATTCCTGGGTCATGGCGCTGAACTGACGCTCATCGTCTACACAAAGGATGGTGGGGCGATTTCGGGATTTCGTCATAGGTTGAAAATTAGCCATTATTCCGCATTCGGCTGGATGCGCTCAGCGTTTGGATTTAATACTTTTTAATTCTTCTTGATCTTTTGAAAACCACTGCGGGATCGGACGCAGACTACTTTTGACGCATCAAATCATTCAAAACCCGTCATGCAATGAATACCGCCGTCAGTTTTAATCCGCAAACCAACTTTCACCTTCATATTGCCGCACAGCGGCAGACCCCCAAAAGCCCCGTATCACCTCACTATGACGTGATGAGCCACGTCAACCGTTTCAAGGCGGCGATGTTTACCTGCATAGAGAATGAGCACAAGTGGAATGGGAAACACCTCGAGGCCAGC